>Ga0307507_10010871_pt1 | contig 11619 bp, 14 predicted proteins | sample 7_EM_MG_FD_207223 | JGI IMG/M metagenome (GOLD analysis project Ga0307507, IMG submission 207223) | Populus trichocarpa ectomycorrhiza microbial communities from riparian zone in the Pacific Northwest, United States - 7_EM | ecosystem: Host-associated > Plants > Roots > Unclassified | place...
CAAAGCCTCACCAAAATTCGGCAGACGGCGTTATTCTTGGCAAAGACCCGCGAGTACTAGTACAGATTCCAGGCAGGCGCGTCCATCGGCAAACATTATTTTCTCTCCAATGGATGGAAGAGTGATGCAGATTCCCGACCTGCCATTACTTGGAAAGTAGGATGAGATACCTCTTCTGGGTAACTCTCACTCTGGATCCCCCAATTACTCTCCCTTGAGGTTGGGTTTTGCTGATTAATCACCGTATTGGCGATGAGTGCAGATACTGCGTGTCTTATCGGTCTATGAGATACTGCATGCCGGTAATCTGGTTGAGCTGGAAATAGTGCTCGGGCAGGCGAACAAAGCTTACCACTTTACGCGAGTGAGATGTGCAAGAAATTTACCCACTTAGGTTAGGTTCTGATGATTTAGTTGGAAGGGGGCGCTGTTTTGGCAAAAGTTTTTACTTTTTCGGGGGGAGGAAGGATTTCCTGTTGGGGTTTAATACCCCTCGCTTATTGAGCAACACCTTATTTGACACCTCTAGCGCCAGTTCCAGTTTTACCAAATTATGCGGGTATTCCCGGCGACAATAAATCCTGTGACAACGAGCGCAACCACAATTCCCCACAACATTCAACTATGAGAACACAATGACTCAAGTTGATGCCACTAAATGCCAGGCACTTAGAGAGAGGAAGGCACTCTACTCGGGTAATGGAGAAGCCTTAATATCAGTAGACACTATTGTTGTGGTTCCGATTTTAATAGTCATTGTGGTTATCCTGAGGGGAGAATGCGGGGGATTGTGGTTGCGCCCGTTGTCTCAAGACTTATTCTCGCGGCGAGTAGTGTCCGGTTACTTTCTTGCCGCGACTCTACCGCCATGGGGGAACAATGAAACCTGGAAAGCAGAATTCAATTGTCAGTTGTAAGATTTTTTTATGCTTAATTAGCTCTAGCACATTGAACGCTTCAATTAACCCCCCCCCCCAAGAAGCTCATTGGAAATTTTCAGATCCTTTTACAGCGGGCTGAAATCGGAAGAAATACCGGTACTTTACCGGTTCAAGCCTTTTAGCTTAGGCACTTGGTTCGCTTTTACCCGATACCATGCTACGTTGCCGTTCCCCACACTGCGTAGTTTCGCCATGGCAGACTCCACTCCCCGCCCAAACCACTGCACCGTGCAAATGATAAAAATCACTTTACGCCTTCTTTCTTAGTCGATACTCACTTAGCAAAAGAAATTCGGGACTCATCAGAAGAATTCAGCCTCGGGGTTGAGAAGGCGTTTTTCGGATGTCAAGTGCCTAGTTGATGATGTGTCGGTTTCGTATGCAGAGAAGCGTTACACACACAAAAATGCTTTTCGGCTCGAAAACCCTGGATAACCGTTTTTCAAGGGTCTTTTTTTCTAAGCAGAGTCCTGCAGAGAATTCTTTATCGGTTTGCACTCCGTGAGTAACTCAGCCAGGTTCCGCACCCCCCACCTCTCCAGGCGCTGCCACTCACCACCCCTTCCCTGCATAATTTGGTTCAACTGGAAATGGCGCGAGCGCAGCCGAACAAAGCTTACCGCATTACGCGAGCGAGATTTGCGGGAGGCTTGCCCACTTCAGTAATCCACGGCGAAGCGATTCCACGGTGGGGCGAGAACGCACAGACAACTTTTATAGGACAGGGATTATTGGTATGGGCATTCTCGCTATGCCGTGGACTCGCTATGCCGTGGATTACTGTCGGGATAGATTCTGATGATCATTTGCAAGATGGGGCTGTTTTGACAAAAGTTTTTACACTTTCGAGGGAAAGAATTTTCTGTAGGGGTTTACTCTTCCTCGCTTGTTGAGCCGTACTTTATTTAACTGCTCTAGCGCCATTTACATCTCATCTCACTTCTCTTAGCACCACCGCTTGCTTCAATAAACCCCCCTCCATCTCGCTGCAAAAACAGTTCTCGGACAATCAACTCTGTTGAATCCCTTGCTCAACCAATACTTATCGCCTGCTCCACCCCCAAAGCACAATCTCGCTAAATCTCTCAAAGTTGCATCGCTTTAAGCCGTCATGCCTCCCAGCTCATTGATTCCCATCGAAAGCCTACCATCGCAATTCGACAAACGCAATGGAGGGCGTATTAGCAATGGCATTACCCTACCAGCGATACTGGGAGTCGTTTTAGCTAGCCTGGGCCTATTCGTAGCGGTTATGACTTACCGACACATGCGAGGTCGTCGTCATCTGGCTTCTTATTTACCCCCCGGCTTTGTCGAGGCTCGTCTACCCCCCACTTGTTCACATTTATCATATTAATATATTTATAGTTTTGTCGCCGCTTCCCACCGTTCGCTCCGGCTTCCAAAAATCTGGGTGTGGATACCTCATCTGCCGCCTCACAGGGAGGCCCCCCATCTACCAACTCACACCCAGATCCCTCAAGTGCCAACCCGCAGTCAGGTCCCTCAAGCGCCAACCCGCAGTCAGGTCCCCCAAGTGCCAACCCACTCTCGGATCCCTCAAGCGCCGACCCACGGTCAGATATACAGTCAGGCCCCTCAAGTGCCAACCCCCTGTCTGATCCCTCAAGTGCCAACCCACAGTCAGGTCCCTCAAGTGCCAACCCACAGTCTGGTCTCTCAAGTGCCAACCCACGGTCAGGTCTCTCAAGTTCCAACCCACAGTCTGATCCACAGTCTGATCCACAGTCAGGTCCACAGTCAGGTCCCTCAACTGTCGACCCACGTTCAGATCCCTCAAGTGCCAACTCACAGTCAGGTCCCTCAAGTGCCAACCCGTGGTCAGGTTCCTCAAGGGCCAGCCCACAGTCAGGTCCCCCAAGTGCCGACCCACGGTCAGATACCTCAAGTACCAGCCCACAGCCACATCCCCCTGCACCCAGCCACCACGCTACTAGTATCAAGCACTCCCAAAACAGTGCGATCTACGGCCCCAATTGTAACAATGTCGGTAATATCACCAATGCGTACAATACGAATAATACGACCACTACGTACAATAACAACGGCACCCACTCGGGAATATCAGGGTAAACACAATCGTCCTCCCTTTACATCTATTCATGAGAATATTCGACATTCACGTTATTCATTAACTTACTTGAACATTACTAACATTGTTGCAGCCGAACCATCCTGCTATAACCTTTTCAACCTCTCCCAGCGGAATTTTCTATGTAGCAACCGAGGATAGCCAAACTTCCACCCTCCCGACCATCGTCGCCCGTCCAGCAGTGGTACCCACGGGTGTCATAATTACGCGACTGTGAGCACGGTAGCCATCGTTGCAACGCGAGTACCTCAACTCAGCACAGTACACGTGTATATGAAATGAAAAACAAAATATTGATAGAAATAATAATATAATTAGTAGAAGTTAATGCCCGGTACATCACTCACTAGTCTACATTACAGCATTTATCTTCTGGTGGTGAGAGATCTGGTAGTCATGAATTAGTTACTCGGGTATGTGGAATTGAGTAGGAGTACCTAGTACTGTATGTGTGTTGCAACGCTGGCTCGGCGGTCGCTTAATTATGACACCCGTGGATAAGCCAATAGTACCCCAGGGTTTCGGTTCCCTATCATTGAGTATCCCTTGGTTCGTTAGTGCGCACAAGAAAACCGGTGGAACCGGTCTCAGTTTGAAACCCTTAGTAATTTATTTCCAGTTAGGGAAGAATACTTCTAATATCCCGTCTTTTTCTTGGCAGGATTGGTTATGTTCTTAACCAGTTTTCTTGGGAGCAGCACCCGATGGAGTGTGGGATAGCACGATAGAGGCGACAATCCTACTCATGTTAGGGAAAAGTGGTATGAACGGGGAATACTGGGGGTGTCATCACCCGCCAATTCATGAAGTATCCGGATATCAAGGAAACCACTTGGCGCCAAGAGAGATTTGTTAGCCGGTATAACCAACACAATTTAGAGCCACCAGGAAAGCCCTTTGCGAGGAAGGATACTTTAAGATACGGTAGAACCATCTGGCTTGGCGCTAAGAAACCTTCTCTCTACCCGGATACCTTATGAAGTGCGAGTAAGTTAGTTCTAGTTCGTAAGTGTAACCAAGTCAATTCCACTCGAAATCTTCTACTTAGACTCTACACTTCTTCTCTCACTCGGCTGGGGCCGAGCCCACGGATCTCACCCTGCGGCCTAGTATTACCCGGCTGTCGTCAGCGACCGATATCGACGACATTTTGGTCGCCAAACCGGGAGAAATTTTTCTCTCTTGTGCTACCATAGGGGAGGATAATGGTAATTAGTTGTCACTAGAGTTTTTCTTTCATTAAATTTTGTTGTATTTTGATATCTGCTAGCTGGTGTTTTGCTTTTTTTGTCTGGTATTCTTATTCTGCGGGAGGATGGGCAGTTGGTTTAATACCGGGGGTCAGGGAACGATCCGGCAAAAACATCGAGTGGCGGTTTTCTCTTGTATCATAGTAGGGCGTATACAATGCAAGAATTGTTATCGGTATTCACTTTCGTACAGGAGCAACTATGCGAGCGGGAGAGACAGAATAGATTGTATCTAAAGAGTGAACGAAGATGTAGACGATGTAAAGAGATAAATCGTTGAAAAGGAACGCGAACAGAAAGGTCTCTTATAGAGACAGAGTCGGCCAAAAATCATAGAGACAGAAAAAGGAAAGGACCGAATAAAATATAGGAAATCCTCCACTGTGTCGCATGTCAAACTATACTGATACATAAAGAGTGTTATAGCAGGTAGCTAGTGCTAGTCTTGTTCCACCTCAAACAACAAGTGTTTCCGCTATATAGGTAAAACATAGAAAAGAGTTTTCCAAACATCTAGTGGTTCCAGTGAGAGTGCGAAACACTAGGCCAGCCGTAGTAGGTTTCAACAATTTGAATGTAATCTATTGTGACATAAACAGTAAAAAGCGAAATGTGGTACTAATTTTTGTCAAAGGGCAATGTATATCCTATTGCCTCGTAGGCCTGGTCGGACTAGCCATGGCCAAGTCGGGTCCGATAATCCTGACTGTCTAGTCGGTCTAATATTTAGCATTAGAGTAGACTTTCGACCGGACTAGCTAGTCCAGTCTTATCTTCTGCGGACCATTTAGAACGCTACTCTAAGACAGTGGGGTATTTTAATTCAGGAGGGTGGATTATCAGTCGCAAAATAATGAGCAATGGAAAGAGTAGTAAGAGTAGTGGTCCACGGTTATAGAGCCAGAGTTTTGGAGATTTAATTTTAAGATATTTTGGTGGTATATATGACGAGTCCCCCGACATAAGCTCTTACTCGACAGAAGCTCTTTGTTAAAAGTCACCGGCGATCACTCGGTACTGAAGAACCCTTCCTTTCAACCTTTCCTACTGTGTCACTCTTTAGTTCTTGGTTTCCTTTGTCATTCATTATTAATCAAGAGAGGGAATGGGGATACCTGGTTTGTATCTTGTATATAGGGATTCGCGTACGTGGCCAGAAATGTTTGGAAAGCAGAGCGGAGGATCAATCGGAATACTGAGCGCAAATGGGACAGGAACTCTTTTGTTTTATGCGCATCCCCGGAATTATTTCCGCTGGTTGGGAAGTTGGAAAACGCTCTTTATATTATCTATATAAACCCTCTATTCCGCCATAGATAGAAAAGCAAGTAAGAAACAAATCCAAAGAATATACAACCCTTCCCTCCCTAACTTCATTTTCCCTCTCCCACTCGTCCATCCTCCCGCAATCGGCAATTCATAAGAACCCTTCTCCGGACTCCGCTTTCATGCTACTAAGACAACTAGAAAATACAAACAACTTGCTGACGGCAATTCTTCTGGAGGTGCTCAAACAACAGTGCGTGTGATAACTATTAGTAATGGAGTCAAACGCAATATAATTTAGATTTTAAAGTAGAATTCAAAGCTTGCGCTAGCGAGATATATGGTAAGTTAAGGAATAAACCTCTACATATACCCATAACCAGTCACGTGCCCAAACCTCATACGAAGGAAATATCTATGAGCCATACATGATCGCGGAGATGTGTAGCCCGCTTACGCCGTACAGCGCGGGGAACCCCGCAACACGAGTAAATCAGATGTTTCATTCCCGCGCTTCGACGAGTTCTAATACTATTGTCGTACACCCCCCCCCCCCGAACAGGTAAATAGAGGTGTTCAGCCTCAGGGTTGGAGAATCGGTTTTCAAGCGCCACGGAAACCCTGCATTACCGTTATTCAGGCCCGGGGCTGAATGCCTCTAATACCGCGTCATGAGACATCACTGGCGCCGTCCTCCACCGTCCACCTAAACGCCTGCGTAACTCCGTAGGGTCTGCCGTCCGACCTAAAGGTGACCGTCCTGCACTTTCGCCGCCTCGGACAAACTCCCAATGGCCTTCCAGTCCCATCCAAGGCACAAGGCACTCCCCCCGGGTTCTCGTGCTTTTTTGAACACAAGCTATTCCCCGACATCATTGACCTGGGGACCTTGAATGTCTTAGGGTCGTAATCTGGGATCCGGGGGTGATAAATAAGTTAGGAGCTGAGACCAACTATTGGTAATATGATAGTATGATATAGCTATTCGAAATATTAAAAGAGTTCCTATTGTCAGATAATTGGGGACTATCACTGTTAATACATTGAGACATCCATTTTTCATTGCTTGCTCTATAGAAGAGGTGGGATTGTTGAATATCTGGTTTGTTGGCGTTCTTGAGAGAGGAACAAATGCGCCGTCTCATGGAAGCAAAACGTGGTCTGTGGGATTTATGGCAGCCTCGCAAGTACTTTTCAGCTACTCAGACGGTGCTGAAGAACACTCCGGTCAGCCAGCCAAAAGGTGTGAAGCTAGTATTATCCCTGTCGCAACTACCGGGATATCGGTAGTATAGGGTAAAGAGTAATATACGCGAGTCTCCAGGCCCCAGCCTAACCAACAATGCCCGTGCAATGCTAAAAACTGGAATAATCGAGTCGTGGGATATGCCATTGAGAATTGCCTGCTTTAGAAACGGCGAAATACGCAACAACAAAAGAACGGCTCAGCCCCTCCGAGAGACAAAAACAAAAGAAAAAAAACCACCAGAACTTACTAGAGGAGGCAACTCTGACAAAACAACACACGACTCGATCATTGGTATTCTAGTTTTCACGGTATTAGAGTACTATTCTACTAGCCGCCCACGAAAACATCCCAGCGCAGGTAGCGGGATATGCCCTGCTAGATCTATAAACCATGATGCCACAGCCTCACTACAAACCTATTTTTTGATAGACACCATAAACGCTATTGGTTATAATGATATCATGTGCTTCAAGTCAAGGTATGCCAAGCTTTCCTGCGTAATATTGCCAAGGCTTTCTCGCTAAATACATGGCCCTGGAGGTGGTGCGTTCAAGTTGCAACCCCTCTCACCAAAGCAAAGTGCCCCAGAACATTACAAGCGCGGTACTGTACCACATGGAGCAAAAAGATCGTGATTTATCGGATAAATTAATCCCCATAGTCTTCACAAGTAGCACACAAGAAATTCTCCAATGATTACTACCCAATATTCCACCTCGGGGCACGTATCTCACACTTGATTATCTGTTTTCCACAATATTTTTCGGTCCTCGGCGGCTTGGCCCGCTACAAACTCTTCCGCGTATGTGGGAAGCCACAAACTAGATCCTTCTCACTCACCGAATTCTTCCTGAAGGTGCTTTGGGGATCCTGATTCCGCCCATTGCCCAGGCAGCCGAACACTTTGCACATGCGGTTAGGCGGTACCACCGAATAATGAGCCAACGCCCTACCGTAGCGAAGTCGGTTTCCTCAAACCGTTATCCTTATCTCGTAGACGGATAAGACACGCAGACCTCAACCTTCTAAATCCAGTATCTGCGCACATTACCAATGCACCAATTAACTAGTAAAACCCAACCTCAACGGGGGGTAATTGAGGGATCCCGAGTGAGAGTTACCCTGAAACGCTATCCTACCCTCTTTTAATGTAATTAGGTGGTGAATCCGCATGTCTCATCCGTCTATGAGGCAGAAAGTAATGTTTGCCGATGGGCGCGCCTGCCTGGAATCTGTACTCGCGTCTTTGCCAAGAAGAACGCCGTCTACCGAAGTTTTGTGGGGTTTTGCTCGCTTCCTTGCCGGGATTCGGCAGACGGTGTTATTTTTCTTGGCAAAGACGCATGAGTAATCGTTTGCTGAACACTCCAACAGAGTGTGGCCTGATCCAGTGTTGAGTTTATCCCTGATGGGGCGTACGAATTATGACACGATAATGTATTTTACAGTCTACTTGTTTGTCTTAGGGAGTTGAAGTTCCTCCTATTTAATGTTTTTTTAGGCTGCACTTCAGGATGCTTGTCATTGACTTTCCGGTACTGTAGCCTAAGTAGCACGAATAAACCACAAACAAAAGAGCAAAAACTCAAAAGGAGACGTCATCCATGCCCATAAGCTCGCTTCACAAGTACCACTGTCCTTGATAACTTGATTTGTGGGCGTTCTGTCGTCGTGGTGACTAGCTAGATAATCTTGCTACGGACCGAAAGAGTGCTACTGCAGTGGCTTGAAAGATATCATACCATTTTGACTCGGTCGTGATGTGTCGTACCTTACCCGAGTACAGGAATCGCGTCATCGTCGCCTCTATCTTGCGGCGGAATAGAGTCACGGCGCCCCGGTGCATAAATCAAGGTTAGAAGTCAGAAGTCCTAAGCCTTGGCAGCCATTCTAAAAGCAACGCGCAATGACAAACTTCTTATTGTGAAGGAGTTTTCTTCCCTCTGAAATATTCACCAAGAGTTCCAACTTTCAACTTCCAACTTCCAACCTTCATTTTTGGGCGGGGCGCCGTGACTCTAATAAGTCCTGAGACAACAGTGCAACAACAATTCCCCACAAAACTCAACCACGATATCAGAACACAATGGCTTAAGTTGATGCTACAGTCAGAATGAAAGGTCCTGTGACCAGACGCTAGGGTTGCCATTGCCGGTATAGCAAGATCAGCCACTCAGTTTTCGCAGTGCTCTCGCCCCCGTATCCAAGAGGGAACATTTCGGACGTCCTAGCCCGGGATTCAATTTTCCTAGTTCTTACCATACTCGAACGGGAATAGGGTTAAAGGCCGGTGGATCGGTTTGTTTGAGAATTTTGAACAAGGTCATCAAATGAAATTTAACAAAACAAAATCTCTGAATTAGGTCAAGAACAGGAAAATCTAACATGATGTGCCATCATAACTTCTGAATCTCATCTTTTTAATAGTATGCGTCAATTGAGGCTTCCATTTTTTTTCTACAATACTGCTGCATTGTAGCTGATCAATTGGGCCCTTGGAATCCACTTGCCGATCTAATCCATTGTTGGGAAGGGCTTTCCTTTCCTGGAAGTTTTATGAGTGGCGCCCGACCCGTGTCTGCGCGCCAAGAATAGGCACCTTTTTTGGAATAGCCAAAGCTGGCCCATATGGAGAGAGCGTTGAGGCCACTGTTCTAGGGAAGCACGATAGCGAGAAAACCCCAAACCTGTTGCAAGAGTCAATGGGTGAGATTGATATCTTCTAATCCCCGAGCTTGACCATTAATTTAGACTCCTGAGTTCTAATATTCTCTCAACGCTGAATACTTACCTCCTAAGAAACATCAAAACAAGACCACAGGAGTTCACAAAATGTCCAATACTGTGATGAATCGTGAGGTCATGATCATGTATGATCTTGACCGGCTACTGGCACTTTTCATCACACTCATGGCGGTGGTGTGTTGTGTTAGCTCCTATTGTGGTCATCTTCGGATGTTCTCGCTAATAAAATCTATCGGATTGTCAGAGTTTAGGTAAGGGACGGCAGGTGACTCTGTAGGACGGCCGAGTATGTAGAGGACGGCAGGGGACTGCAGGGGAAGGCAGGAGATGACGGAAAACCGCGGGGGGCTGTAGGGGACAGATGCTCCGTTGAGAACACTGGGACTACATCAACCGCATTGAGAAATTTGGTAGTCTCTTTATAAAGTGATTTGGCATATTTGTAAGGCCATCCAGTGGCGCTGGTGATGAGATCATTTCGGTCTCTCAAGAGAGCCCAGGGGGATGTATGGCCCTTGAGGTTCAGAGTTTTCTAAGTTATGCTGCAGGCATAGTCTCGAGTGGATCTCATTGGCTAAAACATCCGAGGTTCCATAATAAGAACTGGGGAAGCAAACTGGCGGTGGATGCGACCTGGGAGAAGTGTAAAAAAGGGCTTTTCAGACCCGAAGAAATTTGATTGCCGCAGAACAATAAATCAGCAACGGCACAATAGACTTCGACCATTCATTGTGACAACCTAGGGAGATAACTCCTTCATCAGTGGGGTGCTATCAGGTCATCCTCAACCTTGTAACCTCGCAAAACTCGGATAACCAGCTGGCATGGCCCAAGATCCGGATTTGGGCAGGAAGAAAATTTGAGGGCGATGCGATATTACCCTATTGATTCTACTGTCAGCCGGCCCCTAAGCTACCACACCTCTTACGCAAACTCATTCTTGCACCTAGGTCTATTTTCTGATAACAGCCACCTGGGTCTCCATGCGCAAACTCTCTATTAACTGGAGATAATTGGCAGACCCTTCTACGTTGAAATAAGAAGCGAGCTTATGGAGTTTTATTGCGATTTCGGGTCAAGGCTAGGACAGAAGTGCGTTTCATTTCAACATTACATCACCCTGCCTACGTGTCTGGTGCCTTGACACCGCCCAAGCCATTACCTCTGGCTTCCTACATTGCTCACTTGGACAATAACCACCCTACCACACCCCACTCGACCGCCATTGTTAAACCAGCAGTCTTCCGCTATTTTTCGCACTTCAACCTTCCCATACAGCCTGGTTATGAGACTTGAATGTGATTGGGACCCCAGGCTGCACCATACATGGCAAATCTGGTCTTAAAGGCAAGATTGCTCTCGCCTACTCTCTGGAGCCACAATGGTACTACACCCTGTATCTATCAAATACTGATCGCTCTTCCTCGGTATTTCACAGGTATCAATGGATTTGCGATCTTATCACGATACCCAACGCTATCGGCACTTCAATAAATTCCCGCACCCTACATTTCCCACCGGAGGCCCAAACTCCACTCTTTCACCCAATGCCCCAAGATTCCTGCGATCCAGGATTTTCAAACAAGTGAAGATCAGCAACATCCCTGCCTCATGCAAGGCTACCTGCCACCGAAGCGCCTCTTCTAGGACCTTCAAGCGGGATAGTACAATCACTATAAAAAACAAGGCTATGAGATTAGTGAGAAACACGCAGGAATTGCAACCATTACTGTTGATTAGGGTGGTATGGTCGCCGGACGTGAGTTGACGGGAGATATCCAGGGGTTCGTGTTTGCCCATTGGATGTTGCTGGCTGATGACTACATAAGTAGTGAAAATGAAGTAAGATGTGAATCGTGTAGCTCAAAAAATAGATTTGGAAAGGACAATAGAGTGCGAGAAATCAATCGTTGTTTTGCTTAATCCTTCAATCTTACCAGAAGTTACCAGACTATTATATACAAGGAGAACACATTCTTGTTGACATTCCAGGATCCACTTGATCCATTCCATACCACGCATTCCCATTGTATAGTCCATTCCATACCAAGCATT
>Ga0307507_10010872_pt1 | contig 11616 bp, 16 predicted proteins | sample 7_EM_MG_FD_207223 | JGI IMG/M metagenome (GOLD analysis project Ga0307507, IMG submission 207223) | Populus trichocarpa ectomycorrhiza microbial communities from riparian zone in the Pacific Northwest, United States - 7_EM | ecosystem: Host-associated > Plants > Roots > Unclassified | place...
CCACTGATCATTGCAGTCTGAAACTCTCGATAAGCATTGCCGAGTGAATTTCGCACTTCATTCGGCATTTGCTCTCGGAAGGCTTGACGGACGTCGAAATCTTTGACGGCCGAGTCAAAGCAGGCTGTGCGTGATCGTGCATACCGGTCGGAATTGAGCCGCCGGAGGAGGTAGGGCCTATGCAAGCCAATTCTAATGAAGAGAATTTCTGTGATCAACAGAAAACGATGGACGGGGATATACGTCGAGGTGTCATCCAAGGAAATGTCTGGTTCGAGGGAGAAATGGGGGGGCAGATTTGTAATAAATTTTAGTAGCTCATCATCTAAAGCAACGACGTCTGAATAATGGCTTCGTTCGCGTACTTGCTGAAAGTGATGGACGATACGCCCGATTATGGAGGCCAGCTGATGTCTTAGAATAACAAAAGTCATCGGAGTTGGATGGGAAAGTGGATAAGGCTCGCGCCGAGAAAGCCCTGAGCTTTCATCTTCAATATTCGATGGCGGCTTCGTTGAAGTATAATCATCCTGTATCGAATTCGGCCTTCCAAGAGCCATCGCATATGATCGATCTGCATGGTACAAGTACGACCTTCGAACGTAGGGTTTCTTTTGACACTCAATCAGGTTATAGGACCAAAGACATACCAAATGCGCCTACGATATTCCACTTGACCAGGCGCCATTCGCTATTCATAAAGTGAAAATCTTTGAAAGGATGGAAGTTGAAAAACAAACCATTGTAGAACCATCCCTATGAAGTCCTAGGGCCTGAGCAGTTCGAACGGCGGCGCCGAGCTGACTCCAGCATTCGGTAATGCGCCGATCGAATGTCAAAAAGCGGGCACTCTACGAAATGTTTCAAACGGGGTTCACGCGATGTGACCCTTTTACCCACCAGAAGCCGGGTTAAGATGATGTCAAGGGAGTCTGGTTGAACGGCAGCCGCGATAAGAAGAGATCTCCGCGCTGAATATGCGAGATAAGTGGAATACACTGAGAGCCTATCAATGGTAACTCACAAGACCAGTAATACCGAAGAGATGTCACCCTTCGAGCCCGCGCGTCGCCAACAATTTGCTCGGGCGCAAGCCTCACGGCTATTGCAAGAATCACAAAGAGCAGCGGAAGGAAGCGGACATTACTAGGGCTTGTGGATTCAACCCCGTCACGACTGTTGTGACGAATCGATGCGTATGCAGCACGAAAATCGCATTCCGACACTGGATAGCGAGTCCAATTACTGCTGCCGTTTATAAACGCATAAAAGTGTGACCAAAGATAAACATACATAGAATTGAAGTAATAGTCAATAAGAACGTCAGAGACTCTTGAGGGTGGAAGCTCTTGCAAAAGCTCCGAAAATTTGTGAGGGGACACGCCACATTCTTGGACAAGAGATTTCATATTATCCGCCGCTACTGACTCAAAACTATCCACAGATGAATCCAGCTTGAAGCCGTTGACGATTGGATCGGGGGACGACCCAGCACCACTACGAACTTTGTTGTCACGAAAGTTTTGTTCCAGAGTATCCCGATCTTTATGATTTGATGTGGGCATAACAACATTTTGAAGCTGTCATAAACGGTTTTCGACAATAGTTCTGAGTAAAGTAAATGTTCGACATGCCTGCTCAAGCACGGAAGCCGGTGCTACACTGCCGGAAGCGCTAATGCCGTACCACTTACCACTTTGAAATGTCCCGCCACTAGGATCTTGCTCCTCGGTCTGAGAACGATTGTCGTCCTCTTGGCCCGAAAGAGAGCGATGGCGATCTTGCAGCAAAGTCATCTCCATCGAAGAGGAGTTGGGAGTGCCAGGAGCGCAATATTGCGGCAAGGCCATTTCAATAATGTGTTCTAGTCTTGACAGGCGAGCACTGATGTCTTGATCAGCCTTTCCAGGCGTATAAGCCTTGCACAACTCGGGGACCTTCCGTGCTACGCACTAAAAGATCATGAGCAACGAGGCGCCAGACGAAGGAATTGACACACATGCGAGCACGGTATTTGGCGGTCACACTACTTAAAATCAGTCAATGACTGAAACCTTTAAAACGGCGTACTTTCTGCTTTCTGCGATGGCACTCTCCACAAGAAAAGCTGGTCGATGGTGTTAGGCGGTATCTTCGGAGGAAGTCGAAGTCCACACCTCACTCGCGTGCGTTGCTTCTTCGACGAGATCCCATTGAAAACATCCTCGTCGCCCTTCTTCCTTTTAGTGGATGAGGGGCTCATTGAAGATGGCGTAGTTTCCATTGTTTTGACCATCAAAGAAGACATGAAGCATGAGCGTGTAGATAACAGAAAGAGAACTGATTGAGTCATCGGTCCGATGGTCATGCACATGACTCCACAAACGTTGATAACAACCAGATTTGAACCAGATAACAACTGAACAGTTAGTCCAAGAGCAGTCAGGTAACGTGTAACTGTCAGCTCCTACCTTAACACGAGAAGGACTAAAGATAGTTATATTTACGGGTCTCACAGATGCTTCCAGGTCCATCAACATCGGATGTCGAACCTTCTTGGAAGAAAATCAGCCTTTCGCTTGAGAGGCCGTACAAGGATGACCATGGGGATAGTCTACCTATTTTGCTTGACATCACACCTGAAGGTGAAAGGATCTATGAACCGTCAGTTTTACAGTCAGTACATCACAATCATGAATCTAACGCCATTATAGCAAAGAAACATCGTCTGCGAGGTTAAAAGATCATCTACATAGAATCTTTGTTGAGCGTGGACTCGACTTTTTTGAACTCACCAACTTGAATGCCCAGGTCGCCGACAAAGAACCCAAAGGCACGGTAAAATTGGAGAATCGCCCGCTGGAAAGGAAGGAGTCTCTCCAACCCATGAACACCGAGGAACTTTACGCAATGAGGATGGAGATATTACCGCAGTTATTGTGCGCACCGAATGATGCCTTGATGCCTTCAGGGAGCTGACCGTAACCACTAGCGTCGCGTTAGGAGAGATGTCGCATGCGAAGGAACTCTTAAACTCACTTTTAACCTCATCGTCGGGTGCACAGTTTCCCTCTCAAACTTCCACGCATCTCTCTGCCACACTAGTAAAGAAGCCCCCTCCAATAATCTCAGTTGAAGCATTCAATGCACAGCTAACCATTGGCGGCAAAGACGAAGCGTTAAGAAAAGCTTCTTTTCTTTTTAAATCAGAAGCAGATGTCATGGAGCGCAGTCGGGCGATGGGCGAAAGATATTGGGTAGATGCACTCAGGATTAGGAGAGCAAATTGGGGTCTTATACCGGCTCCGCTTCCGCTTGGCTCTGCTACTGGAAAGGGCGCGGACAGAACATCAAAGGATTTCTTGATCTCTTACGGTTTAGAAGGATGTTTGTATTTTTTTTGGCCACTTTGAGCCTCTGACTAACAGTAAAACAGCATCACCCGTCTTTAAGCGCAAAGCGATTGCATCTATAGCCCACCATGATGCTTCTAACGAAGTTATTTATCCACATCGCCAGCACACTCGATTACGCATATCGGTTCTGAACACATCTCAGCCTGGTACGCCACGCCATGTTCGTTCTGCGGCATTGATGGACGAAAACACGCTTGATGGTTCTCTCAGAATCGCACAACAAGAAATCGTGGAACAAGAAATATTCACTCTGCTCTCTAGAGAGGCCGGAAATCTCCCAACCGCGTCTGCCCGTGTTTCAGAACGGCTGATTGTAATCGATGTCGCTCAAAGCGCGGAGCTCAGATTTGAACTCGTTGCGTTTATTCGATTGTTCTCCTGTTTTCAAATGCTGATTTCTTTCAAAGGTAGAGACCGCCATTGGGTCTCAGGACATGTTTTGCATAGCCGACACAACCTGTGACCTCATCTACCATGGTTTGCATATACTTCTTTTACGGCGGCACGCCTACGCCAAGCTAGAGAGGGTAGGTGCTACTGGTGTTATTCGCAACTTGAATTCACCTAGCCTACCCCCTCCGATCCTTCAACCAATCATCGATTTTCTCCAATACGCTGCTTTTTGCGAACGATTAGACAATGAGATATCTAAATCAGTTCGGGCCTTAACGGCAATGGGTGTGTCGGCTGTTTTTGTCTTTCGTCCTGTCGGAGAAACAGGCCCAGAACTCCTGGAATTGTTATGCGAGCGAGGTTGTGAGCCGATCAGTGGTGAAGCTTTGATAAGAATTAATAGTAGGTTGGTCATTATGATTTTGTTCCTTTTCGTACTTGATCAGACCCCAGGCATACCGTGCGCTTGACCTTCACAGCTCCGTCATCTTTGACTGCGCATCTATCTCAAACCACAATCATACTTTCTTCCATACCTCAACTTTCACAGATGCTCATGGACGAAATCGAACGTAGTCTCCTTCAATGCATCTGTGATCTTGGACGGGAAAAATATGGGGGAACTTGGTTCATCGATATGAACCGGTGCGTTGCACGGTGGGAGGGCTGCGTCCTGTCAGTAACAAAAATTGCATTCTTTCACCAGCTCACGTAGGCTTTGCAGAAACTTCCGCATCTTGCACGGCGTTGACTTCAAGATTGGGTGTTCCGCTTTCTGGCTTGGTGCAGTGACAGGCGGACAGGGACAGTTGGAGATTTACTCTGAGAGCAATGGACCTCTAATGGTGTGGGTAGAAAGAATGATGCAAATGGCATCGCTTAGTCGCTAGCTGGCGGACGCCCGATTTTGGATTCACTGAACTCTAGTGTTGTCCTGCCAGTATCTTGCAATGAAGGTATCCTAATCGCCGCTGAAGGACCTCCATACAACTGGGTGCTTCTTTTTGTTGGTTGAACCTTCTGCTCGTTTGGAGCGTTTTCTTAAACAGTGTACTGTTGTGAGACGCCGCCGCGCTTGTGCACCGCTGGAAGGACAGCAAATTACTTATGTAGTCAATTCTGGTCATCCAAATCAGGACTTGTACATACTTTATCCCTGAAAAAACTACAATGGTACATATTTCTATGCATGCGCGGAGAACGCGCTTAAGGAGCGTTTAAATGCTCATACTATATCCATAACCCAAGAAACGATAGGTTTAAGATCCCTTACTTTCGAGTTGTTGTCCAGTGGCGTCAGCAAGTTTTTCTGGATTTCTGTTATCATTTTCTTCGTATACAGCCAGTAAGTTATAGTTTTCGAGACAAGAACACTGTGCTTATTTAACTTGAACTCTTACTAGTAGGTTGTTGGTGGGACTTCGAAACAGGTTCGTGAAAAGTACCTTACACAAATTGCCAACTTAGAGCGTCAAAACCAGGTACTTTCTATCAGGCTGTACCCTTGTGCTTTTCATTTGACTCCACACCAGATTCAAAGTCCTACACCCCATTACACTTCATTGCTCCTTCGCATCCTTCTCCATGCGTTCTCAAGGCAGAAGTCGTCGCTCTGGAGGTAACAATGAACACGAAGATGAATCATACACCAACACCGCACGAGGGGACGAACCACAGGACACGTATTCTCGACCTCTCCAATCATCCCACCGCACCGGAACGTACAGAACTTCTTCGACAACAGGCAGAGTGCCTTATGATTCCGAAAGGGATGGGCCTTCATCGCGAGGTCGTCGGGATGACGACTGGGACCTTGCAGACGTAAATCAAGACAGATATGTGTATCCTGAACCATATCATAGGGAAAAGAGGGAGGTTTATGACGTCTCCGTTCCGAGTAATTCCTCAGGCTGGCGCTCTAGTGGTGACTCACAACGCAAGCAGTCCCGAGGAGAATGGTCACGGCACTATGAACACAGCAGCCTGCCCACCTCATATTCTGCGCCAGCATCATCATGGAATTCTGCCGCCACTGACTCGTACAACAACAGCAGAGGCTATTACTACGATCAATGGCCTCAACGAGATGTACGGGAATCTTCAAACGACAATCGACAGCAGGAGTCCTCAAATGAGAAGCCCACCGACCGCGGAACACACAACTGGCGTCGCGAGCATCGTCGTGAAAAAGGTGATGGGAAGAAATTTCAGAGTGATTCCGGATGGGACACTCGTCGCCGGGAAAAGGCCTGGGTGCACGAAGTTAGCAGTAAGTGGGATGAGCCATCCCTCAATAAGGGTTCAAGGAGCGTCGAGGAGCGTTCTTGGGAGCCCGCTGCAACGTGGAAATCATCAAATCGCGTGGATCAACCTCGAGGACAGAATGGTCATAGATATACTTACTCGAAGAGTTTGAAAGGCGGCAAGAGAGGTCAGAACGCAACAAAGCAAAGGCGTGATTGGCGCAGCGATGACGGAAACCTCAACAAGTGTGTACTTTTACCGATGTCTAAATTGTCCCTTCTCATTCTCATTTGTATTGTAGTTGGACAAAAAGAGACTCAGCGGATAGCACGAGGAGGTTCAATCTTGAAGGCTCATCGAGGAGAAAACACCCACGGTCTCCCTCTCGTTCTTGTTCTCGATCCCGATCTCCTGCTCAGTCGTATCGATCACAGCGCTCCTCACGAGGCAAGTCTCGTTCACGGTCGTTATCTCCAGGTTTGAAACGTCAGCGACGAGACTCTAGTCCTGTCCTACACAGTCGTGGACAAAGCAGCAGAGGAAGGGGAGGTTGGACACCTAGTTACCATCGGGATAGGAATTTCTCAAGGTCGCCTACCCCACATCGTACGGTCGCTAGTCAGCAGAGGAGCGCATCATCTGTTTCTAGCTCAAGCAGCGATCGCAGTGTGAGCAAGAGCCCTGTCGGGCGCCGACCGGTCCATCGCTTGCCAGCTACTAACACAGAGATTGGAACATCTCCGAACATTTCAATAGGAAAACATGGCAACAGAAACTCCCAACAACAAAAGAGTCAGCGTAAAGCTAAACATTTACAGGTGAATTCTTTTTTTCAATCCCAATGACAATCCAATTCTTTACCTTCTTCACGTAGAACGATCGCCATAGGGCCTCCTTGCCAAATGCTACTGAGCTTGTCCAGGATTCGGACCGCAACTCAATGCCTCCTCCAACCAGCTTCACACCTACCCATAACTCTTATTTACCCCAGTTGCCTAAAGAACCAATTGCTTCTTTGGTGCCCGTCCCGGAATCCAGAGTTGATATAAAAAATACTCGCATTTCCAAGAATGCTGGCTTCAGGCCCATCGGGAAACCAAGCTCCGCACTCAAACGCTTTTTCCCTGCTGACGACGATGACATGGACAGCGTCTGTTCACTCTCGGCGACCGCAAAAACGCCTGACAGATTTCTCCAGCGGCCCCCTTGTTCCCCCATCTCAAAGTGGCAAGAATTCAACTATAAGCAGGAAAAACAATGGCCGCCTGCAGAGCCGCTCATGATGGAGCATCACGACGTGCAGCCTGAATCATCAATGCTCTCTTCCCCTTTCTACTCTGTTGGTCAGTTCACGACCCATGTAGGAAATGACACAACCACTTCATCAGAAATTCCACCACCCGGCAATCTTGATGAGGAGCGGCAACTTTTGACCGTGGGCATTCGAGGTCCTCCACCTTCGCAGCGATCCCATGCCACTCGTTCTCCACATCCAGAAGCCGGAGCTCTACATACATCGACAGCAGCTGCTCACTTTCGTAACGAATTGTATAGCATTGTGAGTCAAGTCGGTGAAGGCACGTTTGGAAAGGTTTACAAGGCGCGAAATACGCTTACGAATGTACATGTGGCACTGAAACGTATTCGCATGGAGTCTGAAAGGGATGGCTTTCCTGTCACTGCCATGCGGGAGATTAAGCTTTTACAGTCATTGCAGCACGAGAACGTCGTGCGTTTGTACGAAATGATGGTGTCAAATGGTGAGACTTAATATGTGGATTATGAATACAGATTTATGCTATCAAAGGTTCCGTTTACATGGTGTTCGAGTACATGGACCACGACTTGACGGGGGTATTGTCACAAACGCAGTTTAACTTTTCCAATGCTCATCTCAAATCACTGTGCCATCAAATGCTTGCAGGGCTCGCATACTTACACCACAAAGGGGTCATACATCGAGATATCAAGGGCTCCAACATTTTGATTAACCACCGAGGCGAACTTAAACTCGCAGATTTTGGACTTGCTCGATTCTATCAGAAGCGAAGGCGGACAGATTATACCAACAGAGTCATCACTCTCTGGTATCGCCCACCTGAGTTGTTATTCGGCGCCACGGTTTACGGGCCTGAGGTAGATATGTGGAGTGCTGGGTATACTCATTTCCTTCCGCGGTTGGCTTGTGTCTGATAACGAAATGCAGATGCATTATGCTCGAGTTGTTCACCAAAAAACCCGTTTTCCAGGGGAATGATGAAATCCACCAGCTCGACGTTGTTTACAAAATTCTTGGAACTCCAAACCCTCAGCGATGGGCTGGCGTCATGGATCTTCCCTGGTACGAGCTCGTCAGGCCGCAAGATGTTATTCCGAATCGCTTTCGGGAGTTATTTCAGAAGTAAGATACAAGCTGTTTCTTTCTCCAGCCACTTATAAAAATATGTCAAGGTGGATGTCATCGGCAGCACTTGATCTTGCGGAGCAGTTACTGACGTATGACCCCTCCCAACGAGCAACCGCTGTTCAGGCAATGGAAGCCCCTTACTTCACACAAGAGGCACCTTCTCCAGAACCTCCCGTCGGGTTTGTGAAAGGCTATTCATCTCTATTCGCCCTCGCTGACATCTTTTTCTAGTTTGGCGACGCTGGAAGGTGAATGGCATGAGCTTGAAACGAAGCGTGAGCGTGCCAAGAAGCGAAGAAAAACTGAAAATCCGGCAGTGAATGCTGAAGTGTAGATCGTCATTTCAATTGTATCGTAACACAACTTTTTATTACGCCGTGTTTTGGGGCACTATCGACGCCTCTCTAGTCACGGCTTTCGTCGCAAGTAAGCCTTGCGTCCCTCAGTATCAGTGTTTTCCATATGTATGCATCAATGTGTTGGGCTAGAACGGATCGATAACGGGAGGTGAAGTCAAGATCTTTGTTGATGCGAATTTTGATCTTTCTTTGATTTGTAAAATTCGGAGAAGGACAACCGAATGCCCAGGAATCGACAATCCAAGTCAGGATGCACCAGCAAATGCTGTACAAGCATTTGGACCCTATCAGAATATGCAGAGCCGTATTCATTTAACCGACTGAGTAATCCAGATAAGGCATCTTGCGGTTCGGTTTTGACTTGCAGGTTTCCTGTGTACACACCCTGGTGACAAGCTGTAAGCAGTATCAGGAAGAAAAAGAGTGGAAGCATACGCGATCGGCGTCCATGTGCTGGTCTCGTCGTGAAGATTCCGATAAACAGTAGTTATAAAAATTATCCTGTAGCGGCTCAGCTGCATTTCTGATTACTGCCGGGGAGATACTCACGGCGGCCTCTCGGAATTGCAGGATAACCGAAAAAATCTCCTTAACCTGAAACAGGACAATGTCCTAGAGGGAAGGATAAATGATCCTTCGTGTGTGGGAGGACGCAAGTGGAAGCATACCTCCTTCCCGGGCTTGGAGTTCCAAAGTAGTACCTTTTTCGTCACACGGTCAAGATATAGACGATGCGCTTCGATCAAGGCATCCAAATCGCCTTCTTTTTTGTTCAAGAAATCGATAAGACCTTTCCAGGAGCATTCGATCACTTCAAGACGACAGTACGCCTCAATTTGGCGAATGAAATGTATCATCTCGGCCACAACAAGACGAGTTTTATGCCACTTTGGCTCCAAGTCTGACAGTGCGCGGTCAATAGATAACAGATCATCATCGCGGCTCATACCTGGTACTCGAAGGAAAGTGCGAGCACCCCCAATAATCCTCATCCAACCTTGGTCAAGAGCTTTATCGATTCTCCTCATTTGCCACAGGTGTTTGAAAAGCTTGAGGTACTTTTCCATAGCGTCCGCGTCAAGCACGGTATCGATAGGCGCATCAACTTTGTACTCCAAAGTGAAGACGTCCCAACCTATTTCGCCGTGTGAGTACTCCAGCATTCGTGCGTCGAGACGACGTAGGATGTCCACAGGATCCTTGTGGGCGTTCGAGGATCGGATGGCGGATTCCAAAGTTGCTGTAAGATTATGCCGATACAAAGTGTTTGCAGGTCTTGCCAGGCTCGGGCTTTTAAAAGATAAGAAGACCGTAATAGCTAAATGTAGAAGGAATACCCCAATGTTTCCATTAACTGATCAGCAAAATCCCCATGGCCAAGCAGGAGGTAATTTTTGAGGGCGGAAAGATGATCAAGGAGCCTGAATTTCTCGACAAATACCTCGAATAATCGATGGCTGGCGATGCGGTACGCCGTGTCGATGGATCTTTCAAGGCCTCCAATATCATTGTACTGCAAAACTGCCGGGGAATTCATGGACAGAAATAGTCATTCCGTTGAAAGCTTACGACCACCTGTGTTGCTCATTTTTTCTCGCGTGAGAACCCAGTCGCTGTCATGACAGCTGTAGCGGATGAAGTTTAAGCTCTTCCCAGTCGAGAATATCTAGAAATAGTTGATCATGCAATCCACAATACGTCAAAGATAGTTGAAAGAACCTTTCTTCCAAAAGATTCGCCGACGAACATGGGAAGCATTTCCTTTCGGAACTGATACTTTGCCTCCCAAAGCTTGACCCCGTTTTCTCGCAGCCCCGAGAAATCGTCATCACTACCTATCCCTGTGAACCCGCCATCTCCTGAGATCTGGTTGACTCCACCCAGTAGTGAGGAGGGATGAACATGGGATGTAGGGCCCATGTTTGCATCCACCGCAACAAAAAATTCGGAAAACGGATCGTACAATTCCCCAGAGAAAAGCCATCTGTGTAGGGTGGCAAAGAATGGCCGAGAAACCTGTTGCGCTCAAAGGTAACCAAGAAAATGCCTGCAACAACACACACCTCTTCCAATAACTTATCCGTAAACATCCTAACGAAAGGGTCACCATTATCAGTATAACTGTGGATCAAATTTACCAGTGCACCGCCATGTGTGTCTAGAGAACATTTGTAAACAACGTGCACTACATAGAATGAAATTTCATTTACCTCGGGCACCTTCAACACATACACTCATCATCCTCATCCTGAGTCGCCATTCATTCACCCAAACGTCAAGCCTTCTTAACGAAAGCCCGGATTTATCTCTTCCACCATCATGGCTCATTCCAGAATCGTCCGAGACTTGTGGAGCTTTAGATATCTGCGTCTCCAGCATGGCTATCAGACGATAATATTCAGTGAGTTGTTGATGTAGGTGGTGGCAAAGGCTTTGCTCTATCGTCCCCACTCCGTTTGCACCTTCACGCTCTTGCACAAAGCGCTCAATTCTGCTGTATAGATAACCGAGTTCAGCCAACCGATGTATGAGAGCCTGAGTTGATGCAGGGATATGCCATTTCTACGGAAAGTAGTTAGGCAAGGACACGGAGGGTGATGGTACGGAGCACGGACAGCATCCTCAACAAAGAGGATCCTATTTTCTTCGTCTTTAGTCAACGAGAAGCGAACGAATTTCCCCGATATTCCCTGCAGGAGGTAAAGGGCGTCTCGGAGAAGAACTGATTCTGGCAGGTGTGAATGACCTAGTTCTGACCTGGTCAGCGTTTAGGAAACTTGCAGCTGCTTGATCCGAGCTTACCCTTATCTGAACGGTA
>Ga0307507_10010873_pt1 | contig 11615 bp, 7 predicted proteins | sample 7_EM_MG_FD_207223 | JGI IMG/M metagenome (GOLD analysis project Ga0307507, IMG submission 207223) | Populus trichocarpa ectomycorrhiza microbial communities from riparian zone in the Pacific Northwest, United States - 7_EM | ecosystem: Host-associated > Plants > Roots > Unclassified | place...
AGCTAAAACAAAAACACCTAATAAGCATGGATTTAAGCATGGATTTAGGGTTAAAAAGACGACGAGTATTAACAGCTATGCACGGTTTCAATTTTTCTATCATTGACTTTTCTTCAATGAAATTTACCGTTCAATATATATATACACACAGATCAATAAATGCACCGCAGGCATCGGTGTCCATATTCAGCTTATGGTATGCTCTGGCTAGGGATTCCTCGGCTTGTGTTTTGCTATGGATAGGGATTTGGGTCCAGTCAACCTCTAGATCACATGTTCAACTAGAATAATCCAAAAATGTTGTTTTAGTCGTCCTTTTAAATAAAAAAAATAAAATAAGAAACGCTAAAATACTTTGTTTTGGATAAAATATATAAAAAATTATTGAAATTTACCTGATCAATTCTACAATAATTTACTGATAATTAGTTGACCTTTAAGATTAAAAAACCCTAATCCAAACTAAAATGTAAATTAAAATGTTATTAGATTAACATGTTAGGTTGTACCGGATTAAGGTGATGTTTAAAATTATATTTTTTTTTATTTTTTGAATTAATTTAATATGTTGGTGTTAAAAATAAATTTTAATAAATAAATAAAAAATATTATTTTAATATATTATTAAAAATAATATTTTAAAAAATACCTTCCAGCATGCTCGAAATAGACGTTTAATATCGATGATTGGCAACTAGTATGTCCGAACTAGTGGATCCCCTTTTCGAGAGAAAAAAACATTGTCGGTAATAACAGACAACATATTTCGTTTTCGTTTTAACGAATTTTATCACACCTTGATATAAAATTAAAAAGAAAATATATTGTCGCAATATCAAGGAAGAAACGTAAAAAAAATCCACCACCGACCCCTTGAAAAAGAAAATAAGAAAAAGAAAAGGCTTATCCACTCATTTATACGACGTCGGTCTGTCCTTTACGAGAAGTATAAAAACAAATTTTATTAGAACAAAAAAGAAGGGCATTCAGGTGAAGCCGTGCTATATAGCGAACCGTATAACATAAAAACATACGTATAAAATTCGTACAAATCAGGCAGGTACCCTACGTCGCTCAGAGAACAGACCCAAGAGCCTCTTTGTCTCCTGTCACTGTACCTCTCCTGGGCGGTTTCTGTTACCAAAAAGCGCTTCTTTTTCGAAAACTCCCCTCTCTCGCTCTCGCTCTCGCATATCCCTCCCTCCCTCCCTCCCTCAATTTCACGCGCTCTCTCCATTTCTGCACAACGAACTAAGCTACATCGCCCTTCCTCGATCTTCCCGCTTCTCGAGCTACTTCAATCATCCATCTCCGATCGAACTTCACCTTCGATCTTCCACTTCTGTGAAACAAGTCAAGGATTCGAGGATTTTTGTTTTTGAGGAATTAGGGTTTTGTTGAGAAAGAAGCCATGGATATTGATAGAGTAGCAGGAGAAGAAGTTTGTTGTTTGGACACAGAACAGCTGCAGCTACCAGAAGTTTCTTCTTTTGTGCTTAAAGAAAACCCTCAACTTCCCGAGCTATTGTTCTCTCAGTGGCTTTCGCTTTCTGACACCACCCGATTGGTACTACTACTTTTATTTTATTTTTCTTTCTATAATTACTACTATAATCTGGCAATTGAATTATATTAAGTTGTAACTTGTAGTCACAAATTGATGTTGATAGCATAGATTAGGAGTGTATATGGTGTGAAATCGGTATGAGATTAATTGATGATGAGGCCATGATTTATTTAGCTCGCGAACTGGATTTTTTTAATGTTATTATGGCACAATTTAACAGTATTATATAGTTTTTTTTGTTCTTTCTGATAACGGCATCCATCCTTACCCATAGGTAGAAACAAGCGCACCATGTCCCCTCTTTCTCCATCATTATGTAGGAGCCCACTGTGTCCTATCTCTATCAGAGATATCCAGCCTTGAAGCTGGGACACCTTTATGGCGGAATTGGGTGGTTACCAATTTTCTTTTTAGGTTATTGCACATGTATTGTTATTGAATCTATGACTGGAAGGCATGATGTAGCATTTTTTCATTATGAAGAAGTATAAATTGGGTTGTCAGCCAAAACGTAAGAAATATTCTCTAGCTATCATGGAATCTGATTTATGATGATTCATTTTTGGTCCGTTGGTTTTTCTTTCCCACAACCTGCTTCTAGATCAAAGTATGGAATTTGTTTTATCTGATTTTTGTTTAAATCTTTTGAATTGAGTGCAGGTGAAAACTTTAATTGATGATGCAAAAGCTGGCAATCCCATTAACATCCCTGGTATCTCCGCTAATGTGAGTGTTGGTGGGGTCAATTCATTGCCTTCCATGTTTCCTGCTGGCAGTGCACCTCCGATTTCACCAAGAAGTTCATCTGGTTCTCCACGCACATCTAAGCAGAAAACCAGTCCCTCGTCTTTACGTTCTCCATTAAAATTAGTTAGGGAATCAGAATGGGAAGTCATACCTCAGGTCTCATTTACTTCTGTCAGCTTTTTTTGTAAGATACTGTCATAATTGAGGTTCACTTGTTAAATTGGTATTTCTCATCTTCTTGTGTATGCTCAAGGCTGAAGCATTTATGTATACATATGTTTGCAGTTTTATTTTCGAAATGGTCCTCCAGCAGCAAGTGCACTCAAAGAACAATGTCTTTCTAGAATTAATCATCTTTTCAACAACGATCTGGATGGATTGCTCCTTGATGGTCAGAACCGTAACCAATTCATAATTCGCTCTTTTACTCTAAGCACCATCTTTTTCTTACATCTTATGTGGGGGAAGAAGCCCTTCAGTTTATGGCTTCAAGGTTCTTTTTTTGTCTTCCCATCCCTTGTTGTGACAAGACAGGGAAAGAGAAGGAGATACACAATAACTTCAAAGCAGTTAATGTTTATTCTTTTATTGTGCAGAATTTAAACCTGTTACAAAGATAGTTTGCAAGTTACCATCCTTCTTTTCCGATGTGCTTTTTAGAAAGATTGATGTTGACTGCACCGGGATGGTGACCAGGTAGGTACTTGTGCTCTGTTCCTAAATATTTTATTTTGATCAAAAGAAAGTGCAAGCTTTTGGAATCTGGCGTACGGACTTATCTCCTTGCAAAACTCGTCTGCTTATTTTTTTTTTTTTTTTTTTTATCATTTTGCATTTCTCAAACATCATGTTATTTCTTCCTTACCTTGTCTGAAAGCATTTTCTGCCCATTTTATGTCACAAGCAGAAATTTAGCCATGGTTGCTGTATTCTGAGAGGGATTACTTATTTGTTTTCTCAATATTAATCCACTCCATCCTTTCATGTTGATTGATGCTGGGTGCATCTACTTTTGAATATATATTTTGTCGGGTTCTTAGTTATGTTGTTTGTTTGTAGGGATGCATTTGTTAAATACTGGGTGAATAGCAACATGCTGACGCTGGACACAGCAACTCAAGTATTCAATATTCTAAAACAGCCAGACTGCAGATACCTTTCTCAGGTTTGTCATGTGATCCCATTATTTCATGTGCATTTGCTGGGCTTGTTCAATTTTGCTTCCCGGTAGCTCCTCTATTCAGACAACCCATTTTATTGGACTAATTATCATTTTCTACTTGACCATATCAGTCTGATTTCAAACCTATTCTCCGAGAACTTCTGGCAACTCATTCCGGGTTGGAATTCTTACAGAATACTCCTGAATTTCAAGAAAGATACGGTATGCACTTCATTAATTAGCTTGTTATTTTAGCTTTTCAGTTAAGCATCAACAACATTTATTGTTTAGGTATTGCTTAATTGTTGAAAATGAAGCTCTGCCCTGCCCTTGATTTTAGTGGTCCCTCATGCTGCATGCAATTGTTTACTTAAGCAATTCATGAGGGAAAATGGCCACTTTAGAATTCGCCATGTCTTTGGTATCCAATGGCCATATCCTAATCAAAGGTTTTAGTCAATCCAAAAAGCACAGCAAGTGTTATTGACTATAACCATTGCAGTTATCAAAAGGGCAAAGGAAAAGTTTGCTGTTTTACCTACGGAAGTAGCTTTTGTTGCATGTTATTTTAGTTTGTTTTTATGGTTTTTATTTTAAAAGAATGCTGGACCATTAAGACGTGGAACATAAATGGTTCTTGAACTTAAGGAACACAAAATCAAATAATATCATAGAAATACAAATAAAAAGAATTACAAACTAGTATCTGATGCGGAACTCTCCGTCCATATACTCGTGTAGTTTGTGGTGTGGGTCTGGTGTCCCCACCAGTATCCCTAACACACAATTTACGATACTGGAATTTTATTTTATATTAACGAGGGATTTAGTTGTTGAGATTTAAGTGGAATTGATCAAGTTATATATATATATATATATATATATATATATATATATATATATATATATATATATATATAACTTGATCAATTCCAATAAGTTATTCTTGAATAAGAAAAGGCTGCACTAACTGGTCATTTCATCATTTAGGCTTCTTGTGGATGCTTTTTACATACTCTCTTGTCATTATAATGTTTGTTCTCAAATTAATTAACCTTTCCATTTTTGCAACTAATATTAACCAATATGAACTCTTGTTGTAATGGCTCAGCTGAAACTGTCATATACAGAATATTTTACTACATCAATAGATCAGGAAATGGCCATCTTACACTCAGGGAGCTGAAACGTGGAAATCTTATTGCTGCAATGCAACATGCAGATGAAGAAGAAGACATTAACAAAGTTATAAGGTTGGGGTGCCAGCAAACTCTTTAAATGATTTAAAAAGAAAAAAAATGATAGGAATACCAAGAAAATGGACTGTAATTTTTCTTTCTTCAATTTAATTAAACAGCTAGACTATAATATCCTTACTAGTGTATGTATTCAAGCAAATGAACTTCAATTTATAGGCGTAAAATAATCGGATAACCAATTTGATCTAATGACTCAACTTGCAAAGTCACCAAATAGTATTCTTCTGCTGTAATCTACCTGAAGATTCTGTCACTATAATTTAAATCAAGGTGTTTGACTCTTCTTGGTTGATACAGTGATAATGTGGAAAGACTTGCATATGGCATTTAACTGATTTGATTCTATTAATTAGTACCAATGTGAGTTATAACCATGTGCTGCCCTTCGTTTTAGGTACTTCTCGTACGAACATTTCTATGTAATATACTGTAAGTTTTGGGAGCTGGATACAGACCATGATTTCTTTATCGACAAAGAGAATCTCATCAGATATGGTAATCACGCCCTTACATACAGGATTCTTGATAGAATATTTTCACAGGTTGGTTGGATCTCCAAAGCTTGATACAAATTAATTTTGACTTTTAAGTATCAGAGACATTTTTCCTAAACGAAGTGCAAACATTGTGTTTGTGCTTTACTTTTGTTTTAGGTGCCAAGGAAGTTTAAAAGCAATGTTGAAGGGAAGATGTGTTATGAAGATTTTGTTTATTTCATGCTCTCAGAGGAAGACAAATCATCTCAGCCCAGTCTTGAATACTGGTATTATTTACTTTCCTTGCTCAAACTCTTGCCTTTCCTTTTGTCATTGGGAATATTTTGAATTACAAATGGAACATGAAGTTCTTGCATAACTGACAACAAGGTGGACTTGCTTGTGATAATTGTTTTAGCCTGTTCAGGCTAAAATGGATACATAAACGAAAGAAAGAAAGTTGAGGGACTATTTTGCTAGGATACAAATAACGTGGAAACTATATTTTTGGACAGACTATTTATGATGCATTGATGAATGCTTGGAAGTCAGTAATAAAAAGTTGGGATCTAGTTAGCGATTTCACTTGATCTATTTGATGGAAATTCTCAATTTAAGTGATCTCCATAGTTTGAGTAACTGATCTTCCAGCTAAATTTCTCTGTTCCATTGTTGGGGTGTAGCCTTATCCTTTCAGCACAATAATAATTTGGATAAATGATGAGATGCATATTGACTATAGACATTTCTGTCCTGGGATGTACTGGAACGCGGCCAGATTCATGGCATTCTTTTCTGTCCCAAGTGGAAATTTCTCTCCCCAAAAACGTATCAGAAGCATGTCCACTGACCTACAAGGTACTCGGTTCTCCATAGTTTGAGTAACTGATCTTCCAGCTAAATTTCTCTGTTCGTTGGTTGGGGTGTAGCCTTATCCTTTCAGCACAATAATAATTTGTATTAATGATGAGCTGCATATTGACTATAGACATTTCTGTCCTGGGATGTACTGGTACACGTGCGCTTAATATTGAAAAAGTAAGTGCTTGTAAAAGGATGGTATGAACGGCACTGGGAGCAAATGTTCATCAACATTTGACACAATTCTGAAATATCGTAACCTTTGTTCACTTAGGTGATGTGTAAATGTCATATGTTTTTTTTTATCCTGCCATAATTCTTGAATAGCTTGAGTTTCCCGATTTCAGTTCCTATCCCAAGTAATTCAACAATCAACCAATTCTTTAGAAATCTAATTTAACTAAGTCAACTTATTAAGTCAGCAAGAAAATCAGATGCTCTCCTGATGGCCAAAACATTTATCTAAACACATTTTCTATCTAAAATGAAAGAATGCTCACCTGCTCTTGTATATCGTCTCCCACCCTATTTTCTTGTGAAACCTCTCCTCTTGGTTCTTAAACAAAGGGAATTGGGAGTGTAGGTTTTGTTCCATTTCCATTCTAATCATTGAATTAGGTATGAGTAGGACTCTGGTTTCTCAAAGAGGAAGAACAGCCCTGTTCCCTCATTTGTTTTAGACCTGAAGGTGGGACAAAAAAGCACTTGTTCCAGGATAACAATCCTGGCCTTAAACAGTGATGTAAAGCTCCTTGTTTTCACTGTGAACAAAGTGGACCAAGCCAAAACTAAGTGTGCATCTCCTTCACTCTCCTAAATGTGCGATGATTTTAAAAGCTTCCTCTGTTCAAATCTTGTACCAAAGCCTAACATGTAACTCCTGCTTTCTGATGCTGTGTCTGTGGAAGCCATCTATGCTTCTATGTACTGTGCCCTCTTATCTTAGAAAGTTGTATTTACAGGTCTATGGAAGTCATTTATCATACAGCTCCTCCACTCTTGTTAATGCTCAAGTGGTTTTAAACACATACCGTATTCAAATCGTGTTAGGGTCTAACTCATTTTCTGATGCTCTGTGTCTATGGAAGTCCTCGATGTTTGTGTCGGCTGTCCTCTCTTATCTTATTAAGTTGTATTCACAGGTTCAAGTGCTTAGATTTAGATGGAAATGGCGTGTTGACACCCAATGAATTGCAATACTTCTATGAGGAGCAGCTGCACCGTATGGAATGCATGGCCCAGGAACCTGTGCTATTTGAGGATATCTTGTGTCAAATAGTTGACATGATTGCACCAGAGGTGAAAAACTTGGTTCTTTCCAATACTCTGGAATCCTCTTCTTTTTGTGTTAGCTCTCATTTGCAGAGACACCTTTTGTTGCAGAGGGAAGGTTGCATCACACTTAGTGATTTGAAAGGATGCAAACTTTCAGGAAATGTTTTCAATATTCTTTTCAACCTCAATAAGTTTGTAGCTTTTGAAAGCCGTGATCCCTTTCTTATTCGCCAGGTACATTCAGCATTTTAATATTGCGTTCCTGCTTTTTAGCTTTTATATTGTAATAATATATCTGGATACTCAGGGGTCCAATGGTGCTGGTTACATAATTATAATTATATCTTCAGGGATCATAACTGCCTGATTTGCATTTTTTGGCGTGGGCAGGAGCGTGAGGAACCAACTTTAACAGAGTGGGATCGCTTTGCACATAGAGAGTATATCAGGCTTTCAATGGAAGAGGATGTTGAAGATGTCTCAAATGGGAGTGCAGAAGTTTGGGATGAATCATTTGAGGCTCCTTTTTAGGTTAATGAGTTGAGGTTTATTTAGATGTCTAGAATGAGGTAGACTTCCCTGAGAAGAAAGATCAAAATTTTGCATCACCTTTATTTCAGTTGAGTTTTATACTTTGTTTTAACTTCTTTCATTTTCAAAGTTCCCAAAACATTTTGTGGTTCTTACTTTTCAGTAAGAACTTAAAACCTCCATAATGTTACAGGAAAATTGTTAAAATTTCAGTGGAGGCTCCCTGACTTCTTTTGAGGGAAGGAAACAGAAAAAGGAATTTGCTGCATTTTTTCATTTGTGGAACTGTTTATTTTAACTGTTAATTGACCAACTACCACACATACCTCAGATGTTTATTATTTCTGCCAAAAAACATCTTTTCTTTCTATTATTTTGGTTTTGAATGACGTTTATGGAATGTATAATTTTTGGATTCAACAAATATTCCAACATTCCTTTTTCCTGTTTTTAGATTATTTGTATGTTAAATTCAATTTTTCTAGTCCTTCGTGTCTTTGCAGTTACCCACAGTATCTCTTTGTTGCTACTTTGGATATGGAATGAAGATTTGGTACTTGGACTCCTCAGTGGAACTTGTCAAATCTGCACTGTTGGTGATACATTTCAAGCTTGGTCCTTACTTTGGCTTGCTCCAGTAGGCAACATGGCTGCGTTTGTGCGATAACATTCATATGCTCTCTAGAGTTCCACAGTGATTTCCAGGATGCCAGATGCTTTATTGGGAGGGAGAGATGGCTGTCATCTGGTGATTATTCATCACCCAGGTAACAAAAGTTCATATAATTGTTGTTGGGTGGCAATTTTGCTTCCAGGAAAGCAGCTCCATTTCTGGATGATTTTTCTCGAGCTTCTGCTCTTTATGGGAAAGGTGGCTGGTATGCTTGTCCTTTAAGCTTGTAACGACATATATTTGTGGATCAAATGCTCTCCTCGGTTCATTCCTGCACCCTGACCACTCTCTCTCTCTCTCTTTGTTACTGTTTATATGTTCTTTTATTGGATTTTACGAGGAGGGACAAAATTTCGTGGGAGAAATTGGGTTGTTAATCATGTTGTTGTGGCAGTTTTTTGGTGGGAGCTGTGCAAAGACAAGCTCTCTTCCTTCATATGTACCACTGAAACAAAAGAGCACACGCGTCCATTACTGCTCTCTGTCAGCAAAAACATGTTTGCAATGTCAAGTAGGAACTTTATAACTAGCTACCAAAATTGTTGATCTTGTGTCGGTACCAAAGGCTGAACCCTGGTTGAGTGGTTAGAGTTCTTAATTACGACTTGCAACTCTAAACCACATGGCCAAAGAACTTGGTTCTTTTTAATTGTTGATCTTGTGATGTTTTGAGAATCTGGCAATCATTAAAATTTCCTTTTGTTAGCACCTTCGGTTGTCTTCCAGATCTTAAATGAACTAGAGGGGGCCTTTTCGGCTCCAAACAGGAGAAAACTCAACTAGTTTGTATATAATTATAGTGTTTAGATTTTAATCACGTTAATAAGCCTTGCTCCCTGGTACCTAGTGCAACTATTTCCATGAACAATACAATGCAAACAGCGGTGCTCATCGAAATCATCTTGGACAATGCTAGCACGATATGGCCGCTGGGCCTTGTATGTGGCAACCGGCAACTGTCATTGAAATGGGCAGTATGAGCTCCGGGACAATCTGAGAAAGGTATTCTCACCAGAAGTTAGTGTTAATTGCTTTATAGGGAGTGGGGATCCAATTTTACGATTTTTCTCTCATGTCATTGAACCAATTCGAGCAGCTAACGAAAATAACTTGAAATGAAATGTCAAATTGGAGGCTTCGAGGAAACAAATATTCGTTAATGCAAAACACTGTTCCATTGCAATTTAGTGTCTGAAAAACACAGAAGGCAGTGTTAATTTTCTAAACAGTCCATGTTAAACAGCACCATGTAGTCTGTGGGTGGCCGCAACCACCCAAGGTTAGAGGCCAGCCGGCTTAAAAATGGGACATTGTTAGTGTGCTATATCTAGGATTCAAGGCACCCAGTTTCTCTTTCGATCATTCATTTGAAGATCTCAGTTTTTTAGAATTCAAAGAAAAAGAAAACAAAAGAACTAATATATCATCAGACACTGAAGAGTTGCGCAGACGACTAGCCGTCAAAAAATAATAATATGACTTTTGGAGTCCAGCCAGAGGACTGGTCGTCAAGAACAATAAGAATTTTGGAGTCCTGTCAGCGTTTTTACTCAAGTAAGCTCAAGAGAGACAGGAAAAGAGCATTTCGATTTTTTTTATATTCTCCATTAAAACGCTTACAATTGTCCAAAGGTAAGGGCCGAAGGAACTATAATATAAACAACTCATAACCAGGAAAAATGGACTGTAAATGAGCAAGTCTAGAAATATCATTAATGTTTCCTCGTAACAAGATCCATAATAATTGGTTTCCGCCACTAACTATGAAAATAATCAAAAGCCAAAAAAAAACAACATAAAACGGTAAAACTGGAGCAAATTTTGGAACTTTTAAGCTATCGAAAAGCTCAGAAGTGAACAAATCTTAGGCTGTCTCCTTTTTGAGTTTTGCAAGCTCCTGCCTGACAATTCCTGCCTTCTGCAGAATGAGCAATTATAGCATGTGTCAAGTTGGTGTATATATTTGAGTAAAATGGTTCATCGAAACAAATGCAATACCATTTTAAATTGATAAAACTTCTTGACAAGCATTCATGACATCTATGAACAAGCATTACTTCCATACGTATGTTCTACGGGCTGACCACTAACAAAAGATAGGCTACAATGAACATGGAATATAAAAGGCAATGCAGGTTCAAGTCTAGTCCTTTTAGACTGCAATGGTCAGATGTGCTTAATTTATCAGGTAAGTTCAATTATATACTCCCCATTCATAGCTGGAAGTTAATACTTCAGCATAGCCTACAAAGATGGGGTCAGATTCTGCTAAGGCTCCAAAGTCCTAATGGGCAACTGGTACCAGAAAGACGCCATATGGCACAAGTTTGAACATAAACATTGGGAGAATTCAACATCTGAGGCAGATGTGTTTAACCATAAATGACAATACTCTATTCTAAGATTTTTAAAGCCAACATTAACCAGTATGCTGGTTTTAGAAAATCAAGGACATACAATAATGACTAGTACAAAAGACAAGATTGGAGAATTGCAAACCTTGATCTTCGCCAACATGAGCTTGAACCTATCAAAATCATTAAGTGATGCCCTTCTCTTCTGCACAGTGAGTCTCCTGCCCCATGAACTGTTCTCCCACTTGTTCTTCACATCTACCATCATGGAATAACAGTTTGAATTCAGTGGGGACAAAGAAAATTAAATAAGAAAACAAGTATAAATGGAGTCAGAAACCAACCAGCCTTCTCCATGGCTTCAATTAGTGCCTTCTTCTTGGGAACCCTGTTGATCTCAATCTTGATATCAGTGAGTGAAAGCCTCTTGAAGTTCATTTGACTCCTAACCATATCTGGAGCATCTACCAGAGCCTTTAGCAACATCAAAAACAAAATTCACCCTTTCATTAACTAACAAAACTGGATCTTGTCAATGATACCACTTATTAAATGCAAATAAATGCTAAGTAATTACTTTCAGAAAACCCAAATAACCAAACCCAATATCAAATCCACTTAATTATATGAGCATTACACGTATGCACTAACTTATAGCCTAAAAAGTATTCAAAACATCCTTAGTCCACTGAGCTACAATAATCTATCCT
>Ga0307507_10010875_pt1 | contig 11614 bp, 9 predicted proteins | sample 7_EM_MG_FD_207223 | JGI IMG/M metagenome (GOLD analysis project Ga0307507, IMG submission 207223) | Populus trichocarpa ectomycorrhiza microbial communities from riparian zone in the Pacific Northwest, United States - 7_EM | ecosystem: Host-associated > Plants > Roots > Unclassified | place...
GAGTCCGGCCGGGTGGCGCGAGCGAACGCGATGGCCCGCAACGTGGGTTTGTGCAAGGTGGAGACCAGGACCAGGGCGTGCACCCGGCTGGGGAGCAGCTCGCTCCGGTCGTCGGGGCGCAACTCCTCGCGGATGCGGTCGTAGTGGCGGTGGATGGCGCGCATCATCGCGTACAGCACCGGGATCGCGATCACGACCAGGTATGCGCCGTGAGTGAACTTCGTGACCAGTACGACGACGAGGACCACCCCGGTGAAGCAGGCGCCGAGCCCGTTGATCAGCTTCGCCCGGTGCACCCGACGCCGCTCGGCCGCCGTGGTGGTGTGGTCGAGTTCGCGGTTCCAGTGCCGCACCATGCCCGCCTGGCACAGGGTGAACGAGGTGAACACGCCCACGATGTAGAGCTGGATGAGCCGGGTCGTCGAGCCGTCGAAGGCGTAGATGAGAGCACCCGCGATGACGGACAGCACGACGATGCCGTTGGAGAAGGCGAGTCGGTCGCCGCGGGTGTGCAGTTGCCGAGGCAGATAGCGGTCCTGGGCCAGGATCGAGCCCAGCAGCGGGAAGCCGTTGTAGGCGGTGTTCGCGGCCAGGATCAGGATCAACGCCGTGCTGGCCTGGAGGTAGAAGAAGAACACGCTCCGGTCGCCACCGAAGACCGCCGCGGCGAGCTGCGCGATCACCGTGCGCTGAGCGGAGTTCTCGCAGTCGCCGACAAATCCGATCAGATCGCAGGTGTGCTCGGTGACCTTCACCCCGGTGATCAACGCCAGCACGGTGACACCGGCGAACATCGTGATCGAGATCGCGCCCATCGCCGCCATCGTCCGGGCCGCGTTGAGCGCCTTGGGCTTGCGGAACGCGGGCACCCCGTTGGAGATGGCCTCCACACCGGTCAGCGCGGTGCAGCCGGAGGAGAACGCGCGCAGCACCAACAGTGCCACGGCGATGCCGGTCAGCCCGACCTGTTCGGGCCGGATCTCATAGCCCGCGCTCTCGGCGACCGGAGCGTCCCCGATCGCGGTGCGGAACAGTCCGACGGCGATCATCACGAGGACACCGACGATGAACGCGTAGGTGGGCACCGCGAACGTGCGCCCGGACTCCCGCACGCCACGCAGGTTCATCGCGGTCAGGAACGCGACGAACGCCAGGTTGATCACCACCCGGTACGGGTTCAGCTCCGGCACGGCGGAAATGATGTTGTCCACCCCTGCGGCCACCGACACCGCCACCGTCATGATGTAGTCCACCAGCAGGGCACCGGCGACGACCAGCCCCGCGGAGGGGCCGAGGTTGCGCGACGCGACCTCGTAGGAGCCGCCTCCGCTCGGGTAGGCGCGCACGACCTGCCGGTAGGAGATCACCACCACGGTCAGCAGCACGACCACCGCCACCGCGACCCACGGCGCCAGGTACAGGTACGACAACCCGCCCAGCGTCAGGATCAGCAGGATCTCCTGCGTGGCGTAGGCCACGGAGGACAGCGGGTCGCTGGCGAAGATGGGCAACGCCAGGCGTTTGGGCAGCAGCGTCTCGCCCAGCCTGTCGCTCCGGAACGGCCGACCGAGCACAAACCGCTTGAGCCACGAGGTGGAAGTCGGCACTCCCGAAGCCTAGGTTCGGCACCTCGGCCCACGCCGCGCTTGGGCGTATGGATCGCGTCAAGGATCGCAGATGGAGCGTATGGATCGCATCAAGGCCCTAAACCCGGCGCTCGATTCTGATGCCTTCCTGACACGGCTGTGGCGGCGGTCACCGCGCCGGCGGGTCAGAACTCGAAGCGGTAACCCATGCCGGGTTCGGTGAGCAGGTGACGTGGCCGGGCGGGCTCGGGCTCCAGCTTGCGACGCAACTGGGCCAGGTACACCCGCAGGTAGTGGGTCTCGGTCGTATGGCCAGGACCCCACACCTCCTGTAACACCTGCTTCTGGGTCACCAGCCGTCCCCTGTTGCGCACCAGGATCTCCAACACACCCCACTCGGTGGGCGTCAGGTGCACCTCGCCGCCGCCGCGGTGAACCCTCTTCGCGGCCAGGTCCACGGTGAAGGTTGCGGTCTCCACCACCTTGTCCTCGCCCGCGGGAACGACCGCGCGACGCACCGCGGCCCGCAGTCTGGCCAGCAACTCGTCCATGCCGAAGGGTTTGGTGATGTAGTCGTCGGCTCCGGCGTCCAATGCCTCGACCTTGTCGGAAGACTCGGTCCGCGCCGACAACACGATGATCGGTACCGCGGACCAGCCCCGCACGCCGGCGATCACGTCGATGCCGTCGATGTCGGGCAGGCCGAGGTCCAGCACGATCACATCGGGCTTGCCCTCCGCCGCGGCCTTCAGCGCGGACGCGCCGTCGCCCGCGATCAGCACCTCGTACCCGCGGGCGGCGAGGTTGATCCGCAAGGCACGGACGATCTGCGGCTCGTCGTCGACCACCAGCACCGTGGTCATGCCGAGGCCCGCGTGGACCGGACGTCGTGGACGGGCAACGAGATGACCACCGTCAGCCCACCACCGGGCGTGTCCTCGGCACGGATGGAGCCGCCCATGGCTTCGGTGAATCCCTTCGCGACGCTGAGTCCCAGACCGATGCCAGGACTCGACTCCCGGTCCCCGAGTCGCTGGAACGGGGCGAACACCGCTCCGGCCGTGTCCTTGGGCAAGCCGCGTCCGTGATCCACGACGCGGAGTTCGACGTGGTCGGCGTGCGTGCTGGCGCGGACCGCGACCTCGGGCTCGTCGCTGCCGATCACCCCGTCGCCGTCCACGTCGACCTGGCGACGCGGGTGGATGCGGCCGTGGCGCAGGGCGTTGTCGATCACGTTGGCCACCACGCGTTCCAGCAGTCCGACGTCGGCCAGCACGTCGGGAAGTTCCTCGTCCACGTCGATCGACACCGTCTGCCGTTCGTCGATCCCGGACAGCGCCCTGGCCACCACCTCGTCGTAGCCGACCGGGCGCAGTTGTGGCATCACCGCGCCGGTCGCCAACCGGGAGGAGTCCAGCAGATTGCCGACCAAACCGGTCAGCCGATCGGTCGACTCTTCCACGGTGGCCAGTAGTTCGGCCGTGTCCTCATCGGACAGTCGCAGCTCCGGATCACGCAGGCTGCCCACGGCCGCCTTGATCGACGTGAGCGGTGTACGCAGGTCGTGACCGACCGCGGACAGCAGCGCGGTCCGCAGCTCCGTGGTCTCGGCCCGGCGCTGCGACTCCAGTGCTCGATCGGCCATCCGCTGCTGACGCAACGCCAGCACCGCCTGCCCGGCCGCCGCTTCCAACACCCGCCGATCGGAAGCGGGCAGCGAACGACCACGCAGGACGAGGTGCACCTCGGGCGTCACCGGAATATCCACATCCGCTTCCTCGGGCTCGTCACACGGCTTCGGGCCGACGCACGCCACGCGCTGCCACTCCCCGTCGGTCTTCTCCAGCAGCGCTACCGACTCCACCATGAAGTTCTCCCGCACCTTCTCCAGCAACCGCACCAGCGGATAGGGGTTGGTGAGCACGGTGCGGGCGTAGGAGGCCAGCAGGGTCGCCTCGGTCCGGGCCCGGGCCGCCTGCCCCGCACGCCGGGTGGCGCGGTCGACCACCGCGGCCATGGTCACCGCGACCACGACCATCGCCACCAGCGTCACCACGTTCTGCTGGGCGTCCACGCGCAGACTGAAGAACGGCACGGTGAAGAAGAAGTCCAACAGCAACGCGGACACCACGGCCGAGGTCAGCGCCGGCCCCAGGCCCCCGACCAGTGCGACGAGCACGACGGCCAGGATGTGGGTCACGACGTTGGTGGAGAAGATCAGGTCGCCGCCCAGCAGCAGGCCGACCCCGGACGCTGTCGCGGGCGCGAGGACGGCCAGCAACCACCCGAGCAGTCGCCTGGACGGGGCGATCGGGCTGCGGGCGAGCCTGGCCCGCAGCCCGTTGCCCGATTGCTCGTGGGTGACCATGTGCACGTCGATCGGCCCGGAGTCCTGCACGGTGGTCGCCCCGATGCCTTCCGAGGTCAGCCGGGCCAGCCGCGATCGGCGTGAGGTGCCGAGCACGAGTTGGGTGGCGTTGACGCCTCGGGCGAACTCCAGCAGCGCGGTCGGCACGTCGTCGCCGACCACGGTGTGGAAGGTGGCGCCCATGTCCTCGGCCAGTTTGCGGAATCCGGCCACCGCGTCCGGGCCGACGCCGGACAACCCGTCACCGCGCAGGATGTGCAGTACCAGCAGATCCGCGCCCGCACGGGTGGCGATCCGGCGGGCGCGGCGGATCAGGGTCTCGCTCTCCTTGCCGCCGGTGATCGCCACGACGACCCGTTCACGGGTCTCCCAGGTGTCGGTGATGTCCTGCTCGGCCCGGTAGTGCTGCAACGCGACGTCCACCTGGTCGGCGACCCACAGCAGAGCGAGTTCCCGCAGCGCGGTCAGGTTGCCGGGCCGGAAGTAGTTGCCCAGCGCGGCGTCGATCTTGTGGGCGGCGTAGACGTTGCCGTGCGCCAGGCGCCGGCGCAGCGCCTCGGGGGTGATGTCGACCAGTTCGATCTGTTCGGCGCGGCGCACCACCTCGTCGGGGACGGTTTCCTGCTGCGGCACGCCGGTGATCCGGTGCACGACGTCGTTGAGGCTTTCCAGGTGTTGGACGTTGACCGTGGACAGCACGTCGATACCCGCTTCCAGGAGTTCCTCGACGTCCTCCCAGCGTTTGGTGTTGCGTGAGCCCGGAACGTTGGTGTGCGCGAGTTCGTCGACGACCGCGACCTCGGGCTTGCGAGCGAGCAGCGCGTCGATGTCCATCTCGGTGAACTCGACACCGCGATGCCGGATGGTCGCGCGGGGCAGGACTTCCAGGCCGTCGAGTCGTTCGGCGGTCTTCTGCCGACCGTGGGTCTCGACCAGGCCGACCACCACGTCGGTGCCGCGTTCCCGCCGTCGGTGCGCCTCACCGAGCATCGCGAAGGTCTTGCCGACGCCGGGGGCCGCACCAAGGTAGATGCGCAGCTCGCCTCGTTTGCCCATCTCGGATCATCCTCGGGTGTGTCGTCGGGGCCACCAGGCGGACACATCCGCCGGGTGGCCCCGACGGTAGGTCACGTGGCGGCGTGGACGGCCAGGTTGAGCTCGAGCACGTTCACCGCGGGGTCGCCGAGCACGCCCAGACCCCGGCCGGTGGTGTTGTCCTTGACGAGCTCACGCACCTTGTCCGCGGACAGGCCGGTCACCCGCGCCACCCGCGCCACCTGTAGTTCCGCGTAGGCCGGGCTGATCTGCGGGTCCAGGCCGGATGCCGACGCGGTGACCGCGTCCGCCGGAACCTGTTCCGACGCAACGCCTTCGCGGGCCGCGATGGCGTCCCGGCGTTCGGCGACCACGGCGTCGTAGTCCTCGTTGACGGCGGACTTGTTGCTAGCCAACGACGACGACGGGTCACCAGGGCCCAGCGGGTCCTTGGCGAGAGCCGAGGGCCGGTTGTGGAACCACGGGTCGTTGGCCGGATCCGACGCCACGAGGTCCACGCCGATCAGCTCGGATCCGACGGCCTGGCCGTCGCGGGTGATCACCGAGCCCTCGGCGTTGGCCTGGAGACCGGGGACCCGGCCGATGGTCCAGACCGCGAGCGGGTAGAGCACGCCGGTGAGCACGGTGAGGACCAGCAGGATGCGCAGGCCCGCGAGGGACTGCTTGACGAGGTTGTTCACGGTTACCCGATTCCAGGGATGAGTCGGACCAGCAGGTCGATCAGCCAGATCCCGGCGAACGGCGTCACGATGCCACCCAAGCCGTAGACCAGCAGGTTGCGCCGAAGCAGCGCCGAAGCACTCGACGGCCGATACCGGACACCACGCAACGCCAACGGGATCAGCACCACGATGATCAGCGCGTTGAAGATCACCGCCGACAGGATCGCCGACCGCGGCGTCGCGAGATGCATGATGTTGAGCTTGTCGAGCTGCGGGTAGATCCCGGCGAACATGGCGGGCAGGATCGCGAAATACTTCGCCAGGTCGTTGGCCACGCTGAACGTGGTCAACGCGCCGCGGGTGATCAGCAACTGTTTGCCGATCTCCACGATCTCGATCAGCTTCGTCGGGTCGGAGTCCAGGTCGACCATGTTGCCCGCCTCTTTCGCGGCGGACGTGCCGGTGTTCATCGCCACACCGACGTCGGACTGGGCCAGCGCCGGGGCGTCGTTGGTGCCGTCGCCGGTCATCGCGACCAGCTTGCCGCCCTCCTGCTCCCGCCGGATCAGGGCCATCTTGTCCTCGGGCTTGGCCTCGGCCAGGAAGTCGTCCACCCCGGCCTCGCCGGCGATCGCCTTGGCGGTCAACGGGTTGTCCCCGGTGACCATGATCGTCTTGATGCCCATCGCCCGCAGTTCGGCGAACCGCTCCTTCATCCCCGGCTTCACCACATCGGACAACCGGATCACGCCGCGGACCGAGGCGACGCCGTCACGGATCTCGGCGACCACGAGCGGTGTACCGCCCTGACCGCTGATCTCGTCCACGATCGGTCCGACCTCACCGGACACCTCACCACCGTGCTCCAGCACCCAGGCCCGCACCGCACTCGCCGCGCCCTTGCGCACCCGCAGGCCGCCGAGGTCGATGCCGCTCATCCGGGTGTTCGCGGAGAACTCCACGAACTCGCCGGTCTTCTCGTGGTCGGTCGCCTCCGCCGACAGACCCCACAACTCGCCGCACAACTCGACGATGCTGCGACCCTCCGGGGTGCCGTCGGCGAGGCTGGACAGCCGGACCGCCTCGGCGAGCTGCTCGGGTGTGGTCCCGCTCACCGGCACGAAGTCGGTGGCACGCCGGTTGCCGAAGGTGATGGTGCCGGTCTTGTCCAGCAACAGCGTGTCGATGTCCCCGGCGGCCTCCACGGCCTTGCCGGAGGTGGCCAGGACGTTGCGCTGCACCAAGCGGTCCATGCCCGCGATACCGATCGCCGAGAGCAGCGCGCCGATCGTGGTCGGGATCAGACACACCAGCAGCGCGGTCAACACGATCACCGACTGGGCGCTGCCGGAGTAGGCGGCCATCGGCTGCAACGCCACCACCGCGAGCAGGAAGATGATCGTCAACGTGGACAGCAGGATCGTCAACGCGATCTCGTTGGGCGTCTTCTGCCGTTCCGCGCCTTCCACCAGCGCGATCATCCGGTCCACGAACGACTCGCCGGGCTTGGTGCTGATCTTCACCACGACCCGGTCCGACAACACCGTCGTGCCGCCCGTGACCGCGCACCGGTCGCCACCGGACTCCCGGATCACCGGCGCCGACTCACCCGTGATCGCCGACTCGTCCACGGTCGCGATGCCCTCGACCACGTCACCGTCACCGGGAATCACCTCACCGGCCTCGACCACGACCAGATCACCGATCCGCAGCTCGATGCCCGGCACCCGCTCCTCACCGCCGTCCTCCCGCAACCGGCGGGCGACAGCCTCCTTCTTGGTGCGGCGCAACGACTCCGCCTGCGCCTTGCCACGGCCCTCCGCGACCGCTTCGGCGAGGTTCGCGAACAGCACGGTGAACCACAGCCACGCCGCGACCCCGATGGAGAACCCGGACGGGTCGCCGATGGCGAACACCGTCACCAGCACGGACCCCACCCACACCACGAACATGACGGGGTTGCGGAGTTGGTGGCGTGGATCGAACTTGCGCAGCGCGTCCGGGAACGACGTCACCAGCTGACGCGGGTTGAACACCCCCGCGCCGACCTGGTGCCCCAGGTTCTCCGCATGACGCTCGCGGATCTCCTCCGGAGTCCGCTGTGGATGATCGGTCGTGGTGGTCACAGCAAAGCCTCCGCGATGGGACCCAGAGCGAGAGCGGGAATGAACGTCAGCGCGGCGACCAGCACCACCGCACCGGCGAGCAGCGTGGCGAACAGGGGGCCGGTGGTGGGCAGCGTGCCCGCCGATTCCGGCACCTTGCGCTGCGCGGCCAGCGACCCCGCCAACGCCAACACCGCGATGATCGGGACGAACCGGCCCAGCACCATGCAGACGCCGAGCGAGGACTGGAACCAGTCGCTGGTCACCGTGATCCCGGCGAACGCACTGCCGTTGTTGTTCGACGCGGACGTGTAGGCGTAGAGGACCTCCGACAACCCATGCGAACCGGGGTTGTTGAGCGCCGCGCCGATCTCACCGGGCAGCATCAGCGCGATGCCCGCGCCGAGCAGCAGGACCGTCGGCATCGCCAGGATCGACACCGCCGCGGCCGTGACTTCGCGCTTGCCGAGCTTCTTGCCCAGGTACTCCGGCGTGCGGCCGACCATCAGGCCCGCGAGGAACATCGCGATGATCGCCATCACCAGGATGCTGTACAACCCGGTGCCGACGCCGCCCGGTGTCATCTCGCCGAACAGGATGTTCAGCATCGCCCCACCGCCGCCCAGGCCGCTGAAGCTGTCGTGCATGGAGTTCACCGCACCGGTCGAGGTGCCGGTGGTCGAGTCGGCGAACAGCGCCGAGCCGGGGATCCCGAAGCGGGTCTCCTTGCCCTCCATCGGGCGCAGGCCGTGCTCCTCGGCCCACCAGATCACCGCGAGCATCCCACCCCACAGCGCGCCCATCACGCTGAGCAGGACATACCCCTGCCTGCTGTTGCCGACCAGCGTGCCGAACGTGCGGGTCAGCGACACCGGGATCACCAACAACAGGAAGATCTCGAACAGGTTGGTCCAGGAGTTGGGGTTCTCGAACGGGTGCGCCGAGTTGGCGTTGAAGATGCCACCGCCGTTGGTGCCGAGTTCCTTGATCGCCTCCTGGCTCGCGGCCGGCGCCAACGCGACGGTGTGCTCCACACCGTCCGGACCGACGACCGTCACCCCGGACTTCAGGCTCATCACGACGCCGAGTCCCATGAGGACGATCGCGGAGATGAACGCCAGCGGCAACAGGATCCGCAGCGTGCCACGCACGAGGTCGACCCAGAAGTTGCCCAACCGGTCGGTCTTGGACCGGATGAACCCGCGCACCAGCGCGATCGCCACCGCCAGGCCGACCGCCGCGGACATGAAGTTCTGCACCGTCAGCCCGACCATCTGGACGGCGTGGCCCATCACGGCTTCGGGGATGTAGGACTGCCAGTTCGTGTTCGTCACGAAGCTCACCGCGTTGTTGAACGCCATCCCCGGCGGGACCGCCCCACGACCGAAGTCGAACGGCAGCAACGGCTGCAACCGTTGCAACAAGTAGAGGAACACCACCGACACGAACGAGAAACCGAGCACGCCCTGGGCGTAGGTACCCCACTTCTGCTCGGCGTCCGGGTTCACCCGGACCACGCGGTAGAGCACCGCCTCCACACGGGTGTGCTTGGCGCTGCTGAACACGCGGGCCATATAGTCGCCCAGCGGCCGGTAGACCACCGCCAACGCCGCGAGGAGAAGACCGACCTGAAGCAGGCCGGCCACAGTCGATGACATCAGAACTTCTCCGGCCTGATCAGCGCGACGAACAAGTACACGATCAACAGCAATGCGAGCACGCCACCCAGGACGTTCGCCAGGACCCCGGTGCCGCTCACAACCGCTCCAGACCACGCAACGTCAGCGCGAGAACCAGGAAGACACCGACCAGCAGCACGGCGTAGGCCAGATCGGCCATGCTCATGCTCCTTTCCCACGTGGGCTCGGGCCGCCCCGACGGCGACCGCAACGCGCATAGCGTGCACTCTGGAACCAGCCGAACGGCGGTCTCTGATGACTCCTTGACACCCACGATCGGGGGATTTACGCGATCCTGACGCCTTGGTGACCGCAGCCATAGGGCACAACAGTGGTTGCACCGATCGCGCGCACGGACGCTTTCGGCGGCGATCTGCTGCGCGGCGACCCTTCGCTTTGCGATCATGTCGTAGCTCCGACCGACCGCGTGATCGCGGACGATGGGCGCGCAGGTCGGGTTTCGTCGATCTTGGCAGTGGGAGAGTGTGGATGTCGATTCAGTTCGTGGGGAACCACGCGGTCCCACCCGAGGTGACGAGGGTGGCCGCGGACAACGGGTTGGGCGATGTCCAGGCGGTGTACCTGGTGCCGCACCGGGTCGTCGCCGCGGGTGAGGAGCAGAAGGCCAAGCGCGCCGAACTGCGCAACGGTGTCCTCATCATCGCGGCGCTGGCAGTTCCGCTGCTGATCGCGCTACTCCTCTGGTGGACGACCGGAAGCCTCGGCACGGGTATCGGTGTGGGCGCGGCCCTGACGGTCGTCGGCTGGGGCGTGATGGTCGTCGTGCAGGGCAAGAGCGGCAAGGGGCACTCCGACGACCACGACCGGGTCTACCTGTGTGGTGACGGGTTCGTGCTGCCTGCCAAGGAAGAGGTCCCCGCGCGCGCGTTCCGGTGGGCCGATTTCGGCGCCATCCACCGCGTCGTGACCGACAGCTACGTCAACGGACAGCACATCTTCACCCGCTACACCTTCCGGCTGGTTCTGGAGGACGGCACGCCTGTCGTCTTCCAGGGCAACGAGCTGCCGAAAAAGCCGTCGACCACTGAGATCATGAAGCTGGGGCCTGTGCTGGAGGAGGAGATGTTCAACCGCCGGCTGCCGCTGGCGGCCGAGGCCATCAACGCGGGCGGAGCCGTCGAGTTCGGCGCCTTGACCATCTCCGCGTCGGGGGTCACCACACCCATGGGCCACCTGCCGTGGAACAGCGTCGGCGACCTGTCGATCGGGGCGGGCAACCTGCTCCTCGGTGCCGTGGGCGGCAAGCCCGCGAGGTACCCGGTCGGCGACATCCCGAACTTCCAGGTCTTCTGGACGCTGGCGCAGAACCTGCGCGCCCACCACGCGGGCTGATCCGCGCGTTGTCGTACCGCTCTCGGTCATCGCCTTCGCCCGCACACCCCACCCCCCACGCCACGCGGGTGCCCCACGATGCATGACACGCATCGTGGGGCACCCGCGTGGCGTCACGGTGACGCTCTAGCGCTCCAGCACGACGACCGGGATGAGCCGATCGGTTTTCGTCTCGTAGGCGGCGAAGCCGGGCATCTCCTCGACCATGCCCGCGTACAGCCGGTCGCGCTCGGCCCGGTCGGTGACTTCCTTCGCGGTGGCCTCGAACTTCTCGGTGCCAATCTCCACCGTGACCCGTGGGTTGGCCAGCACGTTGTGGTACCAGTCCGGGTGCTTGTCCGCGCCGCCGTTGGACGCCACGATCACCAGCCGGTCGCCGTCGACAACGCAGGCCAACGGTGTGGTCCGCCGCTGCCCGCTCTTGGCCCCGATCATCGTGAGCAGCACGAGCCTCCGCCCCTCGAACGGCCCACCGACCTTGCCCCCGTTGGCGCGGAACTCATCGATGATCTTCTGGTTCCAACCGCGCGCGTCCACCATGGCCTTCGAGCCCTTCGCCGAGCGCGCTCCCACGCGCCACCGAGTCTGTCGAATTCCAACGTACTTCGATTCCGAACAACCGCCACTCAACCGGTTCCGCCCAGTGAGAACACGCCGGTTTCGGGCGGTTCAACGGGCGAGCGCGGCCTCCACTTTCGCCACCACCGCGCCTTCGGCGGCGGCCACCTGACCGTCGGCCTCGGCGACCTCGCGGCAGATCGCCAGCACGGCGGCCGGGAACAAGTCCACCTCGTCGGGCGCCTTG
>Ga0307507_10010877_pt1 | contig 11614 bp, 17 predicted proteins | sample 7_EM_MG_FD_207223 | JGI IMG/M metagenome (GOLD analysis project Ga0307507, IMG submission 207223) | Populus trichocarpa ectomycorrhiza microbial communities from riparian zone in the Pacific Northwest, United States - 7_EM | ecosystem: Host-associated > Plants > Roots > Unclassified | place...
ACAGGGGTTTGCGCCTTGGTAAACGTAAGCCAGGGATTGTCCCCGACGGGGAAGGACTGGTTGAGGCGGTGGGTGAGAGCATCGAAGTAGGGGGTGTAGGACTCGGCGGGGGTGTTGGGGTCAGTGCCGGTAAGGGAGACGGCACATCTTTTGTTGACCTTGGCTATGAAGCCTTTGGGGAGGAGGTAGTTGGAATCGGAGAGGGTTGTGGCAGCAATGTCGGGAAAGGCAGCGGTTATGCGTTGTGCGAGGGCGTGTGGGGCGGGGGCTGTTCTTGCAGCGAAGAAACGTCTAGAGGCCAGGGGGAGGGATGAGGGGGATTTTATACTCTCATCGCCCCTCTTCGCTACCTCGGCAGCCGAGGTTCCTTTCGCCTTTTTCTTGTTGTTGCCTAGGCCGGAGCCGGCCGCTTGGGCATAGGTGTAGGTGGGTCACGGAGCATAGTCCGGGTGGAGGATGGCAGGGGTAAAGGAGGCCAGGTCATATCCGCCAGCGCGGAATTGCTCCGCCTCCCAAGAGTGGGGAAACGCCTTGGCATACACTTCGGGATTGCCGAACATCTTCTTCAGGCATGTCTCTTAGAAAGGGCAGTGGACGGAGGGGTCCAGGGTATCCTGTGGGTGGGAGAGGGGGGGTTGGGCCAATGGGGGGGGGTGGGAGGGTGCACGTGTCTGGGGGGGGGGGAGCCTCCTGCTGTGGCCTGGGGGGGTGGGTGACCTCTTGCAGCAGGGCGTGCAGGTGGGGCTGGGTGGGGTGTGGGTGCTGTAGGGGCCATGGGGCGAGCGGTGGGTGTTGCGGTTGTCACCCGATGTGACAGGTCGCGTAAGGCGGACTGGAGTGCTCGGATGTCCTCGTGCTTCGCCGATTCGTTGGCAACCCTGGAGGAGAGTGTGTGGAGGTTGGTGCGCAGTTCCTCCTTTTCTTTACGAACTTGCGAGAGCTGGGCGGTGACTGTGTCTCGCTGGGTGGTGATGGCCACTATGCCGGAGACGGTAGCACAGAGGATGGAGAGGATGGAACCTTCACCGGCAGTGATAGATTGAAGGGCATGGGGGGAGAGGTCTTGTACCAAGTCGGGGTTGAGTTGGAGGCTGTTTCTTCTCTCCGCAAAAATCTGCGCTAGGAAAGCGAGAGGGGGGGAGGGGCGAGAGGATGGGGAAGGCGAGGGGGGTTCCTGAAGACGGGGGGTGTTCGCGCGGGAGATGGCATCGGCCAAAGCCTGATTGCCTGGGAGGATGGGTTCGATCTCTATGAGGGGACGGGGGGAGGGGGTTCTTGGCAGGTGATGTCCCGTAAGCAAAGCGGGGTGTGCGTTTGAGTAGAATGTACGGGGGGGGTGGTAGAGGGCGAGTAGCTTGACCCAAATCGCAGGCCCCGAGCGGGCCCTTTTATAGGGGTTCTTCCCTCAACCCTAACCCTGTCTGACTGATACCCTTGCGTCACGTTACTGATGACTCAAACTGCGTCATAGTGTGAAATCCATCACCTGACTCGTCCGAATCAACTGGGCCCTATCTCGCAACCAATCAAAACCTATAAAACAAGTCATGTGCGCTAAGGGGGTCAGATGCGTGACCCCCATAACTCGTACTATGAGTGATGTACGAAATACATAAACCACATGACCACAATCGTGCGTCATGTTAAATATCAACCAATCAAAATAACCCATGACACGCTATTGCGTTCGTCAAGTCAAATCCTATGAGTCAACTGATCTCATGGCGTGAAAGATAAAAAATCGATGACAAATAACTATTAGTCATGTGAGAGTCTGTCTTGCTTAGTCACTGTTTGTGACATTAGCTCCCTTCCCCCTCTTGCATTGGTCCCACAATACTAAACTCCTTCTCTCCAGAGCATGTCTCCGATTTGGCGCATTCTCGGTTTGACTCCATTGTATGCTTGTTGGAGTTTTTCCTTCTCCTTGTCGTGTTGTTCGAGGTCGTTGTCTTTTGCCACAATGATTTCGGTAGCACAATCGAGTTGGCGTCGGAGGTCTAACATTGTCCTTTCCAGAACTTCCACTTCCGGAATAGTTCTTTGGCTCCCTTCCCCTCCTAGTCGTGTCCTCACGACTTTTCTCTTCTCCTGTTCCCTCCTGTCATTCTTTGACAGGATCCCTTTTTCTCCCACTTGTCTAGGGTAGTATCCGGTGTTCACCTTTTCCCACCGGTGTTCCTTGCAGTTGTCGTTAAAACAGTGCTCCCAGCTTGTGAGGTCTCCGTGGGCCCTTCTGGCCCTTCGATGACATGGTTGTTGTTATGGGGCTCCGTCCTCGCCTGGGTTCGCTTCCATCTCCTGTCGCCAATCGTGGTTGTGGGCGACACTTGGTTTTCTCGCTCACCTGGTGCATTGTGGGTACCAGCCTGACCCTTGTTTTTCGCCGATATGGATTCGGCATCCATCCTCCGTGCAGTCCGTCCAGTTCATAGAGGCGTGCGCCACCTCTCTTCTTGGTAAGCCTCAGTATTCTGGGCTAGTGGGGGTAGCCTTGCAGGCGACGCGCTGTGCGTCGCTCTCTGTGGTGTGCGAGCATCATTCTTGTTTGACGATGGGGGGCGGTGCGGAGGACAATCTGTTGATCGTGACGTGTATCCACTCCGGGCTTTCTTGGGTAGTGCTGGTGGAATCCTTGGACTGTGTGTGCTGCATTGTTGAAGTTTTCTGCTAGGTACCAGACTTTATCGTGCTCTGGTGAGTAACCGTTCCATTTTGCTCGATATTGGAGCTTGTTGTAGTGGAGTCGAGAGTCGATGATTTCGTCGAGTTCGTATTGGTCTACTCCTTCTATATGAACAGGAGGAGGGGGTTCTTTGATTTGTGAGGGGAATGGGGAATCTTGATAAGGTTCGAGGAGGGAGATCTGGAATGTGTTGTGTATGGCCATTGATGGTGGTAAGTCCAGCTTATATGTGCTTGTCCCAATCTTTGCCAAGATTTTAAATGGTCTGATTTTCTTCTAGTCGAGCTTTTTTGATGGTCTTGTGGTTTTGATCTTCTGTGGCAACAGCCACACCATGTCTCCTGATTGTAGGTTTGGATCGGGTTTGGTGTGTAGAGAGTACTATTCTTTGTGGCGTAATTGCGCGGCCACCATCTCGTTTCTCAATGACTGATGTAAGTGAGTCATTTCTTCTGGTTTCGTTTATTTTCCTTGAATCAGATGACTGATCATCTCGTATTCGGGGTTGATTCCGTAATTTGCAAAGAAGGGTGTGTTCTTGATGCTTTCCTGATGTCCGTTGTTGTATGCAAATTCTGCTAGTGGTAGGTAACCACACCAATCGTCCTGTTGATAGTTGATGTATGCCCGCAGCTATTGTTCCAATATGGCATTGGTTCTTTCGTTCTGGCCATCCGTTTGTAGATGGAAAGCCGTGCAGAGTCTCCGTTCGATTCCTATTTTCCCCCTGAATTCCTTCCATAGGTCCGAGGTGAATTGGGTTCCCCTGTCGGTGATGATATCGTGTGGTAGTCCGTGTAGCCTGACAATCTCTTTCATCAAGAGATTGGCCAACCGCCCTGCGTCTAGGTCTTTCGAGTATGGAATGAAATGCCTCACTTTGGTCAGCCGATCAATCACCACCCGTATGGTGTCATAACTGTCTGATTTCGGAAGAGGCGTAATGAAGTCCATAGCTATTGATTTCCATGGTCGATCGCGAGCCTCATTTGACCGTAGCAATCCGTAGGGTGCATGTGGGACCAGCTTGGTTCTCTGACATCTGTCGCAATTTTTTATGAATAGTGTGATGTCGTCTCTTATCATTGGCCAATAGTATCGTCGGTTGATGAGTTCGGTAGTTTTTGCTGTAACTCCGTATCCTGCTTGTGGGGGGTCATGGTGATTGGCGATAAGAGCTGTTCATATCCCCTCGCCGTTTGGTATCCAAATGTTTCCTTGATACCATAAGAGGTAGTCCTTCCATTGGCATAACCCAAGGGCTATTCCTTTCCTTTCTTTTCCTCTTTCGTCCAAGTTGCTTTTGATCTCGTGGATTTCTTTGTGGACGTTGCTTGGCTTCTGTAGCACTCCCTGGTCTTTGTCTTGGAACTCTGTTGTTTCCAATACATCAAACATTTCAAGTAAGTGTCTTATCTCCCGCCGTGGGTAGGTCTCCTTCTCTTCTTGTGAGGGCGTCTGACTTTCCCTCCTCCTTGCCTGGTCGGTATTCAATCTTGAAGTCGTTGTCACAAACGGTGACTAAGCAAGGCAGACTCTCACATGACTAATAATCATTAGTCATCGGTTTGTTATTTTTTACACTATGATATCAGTTGACTCATATCTTTTCACATGACAACGCAATAGCGTGTCATCGGTTTATTGTTATTGGTTGATATTTGAAATGACGCACGATTGTGGTCAGGTGGTTTTGACATGACACACGATTGTGGTCATGTGGTTTAGGTATTTCGGACATGACTCATATTCATTGGTCATGGGTTTCGCGCATATGACCCCGTTAGGGCACATGACTTGGTTTATGAGTTTTGATTGGTTGCGAGATAGGGCGCAGCTGACTCGTCCGAGTCAGCTGATCGATTTCACACTCTGACTAACTATGAGTCATGAGTCGCGTGACGCAAGTGAATGAGTCACGCAGGGCTAGGGTTGAGGGAAAAACCCCTATATAAGGGCACCCTCGGGACAGCAGATTTGGGTTCTTCACGCAACCATCTAAGTTCTTTCATACAATATACTTTCAATCAAACCAGATCTTTATACTTCCACGAACCAAGACCCGACGGTCTTATATGAGCCTAGCGATCGATGTTGCTAGATAGGAGTCAACGGACTTAGCTATCGCAACTGCTATCAGGCAAAGGAGAATTGATCGTTAGAAGACTAGCAGTTACCTGCTGCAAGTATCACCCTGGAAGGAGAGGATTGTAACATTTGGTTGCGTCAACCAGCAGCACCTAACAAACAGACAAAACGGAGACCAAGAACGAAAACGACATCGACCCCCTAGCCGAAAATCTCGACCGATCATCACTAGGAGAAGGACTTGAGTGGCCCTTAACGGAAGAGAGGGCACCGAGCCCTACAATACCAGCGCCACGATCACCCATTGGATCCGAAGAAACAGAAGAACCAGGAAGGACACGACGAAACACGATGGCGGCTACAGCTGAACAAGGAGGAGCTACATCCTCGGACACAATTCCGATCCTAAGCCCAGAACAGATGAGACAAATCATCACATCCCTAAGCGGAGGGACCAGGAGACCCAAAGCCAAGGAACCTGAGGTTTACCGAGGAGAAAGCCACAAACTACGAGGATGGCTAGCCCAACTCATAGTGTACTATAGAACTGTAGGGTGGCAAAACGGCCACGACGAAGAAAAGATCCTCTATGCAACAAGCCTCCTAAGGGATGACGCAAGAACCTGGATCACACCATACGCAGAAGAACGAATCACCCCAGCATGGGACAACTGGGCAGGATTCAAAGCAGAACTACAAAGACAATTTGGCGTAATCGACGCCAAAGGGGAAGCAAGGATCCGGCTAAGGAACATGAGACAAGGCAAACGATTGGTCACGGAATACTGGAACGAATTCCGCCTGGTGGCAAGAGAAGCCGAATTGGAAGACTCAACTGGAGGAGAACTACTCCTAGGAGGAATGATGGCAGAATTAGAGAACGCCTGGGGAGCAAGTAGCGAGGAATACGAGGACCTCGAAGCCCTAGCCCAATGGGCCATCCGGAAGGAAACCAAACTGGCAACGGTTAGACATATCCAAGGATGGCCCTCAGCAAAAAATAGCCCAAGGGAGACCGCTATGCCACGAAACCAAGATGGGACATACCGACGCATCAACAACGGCAATCAGAATTACGGCGACCCTATGGCACTGGACCCTACGCGAAAAAGACCAAGATTCAATATCTCAAGGGAAGAATTCCAAAGAAGGATACAAGAACAACTATGCCTCAAGTGTGCACAACCAGGACACTTGGCCAGGAGTTGCCCCAAAAAAGATGCACCCAAACCATTCAACGCACAAGCCATGAGCTGGCAACATGCGAAAACAACCACCCCATGGCAAACCAGACCAAAGATCAGAGAAATCGAGGTCGGATAGGAACCCGAACAGTCGGGAAACGACGAATGTCCCCAGTAAGAGATGGTCTGAGGGACAGACCAGAACGAAAACCCATCATCATGGAGAAGTACTACGCGGCACTCAACTACACAGATACACTCGAAAACGACAATGACCATATTATTGTCAAAATACAACTACACGGCGAAAAAGAGTCAGTCACGATCAACGCCATGATTGACTCAGGAGCAACAGAAGACTTGATAGACAGAGAAGTCTGCAACAAACACGGAATCAAGATGATCAAAGCAAAAAACGCCCGCGAGATTTACCTTGCAGACCGAAAACCAAGCGCTATGGGCCCCGTCACCCATATGACGCAAGTACCTATGGACATTAGTAGCTATAGGGAATTGGCAACCTTCCGAGTGGCGAATCTCCAAAACCAGGAGGTCATCCTCGGGATGCCATGGTTAAGAGAACACAATCCAACAATCGATTAGAATGACAAAAGGATCACATTCAACAGCGAACGATGTACGACTTGGTGTCTCAAAAGTTCGCCTGTTGCATATGCAATACCCGAAGATAAAGCCCTGGAAGAGACTCTCATCACCAGATTCTCCAAGATCCAGGCCAAGGAAGGTCCGACGACCAAGAGTGGCCCGACGGCCAATGACCAGAGTGTCAGAGTTAAGAAGCTATCCGCTGAGGCCAGAGTGCATATGAAGGGAACAGCAAGAGCGGCAGGACACGACCTGTACGCTAACGAAGGAACCGACGTTCCTGCCACAGGACAAGCAATTGTTGGGACGGGGATAGCTATTGGGTTACCTCACAACACCTATGGACGAATCGCACCACGAAGCAGTCTAGCAGTCAAACATCGACTCACGACAAATGCAGGTGTGATAGACTCCGACTACAGAGAAGAAGTGAAGGTGGTCCTAGCCAACCTAGGAGACCAACCATACCGAGTGGAACAAGGAGACCGGATCGCACAACTGATCATCGAAAAAATCGACCACAGAGAACTAGAAGAAGTAACTCAGTTGGACGATACCGAAAGAGGAGAACAAGGATTTGGGAGCTCTAACACCACCAGGGACCATGAGGTCAAGGGCCGGACGGCCATACAAAAAATATAAATCAATGAGATATCGGCAAGAGCCTTCAGACAATTCTACCGAAGAGGAGCGACAACAGGCATCCTAAGATGGGATGAAGTCGACAACGAAATTCAGCTGGAAGCTATCAACATTAGCACCGTGCTGGCGATAAAAAACAAGAAAGACAACGAAGACCAGGACGTAAGGGAGACGGTCCCTCAGGAATATCACCACCTGCTGGATGTGTTCGAAAAAGGGGAGAAGACGACAGTACCGCCACACCGACCAGGGATCGATCTGGGAATGGACCTCGAAGAGGGAAAAACAGTACCCATCAAGAAAATATATGCGCTCAGTTACGACGAACTGGAGCAGCTCCATTGATACATCAAACAGAACGAAAGCCGAGGATGGATTCGAAGGGTCAAGTCTGGAAGGGCATCACCGATCATGTTGGTCAACAAAAAGGACGGCAAACTCACACTATGCGCCGATTATCAAGGACTCAACGAAGTCACCAAGAAGGATCGACACCCGCTACCACTCATTAGTGAAGCACTGGACAGACTGGGAGGAGCCAAGTACTTCACCAAGCTGGACATCAAGGACGCCTATCACAACATTCGAATCAGAGAAGGAGACAAATGGAAGACAACCTTTTCAACAAAACTCGGAACTTACGAATACCTAGTCATGCCTTTTGGACTATGAAACGCACCAGCGGCGTTCCAACAATGGATCAACGAGGTCCTTATGGAACACATAGACATGTGTTGCATCGTCTATCTGGATGGCGTACTGATATATTCAAACACCCTACGACAACACCAAAAGGACGTCAGCAATATCCTCGAAGCAATACGGAAATCAGAGATGAAGGTCAAACCATCCAAGTGCAAATTCCAGCAAAGCGAAACAGAATATTTAGGATTTATCATCGGACAAGAAGGAGTCAAAACCGACCCAGTTAAGACACAAGCCATATGGGACTGGACAACACCCAAGAAAATCATGGAAATCCAATGTTTCCTAGGATTTTGCAACTTCTACTGACGGTTCATAGAAGGATTCAGCAGGATGGCCAGACCACTATACGCGAAGTCAAAAAAGGAATGCATCGGCAACTGGGAGTGGGGAGACGAAGAACAACAAGCATTCGACAAATTGAGGACAAAACTCACCAAAGCACCAGTACTGGTTTACTTCGACCCCCTCGCACCGACAAAAATCGAAACAGACGCCTCAAAATCCGTCTGTTCCGGTATACTATCACAGCAATGCCCGGACGGAAAATGGAGACCAGGTGAGTACCGATCCAAGACGATGTCAGACGCCGAATGCAACTACGACATACACGATAAGGAACTACTAGCGATAGTGCAGGCATTCCACGAATGGAAAAGAGACACCAGAGGAAATCCGAAACCGATAGGGGTCCTCACAGACCACAAGAACTTGGTCACCTTGATGACAACGAAGGAACTAAACGAACGACAAGCACGATGGATGCAAGAACTAAGTCAATACAACTTCAAGATCGAATACCGAACAGGAAAGGAAGGAGGAAAGCCCGACGCCCTCACAAGAAGAGAAGGAGACCTACCCACAGCAGGAGACAAGAGACTCACTCGAAACGTGGGGATCTTACTGCCAAAGGAACAATGCTGTGATATCCCAGAAACGGAAGAAATCAAACGCGACGTATTGGAAACAATGGAATTCCAAGACAAAGATGAGGGAGAAATACAGAAGGCGAGCAACGTCGACAACGAGATCCAAGACATCAAGAGAAATGTCGACGAGGGAAGAAAAGAAATGAAGCGAATAGCGTTGGGACTATGCCAATGGAAGGCCGGCCTTGTATGGTATCAAGGAAAGATTTGGATACCAAAGGACGAAGGGATACGAACCACTCTTATCGCTAAACATCACGAACCCCCACAGGCAGGACATGGCGGAACAGCAAAAACTACCGAACTCATCACTCGACGATACTATTGGCCGAAGATAGGAGAAGATATCAAAAGATTCATAAAGAATTGCGACACATGTCAAAGGACCAAGGTGGTCCGACATGCACCCTACGGATCACTACAGTCAAACAAATCCCTCCATCGACCAGGGAGATCAATAGCCATGGACTTCATTACCGACCTGCCGATATCATAAGGATATGACACTATACGGGTGGTCATCGATCGGCTGACCAAAATGAGCCATTTCATACCATGTTCAAAGGACCTGGACGCACGGCAGTTCGCCAATTTCTTCGTGAAGGAGATAGTCAGGCTACACGGACTACCACACGATATCATCACCGACAGGGGGACACTATTCACCTCAGACCTATGGAAGGAAACCACGGGGGAATTCGGAATCGAACGAAGACTCAGCACGGCATTCCACCCACAAACAGACGGACAGACCGAAAGGACCAATGCCATATTGGAACAATATCTACGAGCATACATCAACTACCAACAGGACGATGGGTGTGGTTACCTACCACTAGCAGAATTGGCATACAACAACGGATATCAGGAAACCATCAAGAACATACCCTTTTTTGCAAACTACGGAATAAACCCCGAATCCGAGATGATCGGTCATCTGATAGACGGAAAGCGGACCAAACCGGAAGAAATGACTCAGTTACATGAGTCATTGAGAAACGAGATGGTGGCCGCACAATTACGACAAAATGAATACTACGATCAACACCGAAAACCCGATCCGAACCTACAATCAGGAGCTATGGTGTGGTTGTTGCGACGAAACATCAAGACGAGAAGACCATCGAAGAAACTGGACTACAAGAAAATCGGACTATTCAAAATCCTGGCAAAGATTGGGACAAGCGCATAGAAGCTGGCCTTACCACCCTCAATGGCCATACACAACACATTCCATATCTCGCTCCTCGAATCTTACCAAGACAACCGATTCCCCTCACAGATCAAAGAACCCCCTCCTCCTATTCAGATAGAAGGAAAAGACGAATACGAACTCGACGAGATCATCGACGCTCGACTCCACAACAACAAGCTCCAATACCGGGCTAAGTGGAAAGGTTACTCACCAGAACACGATAAAGTCTGATACCCCGCAGAACATTTCAACAATGCAGAACACACAGTCCAACGATTCCACCGGCGCTACCCAAGAAAGCCCAGAGTGGATACACATCACTATCAACAGATCATCCTCCACACCTCCCCCCGTCGTCAAACAAGAACAACGTTCACGCACGCCAGAGGGCGACTCCTAGCGGATCGCTCGGAATGCTACCCCCACTGGCCCAGCATACTCGGGCTCACCAAAGAGGGAGGTAGCGCACGCCTCCATGAAGTGGACGGACTGCACGGACGACGGATGCCAAATCCATCTCAGCGAAAAACAAGGGTCAGGCTGGTACCCACAATTCACCAGAAGATCAAGAAAACCAAGTGTCGCCCACGACCACGACTGGCAACAGGAGATGGAAGCGGACCCAGGAGAGGACTGGGCCCCAGAACAACCTCGGCGGAGAAGGCCCAGAAGGGCTCATCACGAAATCACGAGCTGGGAGCATTGTTTTAACGACCATTGCAACGAACACTGATGGGAAAAGGTGGACGCTGGCTACTACCCCCGCCAAGGAAGAGAAAAAGGAGAGCTGCCAAAGAACGACAGAAGGGAACACAAAAAAAGAAGAGATGTGAGGACAGGGCTGGGGAGAGAGGGGACCCAAAAAACCATTCCGGACGTGGAAGCCCTTGGAGGAAAAATCTCGGACCGCAGAAGCCAGCTCGATCGCGCTGCCTGAATCATTGTGGCAAAGGATAACGACCTCGAACGGCTCGATAAGGAAAAGGAGAAACTCCAACAAGCCTACAATCGATCCAAACAGAGGATGCGCCAAATCGGGGGTGTGCTGTGGAAGGAAGGAGTTTAGCATCGTGGGACCGATGCAAGAGGGGGAAGGGAGCCAATGTCACAAACGGTGACTAAGCAAGGCAGACTCTCACATGACTAATAATCATTAGTCATCGGTTTGTTATTTTTTACACTATGAGATCAGTTGACTCATAGGTTTTCACATGACGACGCAATAGCGTGTCATCGGCTTATTGTTATTGGTTGATATTTGACATGACGCACGATTGTGGTCATGTGGTTTAGGTATTTCGCACATGACTCATATTTATAAGTCATGGGTTTCGCGCATGGGACCCCGTTAGGGCACATGACTTGGTTTATGAGTTTTGATTGGTTGCGAAATAGGGCGCAGCAGACTCGGACGAGTCAGCTGATGGATTTCACACTATGACTCACTATGAGTCATGAGTCGTGTGACGCAAGAGAGTGAGTCACACAGGGCTAGGGTTGAGGGAAGAACCCCTATATCAGGGCACCCTCGGGACAGCAGATTTGGGTCAAGCTCCTCGCCCTCTACAACCCCCCCCCT
>Ga0307507_10010878_pt1 | contig 11614 bp, 11 predicted proteins | sample 7_EM_MG_FD_207223 | JGI IMG/M metagenome (GOLD analysis project Ga0307507, IMG submission 207223) | Populus trichocarpa ectomycorrhiza microbial communities from riparian zone in the Pacific Northwest, United States - 7_EM | ecosystem: Host-associated > Plants > Roots > Unclassified | place...
CCCCAGTCGACCCACTTTGGACTGGGATCAAGTTGTCGAGTACGCCTTTCTTGCTGACTTCGACTTGCTTCGTGACACCCGGCAGGACATACGCTCTCGCCCGTGGGCAACTCCTGCTGCTCGCCTCATGATGGACAACTTTTTCAAGGTTCTTCGGGCGGAAGAAGAGATTGTGCGCCTCAATGTTGAAATCCCTCGGCTCGCAACATACATTCGAGATGAAGCAGCTTACTTGTCATTAAAGGAGAGAGAACTCATCTCCACCGACCCCGCCCTTGCAAATCAGGTCCGACTGCACCGCCTGCAGCGAGGACGCTTCGACGTGCACCACTATACCATCCTCCAGCAAATTGTGAACCTTCCTGGATACACAGGAGGACCTCTCTTTGGGACTCGTGTCCCTGATGTCACACCAGTTGCTGAGTGTTCACCGACACTGACATCCGAGCAAGTACCTGCAAGCCCCACAGCAATGGACACCGAGATAGATGATGAGGATGAGCTGGCTGCGGAACAGGCTGGAGAAGATAAGGAGGAAGAATTGGTTGGCGTGTTCATTCATGTTCTTGAGGCATCCATTGATGCTTCTCTCAATGATGATTTAGTCTTGTAACATTCTATTGCACCTGAATATACTGTATATACCTGCTACTCCAAAAAGTGAGGGAATTGGGACATTATTGAGGGCAGTGGTCGAGCTCATCGTTTGGCCGACGACGACGGTGATGGGAACAGCGGGACAGCGGCCTGATGGGCGTTGATGAACGTTGACAGCTGTGGAGACTTATGATCGGAGCTTCGGAATGATGTCCTGCACGCATCAATGATGTGGGAACCGGTATCTACCCAGTGAGGAGAAAATAGCGACTAAGGGCCTGGCATTTAAGACGAGCTATTGCACTAAGCTGGGGGAAGGTGCTTCTCTATCTAATTAGAGATGTCCACAGATGTCATGTTCACTTCTTACATGACCTGTCATGTGGGCTCCACAGGTGCTCTACAGACTGATACTTTTTGTTTCTCCTTGATTGATATTTGAATATTAAATCATGTTCTCGGATAATCCTTCTTTGATGTGTACACATATATTTCATCATATGCTGATAATGCTTGCTACACTTTAGTCATCTGCTATTACTTTCGGATATGCTCTATGTGTCAATAGATACCTTTCATGGTTTCTATCAATTTGTAGTGCAACGAATTAATATTCGTACTACTTCTTTCTTATTCAAATTCTATAATTTCTTGTATTAGGACAATCACACTTGCTTCTGCATTCTTGTGTATTGCTTTTTATCCTAATTCTTTTATAACTATCTTCTAATAGTTATCCCCTATTCGTCTATGTCCAAGATACATGTTCCATAGATATTATCTGTTCTTGAAACTTGTAACTTGTCTAATTGGCTTTTTGTATTATTGATGCGTCTGATGCGTCTGCCCATATATGGTCACAACATATTCGAACACTCATATCTCAATGTCTAAGGCTCTAAAATGTTCGCTTTTGCCTTTAATATTTTCTTTTAGACTGCAAGACCCCTGCTAGGTACTTTTATTTCACAAGGATGCATATATGTTTCCATAAAGTTATGTTTATACTATTTGTATAATTCGTCAAGAGTAGCCACTAGTTTAGAGCTGACTGACCTAATCTGAATCTTATAAATAAAACATCTTTAGGTGTGATTTCCTTGTCCAAGTCTAAGGATGCAAATATACCAGGCTCTGTAATATATTCACTGCCTTGTCCATTCTATAATACAGGATTATATGTCTCATAACCCACGATTATCTATATTGCAACCAAGTTCTTTAAAATCAAAAATACACAGTGATAAAGCTGGCAGGCACATCACCGTGATAGCAATGCCGAAACCAGAGCTGGCGTCAGAGTATGCATCGAAGTCGACAGTGCATGTTGGCTGTGAAATTGATCATGAGATGATTGGCTGCCGAAACAGGTGTTTCCACCATTCCAGGTCGTTAGCGGTGTGTCGTGGAGGAGTCCATGGAAGGAAAGGATGGTTGTGAAAGATGCCCAGCATGGCCTCGAGGTTGGTGAGGTAGGCTCGTCCAGCTGGGACAACCAGTGTGACATGTAGCAATTTTCCATGAAGTTGTTGGACTTCAAGAAGGGTGTGCATGGGTTTCCTTTCCCACTCCTCAACCGCTGCCATATACTTGAGCTTTTTTCACAGGAACGGCAACTGTGTGACTGCTGAGATTCCAAACAAAACCGCGATAGGGGACTGAAAACCCAAACAGCACTGTCTTGGATGGCTCCCAAATGATGCCGAGATAATCTGATATAGAGCCGATATCAATGTCATTGTAACTATATTCATAACCAACTGTAGTGCGAGTAATAGCATTTGAGAAGTTCTGCAGTTGTGCTGAACAGTCCTCGTCGAATTCCTCGTGTTTGCCATTTGCCATAAACTTACCACCATACCATATTCGACTGCTGTCATGGATACATAGTGATTGTCAAGGGTTTACCCTCAATGTATAATGCATTTGATTTGGTATTTTTATTGTAGAATGAATAATCACAAATGTGCCAATATTTTTTTATATTCTAGTGGCCATACCATATACCTAGTTAGGCATACTTCAAGGGTATAATATTTCTGACTGGAACCAAGTGTAATTATCATTTTACTGGCCAGGGGTATGAAAAACCCCTCAAAATGAGAAAAGAGCGGGGTCTGAGGCGTATTTTATACCCTTGGCATGTAATACCACAATCAGGCATGATTTCAGTCAGAATTTTCAGACCCTTGAAGTGAACCTAAGTATGTATATGGTATGGCCACCAGAATATAAAAAAATATTGGCACATTTGGAACTTTAAATGTTTAGGACATAGTGGAATCGCTTTTTCAGACACTAGAGAAAATCATTTATGTTTTAAAGTATCTTATAAGAGATAACACGAGAGTGGGAGGTTGAAAATTGCTGGGCTGATGAGACCATGTAACTATTTCAAACTACTGGATCGCTTCAGACTCAGGACTGAAAACACTTTTGTCATCGCCTACCAGACGACGAACTCTTATCATTCCCTTTGCTTTGCAGTCGAGATAAATAGCATTCGCCTCCTTGAGTGTACAGCATTTGGAATGCCGCTCACCAACTGGGAGATGTAATGCCTGAAATAATGGCTTCAGCTAGGACATGTAACAATACAGCTAGCTTACCAATTATCAAAAACTCCGGTTTTTCGACCTACTGTAACTACAAAGTATTTCTTCTTGCTAGCGGATGGCGAATTAATCAGAGTATGCCTGGTAGCAGCGGGAGATGGTGTAGCAACCGGCGCAATGGGGGCTCAGGTTGGGGTACCAGGAACTGGGGGGTGAGCGACGATAGGGGTCGTTGCTGGTGACACGACCTGACCAAATGAGGGGGCTGCAACTTGAGGGGAATCTGGAGTCCCACAGGCAAAGGGAGATGCAACAGTCAGCTGAGACACAACTCCCCAGGTGGGTGTGGACATTGCGAAAGCCTGTTTATGAATGAGTGTGGTGGGGAAAGAGTTTGGTCACACTGACAACCACAACAGTCCTGTCCAACCCTTCTCAAAAACCTCATATTTGCTGAACCATGACACGTAAAAAATGGACAACTGAGGCACAGGAGAACTGGCTGAAGGCACATTTCGATGTTTATACTGAAGCCAACAAGCAGAATAAGACATGAGCTGAGTTTTATCACCAAGTTCTTGAAGATTGGCACAAGGAATCGCCTATCCTGGAGCCTCAACCTGAGGAAATTCAAGAACATGGATCCATGGAGCTAGCTGCCAGGGCAAAATTACAATGACAGGACAAGGTAGGTCTTTAGACTCACCGTAATAATTCCATAACTTATGCAATGTGCCAGCGACTCCAGGTATGGTTCCGTAACAAGAAAGGTCCCCTGACAGGAAGGGAACGTGTCTCCACCTCAGCCAAAAATACTATTCTAAAAGTACAGAAACTGTGAAAATGGCAAAAATGGCAGGCTTATGGTAATCTGACCTGTGAAATGGTCTGGAAGCTGGAAATTGACAAAGCGTGGGTTGCATATACTGGGGCTTGGAAGGCAGACAATCCTGACATAGCAGTCCCAAAGACTTGGTTCGAGTTTCAGAATATGTTTCTTAAGGAAAAATTCGAACAGGAAACTGAGGAGATGAAGTTAAGGGTTGAGGAGCATAGGGAAAAGATGACAAGGGACAAAGCTCTACTTCCCAATGAGAAGAATTTGCTGTTCCAAGGGTAAGTCATCATAACCATTTGTTAGAAATAAAACTAACTTTCATTCTTTACAGAGGTATCAATAAACTTCCATTTACAATTGCCAAGATCGCAGAATTCTTGTCGGAGCAAACTGGGTGGAATGTCGTGATAATGGTTGGAGGACCTGAACCTCACCAAAACGGCCAGATCTCCTCCTTGTTGTTCATAATCCAATTCGATGACTTTCATTGAAGATGCTAATATATGTATGCAACCTAGTTGCAGCCATAGTCAGACGAAGGAAGGAAAGAAATTTGAGACCTACCTCGGTGATAATGTTTTTGAGGACAAGGTTATCTCTCCGTTTCAGAGCTTCTTGGGTGCCAGTTTTAGTGAGTTTTATGACCATTTCTGGTGCAATTTCTGACAAGAATCTGTTTAGTGGCCAAAGACTGCACATTGAGGAAGCTGGAGGAGGACAGTGACAGTGAAGACAATGCTTTGGACAGAGCTTGCACAGGACACAAGAAAGGACAGTCGAACAGAGTTCTATCGGAATACGAGCGCACCAAACAAGAGAAAAACAAAGTGATACTCGATCAAATAAGAAAGGACATGAACGATGACTTTCTCAAAGAGGTGGCTTCACAGGCTAAGAAGGGTAAACATAAAGTACAAAACCTACAGACTGTTGAAAAGATGGAAAAGGATGATTCATCAACTCATCTTAAAACCTCCCAGTACATGCCACATAATATTAAGACATTCATTTGAGTCCTCAACTCCCCTAGGCCCCAGCCCTCTGTTATCCCTGCTGATGGCCATTGCCACCTTCCTCAGGCTGGAGCAATGCAAATATATCGGATGATGGAAAAAAGCTTGCCGAAAATTCAGCCATCGTGTCGGGCCAAAATGTTCAGGAGCTATTGCTTCCTGTCACTCTGGGCAACGATGACGATAAGTTGTTATCTGACAACTCGACTCAGAGATCTAAGTCAACCGTCAACAGTGATAAAGATAATGTGTTACCTGGCGAGAAAGCTGAGCCAGTCAACTTGGCATTATCCATACTAGATTTGGACAATGTTGGAGCTGACGATGCGAAGGAAGGCAAAGCTCAGGCTGTTGCTGCACCGTGTGCCCCACCGGATGACTCGGACCGCCATGAAAGCGGAAAAGAGGCTGCACTTTGAATGTCAATCCCTGACAACGAGACGCCAGGGCCTTCTCTGTTTGTTACACCGAAGATTCATGATTATCTTCTGGGAGTCTCGACTAAGCCTTCATGGCAGAATCTCATAACCAAGTTCTTTGAGTTTGAGAGGACTGGCCCTGTCACTGGGGTATGAAGGTGTTTGCTTTGTAGTATCGAGCTAACATGTATTTGCAGAAACTACCTGTGGGTGAACATCCACAAGAGCTCATTCCATGGCTTAAGCATTGATACGCCCCAAGTCTGGCTGCCCATCGAAATTGCCCCTTTCAAACAAGTATACGACTCCGTTCTCAACTAGTCGAACATACGCTCGACAGTCGTACACTCGACAATTGTATGTTCAACAGTCATATGCTCGACAATCTCTGAATGACTTCACACTTGGCTACACTTATGCACCACCCACTAGCCAGGTTCACACATGTTCTTGCTCATCGACACATTTGTACGACTTACACACGAAGTTCATATGGCTCACTCCCAGGTCGATTTGCAATCACTCCCCACCTCTCCCTTGACTATTGAACCATTGAAGCACTTACACATCCTCTCAGGCCCCTTTACATATGGTCCGGACTTCCCTGACAGTTCCATTCCATACCTCCAGATACAACACCTTCCATTTCTGGACACCTGGTCCCACTTCCTATTTTACATTACATTTGCGCTCATTGTGCTTTACATATTCCCCTCTGTGCCACTCCCTAGCTGTATATGAACCCTGTACGTAGTTACAACAAATCAGAATAGTTACCCCCCACTCTCAAGAGCTCAGTTCTTTCGCTCTAAGTCAGAGTACTCATTCTCAACCTCTCGTTGTCACTCTCAAACTCTTGAATAAGTGTATCATACGCTTAACCATACCTTGTCATTAACTCTTGCTCTCGAAGTGCACCTACGATTGGCGTACGACTCTCGAACTCTTGAACTCGTTATAAGTGTAAAGGTATGCTTCTTGTATATCATTGTTATCTCTCACTCTAGGCTCTCATAAGTGCGCCAACAACTGGCATACGCACTCTCGACTCTCGTAACTAGCGCTCAAGGCGCTCCAGTGCAGAAGCACTTGTAAACTCACTCCCACTCCTCTTGACCTCATCATTTGTTACACGGAGATCCTGTCCTCGCACCTCAGAGCACTCAGATCGTTCATGACCTCACTCCAGTCATTTGGTGTGTTTTATACACATCTAACAGATGGTTAGCATCATCAGCGTCACATGCACAAGAAACATGAGCCAGTTCCAATCAATGCCGCCGAATATGGCTCTCATTTCCTGAAGTGGTGGAAAGACATCCAACCAGATTGGCGTATCCAAGGGGACCTACTCTGCCAGAGTATTCCTGATAGTGACAAGTCTGAGGTCTGGGCATCACTGAGGAAAGGAGGGTCTGCTGGGTTGTACATGGTCGTGATAGCACTTTCATGGTGGTTAGTAGCTCTGGGTGAAGATGATAACAAAGAGGCATGGGTGGCTGTAGAGGACATCACTTGGGTCATTTGGCAAGTCTGCATCCTTTCCTCTAGTAATGGTCGAAAGCATGGATGGGATATGACAGATCCAGAAGAAGGTCGTAGAAAACAGTGAGTGACCAGTTACTGCTAATTAGTAGTGGTGTAAGATTTCTGAGTAGATCCTGTAAGTAGACTGGCCTGTTGGAATTGAGGATGGAAGTCATGTCCATCCTCTTGACTTGCTAACCATAGGGGAAATGTAGTTGGGTGGAATGTTTATATATTGGATATATCATATCATGGTTTTCTATCAAAGTAAATCTAGATATTTGTGGAAATCAGTGCTATTATGGACCGTTAAAGAACTTGAATTTCATTCCTGTCACGGCACCGCCTGGGAAGGGCTATCATTGTCGGTAGTAGTACTGTAGAAGTAACTGTAGAATGTTATTGGTCACATGTCACAAACAGTGACATGTTAAAATTTGATCCATGTCACCCACATGTTGACAGTCCATAGTATGTGGGTTACCATGATATTTCTTTGATATTTCCACATCTGTAGTATTATGATCCTGCATAGTATTATAATTTCTGCACCTGTAGTATTATGATTTCGCATCTATAGTATTATGATTCCACACCTGTAGTATTATGATCTCTCATCTGTAGTATTATGATTCCAGATCCATACCATTATGATCCCGCATCTGTAGTATTATGATCCTGCATCCATACCATTATGATTCCACACCTGTAGTATTATGATATATGAATTCATGAACTTATGAATTCTACTCTGAGCACAGCTCATATAAGCCTGGCAAAGTGCAATGAGTTGTACAGACAATGCCTGTACTAAATGATTTAAGTGGTCAACACCAGTTGTGGTTATCTTTCAGTTTACAACGCAAGACCTGAATGTATACTGCAGCCCATGGAAGATGGCTCAATGTTCAAATGCTGCCTGGGATACTTTGAGAACTGTGGGGGTTATGGGATTTATGGGAGGGTTTCTACAAGCGTACATTTCTTTTTTCTCTCAGGTTTCAGCTGAGTACTGATGCTTGTGGTTCAGGAGGAGGCTGCTGTCCCTTGTTCAGGCCATAAATGCATGACGATGCTCTGTTCTGTGCTACATTATGAATAGGTTTCGCATCTCATCAGAGATTGAAGAACCCAATGGCAATAATGACAATGCCGAAACAACAGAATCTCAACCATCGCGTCAATCAGACAACTGCATCCATTCAACCCATCCATATTCTTTTCTTATGCAGGCCCACTCCCAACAAGTGCTATATCTGAATTGGAAGATGGCATGCAAGAAGTTTCGACATCAGATCCTATCCCCCTTCGCCTTTTAGTTTTCACCACTACATACTGCTGGCAAACCGCATTTATCCTTGCCCTCATCTTTGCTTTTTGGTACCACACATTACATGGGAAGTTGCAGACAGCAAATCGACAGATTGAAGCTATGGAAGTACAATGTTACGTCGAAGTTCAGAGGTGATCAAAGCAACAAGAGACAATAATGCATCCAGGAAGTGTGAAGGTATGTAAATAATTGAGTTATCTTCAGTTTTTGGGTTTGCTGATCCTGATTTCTTCAGGGGAAGGAACTGCAAGGGGCATTATACGAGCTAGCCAAGAAGGAGTGGCCTTCCCCTTCAACACCCAAGTTATAGATGTCAATACTACCTCTGGAATAGTTACTCTGATGGATGGAGAACATCTTTCACCGATCTTATCGTCAGTGCTAATAGCTTCTATAGTTTCATTTGCAAATATGTCGTCAAGCACAAAGTCAACAAAGCGGAAGATGTCTGATCCTTCAGTGGTAACGTGTTCTGGCTATGCTACATTCAGATCGCTGTTCTGTACATTCAGTAAAAGTTTGCTGCACCACCAAAGTTCCACCAAATTCAGCACAAGGTTGTCACATCACTAAAAAGAATCCTGCCACACCCCCAACAAATTCCATGCTGATGTGCCTGCCAGCTTTATCACTGTATATTTTTGATTTTAAGAACTTGGTTGCAATATAGATAATCATGGGTTATGAGACATATAATCCTGTATTATAGAATGGACAAGGCAGTGAATATATTACAGAGCCTGGTATATTTGCATCCTTAGACTTAGACAAGGAAATCACACCTAAAGATGTTTTATTTATAAGATTCAGATTGAGTCAGTCAGCTCTAAACTAGTGACTACTCTTGACGAATTATACAAATTGTATAAACATAACTTTATGGAACATATACGCATCCTTGTGAAATAAAAGTACCTAGCAGGGGTCTTGCAGTCTAAAAGAAAATATTAAAGGCAAAAGCGAACCTTTTAGAGCCTTAGACACTGAGATACGAGTGTTGGAATGTGTTGTTACCATAATGGATCACGCATCATAAACACATCAATATGCATCAGATGATATAAGTGTTAATAGACGAGAGTGCATATACACGCATTGAACAAATAAACAAGACAAGCAAAACACGCAATAAATGCAAAGCAAGCATATGACGTGTAAAACCTTAGTCTTGGATACCGACAAATAAGAAATAACTATTAAAAAATAGTTATCAAAGAATTATGAAGAAGTACAATGAATTAGAGTGCAGAAACAAACATGAATGTACAAACATAGAAAGATATTGCACACTAAAAAAGTAATAGGAATATTACTCGTAGCCAAAAAAAGTAACCGTGATTATATAATATGGCCATCATTCCCTCGTTCCTCACAAGATAAGAATGGGCCTCAGTGCACACATTTGCAATGAAAGTCTTGATATTATTCTGGATTTTGAAAGTATGGGTAGTGAAAGATCTATGTTTGAAATTAAAAGTGGGTATGTCCTCCTCTAGTCTGGAAAATAGCAGTAATTCTATCAGGCATATGTAAAATGTGCTTATCTACATCAGCAACATCCAGTTCCTCCCATGCAGCATGCACAGCTGCTTTGAGTCCTTCAACATTTGTGGGAGGATGTGGGCAATGTTTGTTTTCAGTGTTTCCCTGTCTCAGGAAGTTCTTGATGATATCGTGTGCTGTGCTGTCAGAGAGACCAAGTTGTGTTGCTGCTTTTGAAACACTTTCACCAGCTTCAACAGCACCAACAAGCCAATATTTTGTGGCAGGTGAGTGCTGGCGACATGAGGTCTTTGGGTGTGTCATTACAACATGCGAGTATGAAGATGTCGAACAAAACTTTTCATTGAATGCACATGTTACATAATACCGGTTACTTTTTTCGGCTACGAGTATTTAGTTGCAGTACAAAAGATTAGAAATCAAGACAGATGTCTAGCAACACATAGAGCGTATCCGAAAGTAATAGCAGATGACAAACGCTTAACCGAGTGATATGAGTGTATAGAGAACTAAGCACTACCGCATCAAGATTTAATTATCTGAGTCACAAAAACTATCAATCAAGATGTTTTATGAGACAATTAAATCAGCTAGATAAGGAATCACATGCGAAGAGGAATAGCATATGTAGATGAACAAATGATATGAACTCGATTGGATGCGAACCCAAATTGGAAGTTTGCATCAAGCGCATCACTTATACCAAACAAGACACGCAAAACATGCAAATGATGTAGAAAGACGACATCTTGTGTGATTGACTTGCTGAGTGTATGTAATTCAAGTATTGAAGTAATTGAAACTTCGTACTTATAAGAAAAAGCTAGAAATAATGTCAAAGTTAATGAAACACTGAAATGTATCACACGCAACGAGATTGTGAATGTAGTAAAGCGGATTAGGACCATCCGAGCTTTCTAGAACCGAGATGAATTACTTGAAACAATGATTGATAAGTGTGTGATCAAGAGCATACAATGAGACAGTGCGAAAGTAGCATGCTGCATAGCGCACTAAGAAATTACTAAAAGTCATACTGAAAGCGACCGTGTGAATAAAAAGGAACACTCTCTTCACTGTAATGGGCCTCTTCCCTATTATATTAACCACATATGATATGGGCGTATTTGCCCTTATTTGTTATGTATATAATCACATGTGCTCTGCCCGGCCTGGGCAGAGCTTTTACATTGTACACTACTATTAGGTCACCTATACATTGGTCAGACTTAGTTGGTGTTCGGTGTGCCAAGCTTGTGTAATGGACAAAACCGTTACATTTTTTTAAGTCAGCCTTTTATAGGTTGCACTGCAAAAAGGCAAGTCAGCCTTAAACTGACGCAGCGAAAGAGGCCCTGTCAACCTTAACTGACAACACGAACATCGCCACATATGGAACCCGATGGGATGCCAAAAACGTCTCAACAGGATGCCAATACGGCCCAAGCCTTTGGACCATTCCAAAGCATAGCCGGACGATGTGAGAGGACAGCTGACGAACAACACGTCGGCAATGCCATGTCACTCGGAAACTCCCCAACCGCCACTCTCGTATTTTACCCCAAGGCTTGAGGGATGAAGAAGCAGGAAACCCTGCTCCCCATGTTACGATCTGTCACTTGTTATGGACACGTCCATCATTCCATCATCCCTTAGTCAGCTTTTTCCTTTTCCAGTCATTTCCTTATATGACTTGTCTACGACTCGACTCCTTTCTCTGACTCTATCTTTGACTCTTCGACTGCGGTTATGACTTACTTTTCGACTCATAGTCTATATGACTTGTATTACGACTCATATCTTAGTGACTCTTTCTTTAGTTCTGACTC
>Ga0307507_10010879_pt1 | contig 11613 bp, 1 predicted proteins | sample 7_EM_MG_FD_207223 | JGI IMG/M metagenome (GOLD analysis project Ga0307507, IMG submission 207223) | Populus trichocarpa ectomycorrhiza microbial communities from riparian zone in the Pacific Northwest, United States - 7_EM | ecosystem: Host-associated > Plants > Roots > Unclassified | place...
TCTACATGAGAAAACCCCGTGATCCATCTCCCCGCCTTTTGGGACTCGCCTGCACAGCGCCTGCGAGGCGCCTGCGAGTCACCTGTGGTGCTCTACTACTTTACTTTTTGACCTCCTTGGGAACCACTGCTGCCGTAACAAGCCTACGGACGCGTAGTAGACTATATATATTATATCTAATAGGCCTAATAATGCCTTATTAATATAGGCCTGAAATATTACCGGTGCGTTAGTGAGCCTAAATAGCATTACTAGGTACTTAAAGTGGCCGTACCATATTTGGAATGCTGTTTTCTATTTATTGCCGGCTTTAATCTAGATTTAATAGTATGCATCTTTTAGATCTAATTATATAAATATCTTTGCGCCTAATAGCCTGTTAATAAGCTCCCCTAGTAAGGGTAGTGGGTAGTAATTTTTTATAGTAATCTTGTTTAGCGCCTAATAGTTAATATAGAGGTAAAGGGTCTTGTCCTTCTTGGGTATAAATATAATTAGTGCCCCTGCCTAGCTTATAGAAGGCCAAATCTATCCTCTCTAAAGATTATCTACTATATACTAATATAATACTGCTAGCTTGTTTTCTAATAGGTTATATAGTGGTCTAAAAGGAGGTTCCTTATCTCCTGTGTCTATCTTATACTCCACTAATACAGGGTTAGGTAAGGTGTGCGCAGCTTCCTTATTAGCAATATCCTTTAGGTCTATATATTTTTATAAAATCTCTAGTTCCTTAACTGCGTATAGCCGGATATCTAAAAATGAATACTCTGTGTCCCTATTTTTAGTGTTAAGAGTGGCATATATAGTATACGCCCACCCTTCCTCTTGTATATGGTTTAAGAAAGTCTTTTAATCTTTAACTATAATGCGCGGTTAAGACTTCTGATATTGATATAAGGCTAAAGGCTAATTAATGTCTAGATTAACTTATTAAAGCTATGGGTATCCTAAAATAAGGTTATACCCCTTAATTTCTATAGCGTAGAAGTGTATCTCCTGTGTGTTCTATAGACTATTGCGGTCCTAGCTAGCTATGGAAAAAGTGTGTTCCCTATAGTATAGAAGCTAGTAGCCTTTAATACTTTAAATATTGCGCACCTATAAGCCACTAAGGTCCAAATCCAATTCTTTTACTAGTAATTAAGAAATGAACCCTATGGTTACGCTGCTGTCTATAAGGCAGTCTTGCATTACCTATTTATTATTAACTTAAATAGAGACAGGAATGACTATATGGCAGCTTACTCCCTCCTTCTTTTGCTAGCCTAGTATAAGGGAGTAAAGGTCTATTAGGCTCTCTCTTTTTCTAATTCTGACTCTTACTTTTTCTGCTAGTAGGAGCGCTAAATATGGCCCTTCCTGCTGTAGTTATAGCAAACGCGTGTTTCTTAATTTTACTTGTTTAGATTAGGTTTTTGCCTATTATTATTCTAGGGTTGATTAGCGTTGCTCTAGAGCTGCGAAGCCTGCTTATGTTATTCTTCTGCAGAGTAGTTAGGTTGGAATCTTCCCCTATTATTAAAGCGAGGTTTAGTCCTATGCTCTTTATTGTTGGCGTCTTATTCCTTTTACTTGCCTAGATGGTCTCTTTTAGTATTCTTAATTTAAGTGGCTTTAGAGATAAGCTTTTTTTAAAACGTAGGAATTTTGTCCTTCTCCTATATGGCCTGTTAAGTCTTAGGTTATAACTTGGCAAGTAGCTAATGAAGTTATATAGTGTTATCCTATAGGTTTAAGTAGGGTATATTGTCTTCTAGCTCTTTTAAGTAGTTTATAAACTAGACTACACTCTAGCCTTCTTGCTGTTTGGTATTATAGTATTGCTAGTTATAATCTATCCCTTAATTAGTAGGGTTTTAGACCTAATTAACTAACTAGGACTTAAACTTGCTAAATCTAAGGGGTATAGTAAGTTTCTTCTTATAGCGTGTCTATAAGCTCTTAATGGTGCTATATAGGAAGGTAGAAGCAATTAGTGTTTAATTATACTTGTTAAAGTAACGTTTTAGATCTAACCAAAACTTGGTTTTATATTAATGGATAAAACAATTGCAGTTTTAGAGACTATTACTATTATACTTATTAGGTTTCTTTGTACGGAATTTAGGTTTATCTAATGTTATAGCGTAGTGTGGTGTTGCCCCTTTGAGTCTGCTTTATGTTTAGGGTGTCTATACTTCTCCTAATTGTCCTTGTAATTATTTTTGGTAGTTTTAATATGCTTGTCTTAATTGTATCTCCAACTCCTTTGTTTTTTATAAGGTCTTATGTAGCGACCTCTCTAATAACTCCCTAGCGGTAATTATTTCTAAAGGTCTTAGAAAGTTAGATAGACCAGCTGTGGCTTCCTGGTCTACTCCTTTATAAGTAAAGGGAATGCACTCCTCTAGAGAGACTCTCTAAGCCTCTTAAGGTGAGGGCGTTGCTTTATAGGGCAAAGGAGTATGGCCCGTTATTGTTGATTAGTAGCCGTATATCCATTCTGTAAAGGATTATAAGCAATTAGAATTGTAAGAGGCTAGTCTAACTGGAACGTATAATTATCTAATTAATAGTATAGAATAAGAGTTATAGATAAGTAGAAGGTAAGTTAAAGGTAGAATAAGCTTTATATATTGAAGGATAAATGCTTTCTAACCTCTTCTATTTAGAGACTAATTGCTAGTTCTTCTCTAGAGGAGAACTAGCTCCCTATATAATCCTTCTAAGACACTAGTAAATCCCTTGCCCCTTATGTATCTGACCATGTCTCCTTTAGGATATTAGTGGGACATTAGTGAAACCTTTATTTGTCTTATCTAATATGTACCTTTTAGGAGCGCCCGTTACAAATACTCTCCTCCTTAAAATAACACTTAAGCTGGGTAGCTAGACACCTAATTAAGATTGTTATATATCTATTTAATTACAATAGCTTATTTATACAAAGTTCTACGGCCTTAATTTACTAGCTCTTAAATATTTTGCATTGAGCCTAGGAGGGCCATGTGACGGTACTAGAGCGCGTTACCTGCTACTTTCTAGGCATTCTGCCAAATTCTGCCATGTTCTGCCGACACTACTTATAGAGCCGACCAATTAGGATTTTCTATACCCGGCATGGAAAATTGCTATTGGCTCGCTTACTACTAGCGCCTTAGCGACCCCTTTGTATCTTACCAATCCTAACAGACTTCTTCTTCTCCTTAGCTTAGTATTCTTGTATGGTAGCAATCTACAAGCTTCGGTTTAGAAGCATTTATACAATCCCGTTACATTATACTAAGCTCTCCCTACATTGCCTGGGAAGGCCTTAATAATATCCTACTCTAAAAAGAAGACCTTTGTCTGTAATGATGCGTTAACATGTTATATTTAGACACTAAATAACTATCTACTACGCCTGGGAAGGCCCTGACAATATCCCACTTTTATAGGCCAGACTGTACTTAACCTATACCCCCAAAAGAACCCCAGAATCAAACCGAACCATATAATTCCAACAAACCTTAGGAAGCTAACGATAGTACCTAAAGTAAGCTTATCTACAAGACCTGCCTTTACCCAAGAGGAACACAAGATCCAGTTAGGATCAGAAATTAAAGATAATAATAATATTACAGATGTACACGGGCAGATTTGTGCCCTTGCAGCTAATTAGAAGGTTGATTGTCTTTAAACCTAAAGCATATAAGAGACTCTAAGGGAGATTCTAGAAAGCCTTACTACCTTATAAAATAGCCCAGCCTCCCCTTTACGAAGCCTTAGTTAACCTATTTACTTAACCAAATGTAATATACTAGAGAGTATAGACATAATAATAAAATAATTAAAGTCCGTTAAGCTCCCTAACCCCCCACTATTATTAGACGGTATAGACCTAACCTTTAAGAACTAGAGAATCTAGGTTTAAGGAAAGCTTTGTGTTAACCATAACTATTTTCCCTCTAAAGAAGCTAAAATACTCTACCTCTTTAGTCGAACCATTAGGGACGCCTAGTAATACCTCTAGGCTAAGTTCAAGGACGAGTTACCTATTTGGTTTATATCTATTAATAAGATAATATAACATCTAGTAGCTATTTATGTTAACCCAAATAAAGTACAGGATGCCCGTTATAACTATAATTGCCTAATAATAAAATTAAACTAATCCTTTACTAAGTTCTAGACCTAATTCTTATACCTAGTAGGCGAAGGCCAGATTCCCCCTAAGAACTACCGTTTGGACCTATATAATAAGCTAACAGTCCGACTATAAGAGAAGATTATAGTAGCCTTAGACGACCTACTAACCTACTAAAAACTCGCAGCCTAATATTTATTACTAGATTTAGAACTAAAACGAATTAATGCTCGTTCTAACTAACTAAAGAAGTCCTACAGCAACCAGAACCTATCCGCCACGCCAACTGGAGCTAGCGTTGGAAGACAAACTACAACCACCCTTACACTAAAAGCTGTTATAACTACCTACCCGCGAGCCTCGTCCAAATTGCTATATACTATACCTTTAGCTAATGCTTATCGCAACACCCTAATTAACCCTGCATCGGTCACGTGCTTTAATTGCGGAAAGAATAGTTACTTTGCTACGTCTTACCTAGAGCCAAAAGATACGGGTAATATTAAGGAGATAGAGGAAGAAGAAGAAATGTCTAATAAGTTGGGAAAAGAAAAACCCTAGGGAAAGACTCCCCTTAGGGTATCCTATTAATCTTAAAGAGATTAATCTAAGTTAGCTAATAGGTGGAAAACACTTTATAGTTCCATGTATAGTATCTTAAAATAGATATAGAGTTAATATAACTGCCTTTGTTAACACTAGAGTTAATATAACTGCCTTTGTTAACACTAGAGTTAATATAACTGCCTTTGTTAACACTAGAGTTAATATAACTGCCTTTGTTAACACTAGAGTAAATAGCTTTGCCTTTATAAATACTGCTTATATAAATAACGTTGCTAAGTTCTTAAATGTAAATGCTACCTAACTAGAGAAGCCTGTTTAAGTAAAAGGCTATAATAGCTAAGTTGGTAAGCTAGTTACCTATATCTTAAAACTATATATTGCTATTAATAGACAACGCCAGTTTAGTATCCCCTTCTATATCCTAAACCTAGGGTCCTATAATATAATCCTCAGCCGAAAATAGATGTCCTACTTTAATATTTAGCTAAACGTTTAATAAAGACAGTTTGTCTGGCTAGAGAATAGACCAAAGTTACCCTTCTTTATTAGAGAAATCCGCACTAACTGTAAGATATTAGCTATAAAGGCTGACTCTATTTACTAGTAGGATATTAGGAACCGCGACATGGCCTTTACCTAGGAAGATGCCCACCATAAGGCTAGTAGGAACTTTATACCGACAAGGATACTCCCCCAAAGGACTGCAGTTGAGGAGGACTCTACTTATAGAAGTGGAACAGATAGTAATGTAAACAACTTCTAAATTGCGGGGATCTAGCTAATAGGGAAGAGGACGTACTAATAGGACGTAGAGAATAACCTTTAGAAGATATAATGAGAGCTAAAGGGAGTAAAGATAACGCCAATACGCTAAAGGCCCCTAAGGCCACGGACACCCCCACTATCGCACAACCCCCCTATAGTAGACATCACGGTAATTAGCGTTATAGGTTTCCACTTTAATATATATTAAAAGGATAATAAGGTCTTTATAACCAGCTTATATAAAATTAACCGAATTATTAACGAGAAGGAAGAAGGGCTAGTAGAGAAAACTGATAAGGAGCTAGTTAAGCGCCTCCTCCCTATATACCTCTTAGATTATAGAGACGCGTTCTTAAAAGCAGCCTTAGATATACTGCCTCCCTACCAAACCTACGATTATAAGATTTAACTAAAGGCCGATAACTCCCTAGGCTATAGCCCCCTTTACTAGCAAACTATAGAGAAACTAAAAGTAACTAAGTAGTACTTAATTAATAACCTCTATAAGGGGTTTATTAAACTAAGTTAGGCCCCTTTTACTTCCCCTATTCTGTTTATAAAGAAACCTAATAAAGGCCTTTGTTTCTGTATTGACTATTAGAAACCAAACGCTATTACTTAGAAAGATTACTACCCTCTCCCCCTAATTAACGAGACCCTTATACATCTAAGCTAAGCCAAAATCTTTATTAAGCTTAATATCCGCCAAGCTTTCTACCAAATTAGGATGGACCCTATATTAAAGGATCTAATAATATTTTATACCCGCTACGGTTCTTATAAATATAAAGTTCTCTCTTTTAGACTAATGAATGGGCTAGCCACATACCAACGGTATATAAATAATGTTCTTTTTAACTACCTTAATAAATTCTGCATGGCATACCTAGACGACATCCTTATATACTTGGATAATAAACTTAAACATTAAGTTTACGTTAAAAAGGTCCTAAAGAGGCTGCGGAATGTAGGCCTATAAGTTAATATTAAGAAATACGAATTTGGAGTAAAACAAATAAAGTACCTTGGGTTTATTATTAGTATAGAAGGAATTAAAGTTAACCCTAAAAAGGTTAAGGCGATACGTAACTAGAAACCCCCTTATACTGTAAAAGGCATCTAGTCCTTTCTTAGCATCTATAACTTCTACCATTAGTTTATCCATAACTATAGGGTTATAGCTAAGCCTTTTATATAACTGATAAAGAATAACACGCCTTTTATTTTTAATAATAATTGTATAAAAGCTTTTAAGGAGTTAAAGAACCAACTTACCTCCTCCCTAATTTTCTGTTACTATAACCTAGACCTTAAATTAATGCTGGAAATGGATGCCTCTAACAGAGTAGTAGCAGGAGTTCTCTTATAGTTACACCTAGATAGCAAGTGGACCCTATTACGTTTTTCTTAAAGATAATGGCCCTAGCTAAGTATAACTATAAAGTACACAATAAGGAAATACTGGCTATTGTATAATTGTTATTCTAGTAGCGCGTAGAGCTTAGAAGCACAGACTCTTAGATTAAAGTCTATACCGATTATAAAGCCCTTAAGTATTTTATAATAACAAAGCAGCTTACTGGTTAACAGGCCAGGTGGGCTAAAATACTCTCCTAATTCTTCTTTACGATTATATACCGCCCTAGTAGGCAAAATTCTAAAGCTAATGCCCTTACCCGGAGAGAATAGGACGTGGAACTATAGGATAAGCTAAAAGCTTAGCACCGGATACGTGCCCTCCTCTATCCCAAATAGCTTGACCTATATATCCTTAAGGAACTAAGCTCTAAATAGAATAAGCTGGCGCCTATAAAAGGAGAGATCCTAGATAAACTAATAGCACTAATTAACCGCATCCTAATCGCGAACCGCATAGCCAAATCCCTAAAAGCCCTCCGCGACTAAGCTACGGAAGGCGACCCTAATTTGGAAATAGAAGACGGACTGCTCTTATACTAAGAACGGCTTATAGTTCCAGATGTTAACAACCTATAAACGGAGCTAATCCGTAAAGCCTACTGTTAAGTCTCTATGGCGTACCCTAGTTAAGATAAGACCTACTAACTACTAGCGCCTCGCTACTACTGGCGAGGACTCCTGTCTAATATAGAACAATTTATTAGGAATTACTATGCTTGCAAATAGGCAGATACCCCTAGGGATTAAACCCCTAGATAGTTATAACTACTGCCAGTTCCTAAACGCCCTTGGCAGTATATTATAATGGACTTTAAATTATTCCTAAAGGACAAATATGGCTATGATATAGCCTTTATAGTAGTTAACCAATTAAGTAAGCAAGCCATTTCCCTTCCCTACTTTAAGACTATAACTGTAAAAGATATGGCCCATATATATATTAACAATATTTACCGGATCCATGGCACTCCTAAGTTAGTTATATCTAACTATAGACCCTAATTTATATTGGACTTCTAGAACAAATTCTGCCGCATCCTTAGAATTAAGATTAAGCTCTCTACCACATTCTACCCTTAAACTAACGGCTAAACCAAGATTATAAACTAATACCTTAACTAGCAACTTCGCCCCTTTGTTAATTACTACTAGGACAACTGGTCGGAACTACTGCCTATAATAGACTACGCATAGCTTACGCTCCCTTATAATAGTATAGGAATGTTACCATTTAAGTTACTCTATAGATACAAACTATAAATATTCTTTAATTAGGATAGACCTACAGGACCTATAATGGCCCGCGAACGCCTTAGCTATAAAGAGGCCCAGATATTTGCTAAGAGAATATACAGAGCCTAGGAGACTGCCTAAGCAATTATAAAAAAGGCATAAGAGAAGAAAGAGGCTAACGTGAACTAATATTGTCGCGAGGTAGACTTTTATGTAGGAGATAAGGTATAGGTGTTAACAAAGAACTAGAAAACCTAGAGGCCGAGCTATAAGCTAGACTACTAAATAGCTAGCCCCTATAAGATCCCTAAAAAGGTAGGGCACTCTTTTAAGGTTAAGCTACTAGAGTTAATAAAGATCTACCCTGTCTTCTCTTTAGACCGACTGCGGAAGGCCGCGGACGACCTATTGCCTGGACAGTATAATAACCCCCTGCCGCCAATTTAGATTGTAGAGGACGAGGAATAGGAAGTCAAAGAGATCTTAGCAGTTAAGAAGGACCGTAGTACCTTAAAATACCGTGCGAGCTGGGTAGGTTATAATAAAGATCTAGAATAGTACCCCGCATCTAATTTTAAGTACTCTCCCTATAAGCTACGAGATTTCCACCTAGCCTACCTAGACCTCCCTAGACCACCACGCAAACTAGACAGCTGGATTAAATGCTAGGAGGAAGGGTTAGATAACTATAATAATCTAGATAACAATAAGGAACTTGGACAAAGCCTAAGGGCAGGCTTTTTTAGGAGGGGGGGGTGATGTGACGGTGCTAGAGCGCGTTACCTGCTACTTTCTGGGTATTCTGCCAAATTCTGCCATGTTCTGCCGACATTACTTGTAGAGCCGACCAATCAGGATTTTCCATGCCCGGCATGGAAAATCGCTATTGGTTCGCTTACTACTAGCGCCTTAGCGACCCCTTTGTATCTTGCCAGTCTCTAACAGACTTCTTCTTCTCCTTAGCTTAGTATTCTTAACGTGATCCACCCCCAAGTGGCCCATACCCCCATGTGGCCCACCCAACCACGCTACCGAGCGCAAATAATTGAATTGTTCAACCACAAATAAATATATTTGTTATAGCTATCTGCTAATTGCTTGCCTGCCGTCTAGGGCACGTACGCGCTGTGTGTTCTGTCGATTCGCACATGCTGCACTTGCGTGGTGCTCGTTGCGGTCGCTTGGCCGCTGCCTCTACTGCCCTCTCTACTACCCCCTCTTGGGCAGCTTGGGCACGAGAGGCCCCTTCTGCCCCTAATAGAACACCCCCTCTAGCTATATACGTGCGCTTCTTTACCCTCTTCTTCTTCTGGCGCTAATTTTCTATGCGTAACTTCTCATTTTCGCTTGCAAGCAGTATAGTACTTAACATTGCTATTTCGCAGCCCTTAACAAGCTGGTTAAGGGCTTGTTCTGTTGGACTTAATGGGCTATATATACGCCGCTTAATATAGCGCTTTAGTAAGACTGTCTGCTTCTGTAGCTTAGTAATATTGTGAGGTGTTTTAGCTACCCAAGATGCATTTAATGGTGGACGGGGCGGTGGCATATAATATTTAGTATGCAGCTACAATAGCACGCGATTGGGGCTGTATGGAATAAGGCCAGTGGCCGCAAATCCTGCCTATATATTGCTTTAATATAGTGCCGCCTGCCTAGCCTGTCTATATAGCGGCAGGAATTCGTGCTTGTTAATATAATTAATGCTACAGCCTATAATCTGTTTAACAAGGCGTCCGTACAATTGCTTAAGCACTAAAAAACAGCCTACGTCTAGCGGCTATAGCAGATGCGATGAATGCGCTGATATACAGATAACGATAATCTTATAATCTAGGCAGAATTAATTAAATTTGGGGTTAACGTAGCTACCGTGGCCGTCTAGTATAAGCAGCCGATGCGTACCAACAGTGCGATCCTTTGTATGCTTATAGAATAGATTTAGCCAGGTAAGGCCAATCTTATTTATTATCTAGCTATTATTACTAACGCTAATTAACCAGTTATGTGGAATAATACTGTCCTTATACTAAGCAGCTTGGTGTATTACTACTTTAAAGATAACTAGTGGTGGAATTACACCCCCCATCGCATTAATACATTTAATAATTATAACCCATTCTTAATTGCCTAGCTATATTGTTCTAGGCTGGCCAGCTTTATTAGTTCCAGTAACAACTCTTATAGTTATAATAACACCCATCTGGAAGCCAGTTTTATTAAAATTCTAGGTATCTTTATCTAGAATCCTATATAGTATCTTTATCTCCTAAACGCGTTAAAACCAGCCCCGAATAAGCATAGGATCCTCGCATTTAGCCCGCTAGTAGTTATACTTGCAATTAAATTACGTTTTTAGGCTATTGTGGCAGTTAATAAATTTCTATGCCCAATTCTTGCCAATAGATTATAGGGTAGCTAACGGCGCGTTCTAGGCAGCTAAAATAGCACCCATCTCCCCTACAGTTACAATTCGGGGCGGTATACTGCGTTAATCCATTAATAGAATCCATTACTTAAGAGCTTCTTCTTGTACAGGTGTAAGAAGTTGTTTTTGGGTATAGAATCGCGTTTTAATTTAATACCGCTAATACGTCGCTTGACTGTGTTCCAGGGCACGCCGTACGTTCTCTTAATACCTTGCAGGGTTGTAATCTGGCCAAGCTTATAGGCTCAGGCACCTAGTTGAACTCTACCTTCTTGAAAAAGGTCCTCTTGCTGTTGTGGTGCTGCCATGTAGACGATTGTTGAAAAACGCGTCGCGTCTTGGTTGGGTGGGCCACATGGGGGTATGGGCCACTTGGGGGTGGATCACGTTATATGGTAGCAATCTACAAGCTTCGGTTCAGAAGCATTTGTACGAGCCCGTCACAGGCCAAGAGCTTGCTCTTGGCGCGTTAGGCGAGTAGACTTACTCAGAAGCGATTTTTTAGCGAGCATTGGAATAACCTATGCCGTCTTCTAAATTGCAAAATCACGTCTAAGAGTGTTTGGCGCGTTTTGTTAAAATTATAACCTAAATCCGCCAAGCGGATATTACGGATATCTAATTTATTTATTCATATAACGCTTTATTATTACTATATAAAGTCACTTTTTTTTTTAAGACTTAGGGCTTCTAAATGGTATAAATTTTATTATATGGCTATTGCTTAGTCTTAATATTGATTTTGTTAAAATTAAAAAATGCATTATTAAAATTATAAACACATATTATATCTTATTAAATAGTTTATTAATATAGATAAAACTATACAGATCTATAGATATCTACTACTTGAAGTTATTGCAACACCTAGTAAATACTATAGTTGGGTCCTTCCTTAAAAATATCTATCACATATCCGGGGGGGCTTTGGGCAGAGCCTCATGCAGAGCCTTAGCAGAGCTTCATGCAGAGCCTCGTGCAGAGCTTCGTGCAGAGCTTCGTGCAGAGCTTCGTGCAGAGCTTCGTGCAGAGCTTCGTGCAGAGCTTCGTGCAGAGCTTCGTGCAGAGCTTCGTGCAGAGCTTCGTGCAGAGC
>Ga0307507_10010880_pt1 | contig 11612 bp, 9 predicted proteins | sample 7_EM_MG_FD_207223 | JGI IMG/M metagenome (GOLD analysis project Ga0307507, IMG submission 207223) | Populus trichocarpa ectomycorrhiza microbial communities from riparian zone in the Pacific Northwest, United States - 7_EM | ecosystem: Host-associated > Plants > Roots > Unclassified | place...
CGTCCCCGCGGGACGGCGACACCCACGGTGTCGAGCAGTTTCGCGAACAGCGGCGCGACCTGCGTGACGTTGAGCCGGTTTCCGCGGTGAGACACGAAGAACGCCGCCGTCGCGGGCTCAGGGCAGTGCAGGTCTCGGCAGTCGATGTATTCGCGCAGCGCGGTGACCGTGCTGGGGTGCAGAAACAGTTGTCGGGTCTTGCCGAACTTCGAGTTCTCCACCACCAGAGTTGCCATGTCGAGGTCGACATGATCGCGGTCGAGTCGACAGGCTTCGCCGCTGCGCATTCCGGTCACAGAGAGCGGGCCGATGATCGTGGTCCAGGTCGCGGCGCGAAGCGGCGGTGTCAGTCCGTTCGCCGCGTTCATCAACGCGATGACCTGGGTAGGGGAATACAGATACGGGACGATCTTCGTGACCCGTTGTGGCAGCAGATCCTCGGGCGGGACTTCGGTTGCCGAGTCCAGAATCTTCAAGTGGCGGGCGAAGATCCGCGCCACCCCCAGTTTGCGGCTGCGGTAGTACTCACCGCTGCGAGCGCGGGGTTCGGTAGCCCACGCCAAGGCCAGTTCGGTGGTGAGGTGGTCGGCGCCTCGAGTCTCGCAGTAGTCGACCAGCCGCAGCAACCGGCCTTCGCCGACGAGCTTGAAACCCAAGGCCCGCCGCATCGTCAGGTAGTTCTCCGCAGCGTCGCGCAACCCTCTCATTACCGCTCACCGCCGACCGGCCACGGACGTGCCAGAACCTTCAGCGCTTCGACGTCGACCTTGGCGTAAATGCTGGTCGAGATCAGGCTGCGGTGCCGCAGCACCTGCCCGATCTCCGGCAGCGAGGCACCCGCCCGCAGCATCTCGGTGGCCAGCGAGTGACGCAGTCTGTGCGCGAACACCCTGTTGACACCAGCCCGATCACAGGCTCTGCCCACAATCGTGCTGATCGTGCACGGCACCAACCGTCGAAACGGTGGCAGGGTCGCGCAGAACACCGCGCGATCTTCACCGGACCGCCGCACGATCAGATACTCCGCCAGCGCGTCACCGACATCGACCGGCAACGGGAGCCGATCAAGCCGTCTACCCTTGCCATGAACAACGACTTCGCCTGCACGCCAATCGATATCACCGAGTTCCAGTCCGGCGACCTCGGCACTGCGCATCCCCAGCCGTGCCAGCACGACCAGAACCGCGTAATTCCGCCGCCCCATCACAGTGTCCCGATCGCAGCTCTCGATTATCCGCCTCACCACCAGCGGGTCGATCCCGCGCGGCAGCGACGCCAGCCGCCAGCCCGACACCCCCGGGACCGCGGCCATCAGCGCCGCCCGCGTCCGTCCGGTGATATGGAGGAACCGCAGCATCGCCAGCACCGCGGTAACCATCGCCTTTGCATACCAGGTGTTGTGATCACGGCAGAACTCCACCATGAACCCCACCACCTGACGTGAATCCAACTCCCGCACAACCGAATCCAGCGGCCCGGGCAACCAGCGCAGGAACATCGCGGCGTGGCGGCCGTAGCAATTCACCGTCGCCGACGACAGCCCGCGCTCCCTGCGCGAGCCATACACGAAACTCCGCAACGATCAGTTCCACCGTGGTAGTGGTCATATCTCCTTGCACGCTCACGACCGTCTCCCGTCTCGAGGGGCTACCTACCCACTCAGACTGGACGCACACGCCACCGCAGACCCAGGATTATGCCGATCGATCCGATCCGATCACCCGACACCGCAAGGACTTCAGGACACGATCGGCATAACCCGACAGGCGGCATAAGCCGAATTATGCCGACGTCGGCATAATTCGGCGTACTTTGCCGCGATGCAGAAGAATCCGCGCGGTTCGATCTGATGGCGAAGTACGCCGGCCCAGACAAGCCTGCCGACATCGTCGGCACCACTTCCCCCGAGGGCAAGCGGTTTTCCGTCCTGCGCATGGCACGGCTGCTGAGCGTCTCGACATCCGGCTACTACGCGTACATGAAACGCACCACAGCAACGATGTTGACACCCCGGCGGCAGCGAAACGCCGATCTGGCGGCGAGAATCCTGGACGTGCACACCGAATCCGACGGCACGTACGGGTCACCGCGGGTCACCGCCGAACTGCGGGACCGCGGCGAGACGGTGAACGAGAAAACCGTCGCGGCGATCATGGCCAGGATCGGGATCGAGGGCATCAGCCCCCGCACCTTCAAAGTCCGCACCACCGTGGTTGACCCGACGGCGTCGTTCCCGCCGGATCTGGTGCGGCGACACTTCGACCAGGGCCGGCTCGATGTGGTCTGGCTGACCGACATCACCTACCTCACCTGCGGTGAGGGCGATATGTACTTGTGTGCGATCCGGGACGGGCATTCCCGCCGTGTGCTCGGGCACGTTGTCGTCGACCATATCGGCGCTGACATGGTCTGTGAGGCCATCGACGCGGCGGTCGCCTGCCGTGGCCGCAGTGTCACCGGCACCGTGCTGCGTTCCGATCGTGGTGGCGAGTTCACCGCGGCGTTGACGGCGCAGGCCTGCGCCCGGCACACCCTGAAACGGTCGATGGGCGAGACCGGAATCTGCTGGGACAACAGTCCCGCGGAGTCATTCTGGTCGACGTTCAAACACGAGTACTACTACCGCCACACCTTCGCCACCAAGACGGAACTCGTTGCCGCGGTTGACAATTGGATCGACCAGTACAACAATCGACGGCGTCACTCCTCTATCGGGATGCTCAGCCCTGTTTACTATGAGCAGTCCCTGACAGGCGCAGCAGAAGCTGCTTAAACACCTGTCCACTGTTCGGGGGGAACCTCAGTCGACGTGCAGCGGCTGGCCTGCAGGTGTGATTCTGGCCTGGATGCCGCCGTCAATCATGGGTATGAGGTGGCTATAGGACACGGTGTTGAGCAGCCATCGTGGCCAAGGACGGTCGACGCAGGAGACGACGATGTCGCAGTCTAGAACGGATTCGATTCCTTCTTGCGTGGCCACACTCACCGGCACGGGCTTGACGGTCGCAACCTTGGCCGTGTGACTGTCTTCTGCCGCCGCGGCGGCCAGATCGACCTTCAGCATCCGGGTGTCAGCATGGCGCTGCGTGGCGTGCAAAGTCCGGTCTAGGTTGCGGTTCTCGAGTACGTCGTGGTCGATGAGGACGGCGTCACTGATGCCCGTGCGCATGAGCGCTTCGGTCGCAATACTGCCGACGCTGCCTAGGCCGACGACACCGACCCGAATCCGGGCGAGGTCGGCCTGCGTCTCGGTGCCCCAAACGCTGGCGGTGGCCTGCTGGGACGGCAGTGGAGCCGGGGGTGGAGCAAGAACAGGATGGAAACTCAGGGCGACACGCTGCGGGCCAACCACGCGTACGCACTTTGCGTCATGGCGAGCGTACGTGAACGGCGCGCGACGGCCCCAGAACCGCGCGCTCCATGTGCCGTCAGTTCCCCAAGTCAGTCCCACCAGGGGCAGCCCGGTGGTGCCGGCAACGGCGGAGGCGAGCCGGTCTCGTTCGGCGACGACGTCGTCGACGCTCATGTCCTGCCATCCAGGCCCGAGATGGGAGTGCAACAGGGCGATCCCACTGCGCTGGACAATTCCATGACAATTTCGGGAATTTTCCCAGTTCAGCGCCGACCGCGAAAAGATCAAATTCAGGCTCGTTGCCTCGGCGTGGGTTCGAATGCATACTGTCGGACGACAGACCTCACGAGCCGGTCACCTTCGTCGCAGACGGCCACTTTCTGTTGAGGGTTGGGTCGGACCAGCGTGGAGGGTTGCGTGACAACAGTGGACGACCAGCCCTTGTACGGCCGAGATGCGCTCATTCGGATGATCTGGGAGACGGTTCTCGACCGCCCTCGATCCAATTCCTCCGCAGGGTGGCCGGTCATCGGGCTTTACGGGCCTCGCGGCAGCGGGAAAACCGCGGTTTTGAACCATCTGGTCGAGAAATGCAGAAGGCAGGCAGCGCAGCCGTTCGTACGCGTCGATCTGACCCGGCTGGACGATCAAGCGTGGGGAAGCCGAGTCATCGGTGAACTCGCGTACGATCTGAGCACCGCTAAGTGGCCTCAGTTCGGCCGGTTGAAATTCCCTCGTTTCGCCGTCGGCCGGATGATCGTGGAAGGCGATGTGGCCACCGACAGCCCCGAAGAAACGCAGGTCGCCATCGAGAAGCTGCTGAAGGAAGCGCGCAAGCTGGACCAGACCTCGAATGACGTGGAAGCCCTGACGAGCCAACTCGCCCAGTTCTTCGACCTCACGGGCTGGCTCAGCTTGGTCGGCACGTTGGGCGCCTGGGCCATTCGGAGTCGTGCGATCGTGCGGATCCTGTTCCAGACGGCGATGGCGTTCTACGGCGAAGCTCTGCAAAAACCGCCGAACAGTGGCTTTTCCGCGCTGGTCGAATTGGGTCGGCTCGGCCGGAGGTCCGACGACGAGAGCCGGCGCCGGCTCGATCTCGTCCTCTGCGAGGCGTTCCTCGCCGACCTCGGGGCCAACTACGAGCACGGGTTCCGGCCGAGGAACTGCCTCATCCTGCTCGACAACGCGCACTCACCGGTCGGTCAGCGAGCTTTGGCGGCCATCGCCGCGGCCAAGGCGAACCGGCCCCCGGCCGCCGACCCCTTGGTCACGGTCGTGACGAGCCGCGATGTGCGCGACTCGGCCCACGTCCTGGTTCGGCAAGGTACGCGCCCCGACGTGCTGACCCGGTGGACCGACCTACCCACGGACGACGCGGCGGGGCACGTCGTCAAACGAGCCTCGGAGAGCGGTCCACCGGTGGTCGCACTGAGGCTCGCGGATCTCACGCTCGAGAGCGTCGCCACCATCGAGAACCGCGAATTCCCGGACAACGTGCGCCCACTCGCCCCTTTCGTGCACAGCCTGACGAGAGGTCATCCGTGGGGCGTGCACAAAGTCTTCCAGGCCTGCGCCGCCTTGGACGCGCGAAACCGTGAGCTGAGCGAAGAAGATCTCCGGCGTGTGCTCGACACCCAATGCAGCGAGGATTCCGTGGCGCTCGGCGATCTCGCCGGTGACCTGCTGCTGCTCGACGACTTGCCCAGGGCCGAGCAAGACGTTCTGGTCTGGGCAGCAGCTCGGGATGTCGTCGCGGCGGAAAACGCCTTCCCCGACTCGGCGGGGCTTCAAACCGAAGTTGGGACACTCTGCTGGCTCGTCCGGCCCTCAACTGCTCCCGGCCGGGCCGGACAAGGCATGCCGCACGGCGTCCTCCACCCGTGGCTGCGACGCATCCTGCTCCGCCGACTCGCCAATCGAGAAACCGGGACGCTCTGGAACGACGTCTACTCAAGGCTGGCCGCCCACTCCAGTGGACCGTCCACCGCCTTGGCCGTGCGCTACTGCGAACTGGCGACTGGTGTCATAGCTCCCGCGGTCGCCGATCTCAATCAGCATTTCGATGTGCTGGACGCCGAAAGGTGGATAGCCGAGTTCAACGAGTTCACCGAGGCTCCCACAAGGTTGCCCGCCGACGGCGATGTCCACGAACACTACAGCCGGCTCGTCCACAGCGTCGGAACCGAACCACCGGATGGCTGGCTGCCGCCCGCGGACCCTCACGGTGAGCGGTGGACCACGATCGCCGGCATGACGGTGGCGCGCTGGATCTGGTCCGATCCCCTCAGCGATCCGACCGTCGCCATGAGCCGGCCGATCGTCAACGGTTATCGGGACCTCGCGCGCCGATCCCCCGAAGGGCAGCCTCGGCTGATCGTTGAAGCCGAGTCCTACGACCAGCGTCTTCGCCCCTGAGCTGACCGAGCCGGACCGGAGGACCCTTGACCCACCCAGTGACCGGCACGCGGAAGTACCACTGGTGGCAGGCGCACCGCAAACTGGCCATCACCGCGGTGGCCGTCGCCGTCGTTGCCGTCGCGGTGATGGCCTACGCCGTGTGGCCGCGAACCGAACCGGCTATCCACATCACCGACGGCTCCCACGTGTTCAACCCCGACCTGGCGCACGTCGAAGATCTCATCCGCCAGGAAAACTCCCAGGTCAGGGCCAGTGGCCACTACGTTTCCGTCGCCTTCGTCGACATCATGGCCCCGCGGAAGAACATCGACCCGATTCCGCCGGACTCGGTGCGACACGACCTCGAAGGCGCCTACCTCGCCCAAATGGTGTGGAACCATCCCATCGGCAAGCAACCCACGACGTTGGTGCAACTGCTGCTCGCCGACGAGGGGAACGGAGAAGGAAACTGGCTCGATGCGGCGCACGCCATCGAAGACAAGGTCGATTCGCCGGATCACCTCGTGGCCGCCGCCGGACTCGGCATCAGCGTCGAGAACACCCGCAAACTCATCAAAGAGCTGTCCGACCACAACATTGCCATCGTGGCCGGCGCGATAACCGGCGACTCCATGACGAAGACTCTCGACAACAACACCCCGGTTCCGGGCATGGTCCGGGTGGCGCAGACGAACAGCGACGAAGCCTCTGCCGCCGTCAAATACCTGGACGACGACCCGACGATCCCGAGTTCTCCGACCGTCCTCCTCGTGCAAGACCAGAACGAGGGCGACGACTTCGCCAAGACGCTCGGAGCGGCCTTCGCTAGCTCGATCCAGAACGACTCCGTTCGTAAGTACAAGCTGGCCTCGCCCGGCATGTTCTACAACTCGCGGCTCAGCGGAGCCGGCGAAGTGCTCAAGGCGAGCGCCGACCGGGTGTGCGAGTCCCATGCCGACGTCGTCTACTTCGCCGGCCGCGGAAACGACCTCCAGGGCTTCCTGAGCGGTCTGGCCACCCGCAGCTGCGCGAGCGAGCGGGCTCTCACGGTCGTCGGCTCACCGGATATCGCGCGGCAGACGAACACCCAACTGTGGGCCGGGCAGGACGCGAACATGACGGTCATCTTCACCGGCCTGGTCAGCGCCGAGATGTGGGCCAAGGACAAGTCCGCTGCCTCCGGCGTCATCAGCGACCGGTTCACCGGAACCTGCGCGACTTGCTTCCCTACCGTCTTTCCCGGTGAAAGACTCGACGACGGTACGGCGGTCCTCTCGCACGACGCGGTATGGACTGTCGAGCTCGCCATCCTGAAACTTTCCGGGGCGAACCCAGGCGTTTCCTTGTCTGCCAGCATGGTCGCGCAACAGCTGAACCAGCTGAAGGTGCCGGGAGCGAGTGGCTGGATATGCGCATTCGACACCAATCACAACCCGGTCAACAAGGCGATCCCTATCATGAGCATCGACCAGAACGGTCACCTGACGTACCAAGCGTTGTCGTCGGCGACCGGTGCCCCGCCGACGGCCTGCGGCTCATGACGATCCCGCGGAATCGCCCGCCCCGGTTCACCTCGAGGTTTGGCGAGCGTCGTCGCGGTGAGCGCGATGCTCGAACACGCTCACCGGCAACCGCACCGCAGATCCTGCAGCGGCGCATCACCAATCCGTCGCGGAGTACCCGAGGTCCTCGGCACACCGCCATACGGGTACCACACCAAGACCTACCAGCGCCTAAAGCGGACCGTGGCGAGCATCGAAAGTCGCCAGGCTGCCGTCCTGCGCCAAGCCATGGACGGCGCCCCGCAGGAAGTCGGCCCACCTGACCCGTCGTCCGCGGCGCCCGATCGACAAATCCACAGCAGGCGCTACCAGCGCCGCAACCCAGACCGGCACCCCGAACCGAAGCGCCAAACTGAACACGTTCCCGAAACCAAAGAGGAAAGTCAGAGCCACGATGACACCCACGATCAGCGTGACCGCTGAGAGCACCGGATCACGACCCTCGCTCGGGCCATCACCGCAACTACCCTCCCCGCCAGCCCCCACCCGGGATCACGCCCGGCACGATCGACGTGCACGAATACCTCGACAGAATCCGGCACGGGCGAGCCCGAGAAGTCGCGCACACGACGACAGAACCCGGTATAACCCGACACAGATGATGGCCGGTGACCAGACGAAAAGGTCTTGTTCGGCATCACTCGACACCATCCGACACGCCAAAGTCTCGACTCTTAACCAGCGGGTTCGGGGTTCGAGTCCCTGATGGCGCACTTCAAATGTCAAAGTCCACCAACGGTTTTGTGCCCCGATTCAGGGTGCCGTCGGTGGGCTTTGATCTTGTGTGCAGCCCGGGTGCAGCCGCCGTGTCACCCAGGTGGTCGCGCCATGCCGCAAGTCATGGAACCTGATCGCCGGCAAACCTGCCTCGTCTACCAGCGCCCGGAAGACGCGTGAGACGTAGCTTGGCTCCAGTGCCGCCCCTGATCGTGGGAGAAGAGCCAGTCGCCGGCCGGTCCCGTCTGCCGAGCCGGCGCAGCAGGGAGGTTGTTCCCCGGTCCAACGCCACCGTCCGGCAGCTGGCGTCGGTCTTCGGCTGGCAGACGCCGCGGCCATCGCGTTCCACCAGCTGCCGCACCACCGACAACGTCCGGCTCGCCAGATCGACGTCACACCAGCGCAGTACGGCAAGCGGCGCTCGCCCGGGAACAAGGCCGTCCCCCCGGTCCTGACGGCCGAACGGCCTTCCGCGCACGACCTCGTCCGCCGCGCGTACCGCGAACTCGCTACATCCGCCGGTACGGGACACCAACGCGCGCTGCTGGACCATCCGCCACTGCACCCAGCCGCCGCCTTCGAATGGTGGCCGTTCAACGCACCAAGGCAAACCGGCGACGTGCCGGATGGGGACCAGGCCGGCGCCCACCGTCCACGATGACCCGGCGATCAGCCGGCGAGGTCGCGCATGTACACGTTGGGATGCCACTCCTCGCTGCCAGGCACGAGGTTGGTGGCGTAGGACTGGAACGCGACATGCCGGCCGTCGGCCGAGATCGACGGCGTGGAGGAACCATGGTTGGTCTCCGTGCCGTCGTCGGCAACGCTGGCCCGGGTCGTGGTGGCGGTGCCACGGTCGCGCACGAACACGTCCCACACGTTGTTGTAGTCGCCGGGCACCAGTTTTTCCTCGCCGGCTTCGAACGCCACATAGCGGCCATCGGCCGAGATCGACGGCTGGACGCCCGGGGTGCCGCCATCCGGATCCTGCTCGCCTGTGGAGAGGAGGTTCAGCCGGGTGACCTTGAGCGTCCACCGATTGACCAGGAAGGTGTCACTGTCGTTGTTGGTGTCGCCCGGAACCAGGTTCGACGCGTACGACTGGTACGCGACGTAGCTGCCGTCGGCCGAAATCATGGCGTTGCGACTGGCTTTGTTGCCTTCGGTGCCGTCGGCGACGATGCTCACGCGATCGGTTCGCCCGACAAATCGGAGCCCAACCTGTCGTTCACGAACACGTCGGTCACGTGGTTGGCGTCGGGGAACACCGTGAGTTGGAAGCATCGGATTCGAACCTGACGTAGCGGCCGTCGGCCGAGATCGAGGGCCGTTGGCTCAACCCGTTTCCCTGGAAGCCGTTCGAATCGACGCGGACCCGTCTGGTGAGACCGTCCTGCCGGTCGTACTGGAAGACGTCGTGGACGCCGTTCGTATCGCCGTAGTCGAGGTTGCTCGCGAAGGAGTCGTACGCGACGAACTGCCCGTCGGCAGAGATGGCCGGGTGGAAGCTGCCACCGTTGGCCTCGCCCCGCCACGTAACACTGACCCGGCTCGTCACGCCGGTCTCCCGGTCGCGGAGGAAAATGTCCTGGGCTTTGTTGGTGTCCCCTTGGACCAGATTCGTCACGTTCGACAAGAACGCGACGTAACGGCCGTCGCCTGAGATCGACAGGGCTCCACTGCGGCCGTTCGCCTGGACGCCCGCCGAGTCGACGCTGACCAGGGTGGTGACGCCGGCCTGCCGGTCCCGCACGAACACGTCAGTGGCGCGGTTGGTATCGCCTGCGACGAGGTTCACGGCCGAGGACGTGAAGGCCACGTAGCGGCCATCGGCCGAGACCGACGGCTCACCGCTCAGCCCACCGGCCGGCGAGCCGTCAAGGGAGACGCTCACCAATGTCGTGGCGGGTGCCGAGGCCGGGCTCATGGCATACGGGGTGCCGCCCGGCACCAGCGCTGCAATCGTCCCCACGCACAGCGCGAGTCCGACTGAGAGATGTCTCATCGTTGCCTTTCTGTTCGCCGACTCAAGGGAAATCAAAGAAATCATGAATCACCGAGGCGGCTCGACAAAAACGAACCGTTCGTTCATGAAGCCGTAGCAAGGGTTCTGCACGAGACGCGTGCCGTTGTTGGTGTTGATGCCGTCCACCGACAGGCACAGGCCGCTGTACACGTTTTGGAACTGCGCGTTCCCCTCTTGGTCGGCCCAGATCATCCGCCACTGCTGGTTCGTGCCGACGAGGCAGTAGTACTGGATGATGGGGTTCCCCTGATTCGTTCCGTATCCTTGGTCGTCCAGGCACTTGCCGGTTCGTACGTTCTGCACCCAGAAGACCCAGGGGTCGTCCGTGGCCTGCCCGATCCGCCATCTCTGGTTCTTTCCGTAGTCACAGGCGTACTGGTTGACCGGGGCGGCATCGTCGAGGCGCCCCTTGTCGACCTGCATGCACTTGGGGCCCCCGATGAAGCTGCCGTTGTTGGTCCACCAGGCCGACACGTCGCCGCTCACCGGCGGGGGAATGCTGTGGTCGGCGTAGGCAGGGGCGGAGCCGGTCAGGACCGCGGCGGCGACCGCGACGGGAACAAGCACGATGGCGCGAATCACGCGGGGTAATTGCAGCATGCGGGCACACTATGGATCACCACACCTGGACTCCAGGCGGAACCGGCAGAAAAGTCGGCGGAACTGAAGCCTGTCGCGGTGGCCCAGCGGCGGCTGACCTGATCGGGGTGCGGCCCAGCGGTGCCAGGGTCGTCCGTCCGGATAGTCGCGGATTCGGCGCTAACCAGCGGGTTCAGGGTTCGAGTCCCTGATTGCGCACAGTCGGAAGCGAATCCCACCAACGATTTCCCCACATTCTCGGGAATGTTGTTGGTGGGCCTTGTTGATCTGTGAGCCCGAGGTGAGACGGCCGTGGGTCCGGCCCAGGCTCCCGCGAGCGCGGACCGTGTCCGGCTGCTCGGCGTCGTTCTTGCCGGGTGTTCGTAGCAGCTGACCTGCAGATCTTCCGCCCCCGGTCATAGCCAGCGCGGCGAACCAAGCTCGCCGTCGCCTTGGCGCCGGCCTGGCCGGGCTTGGCGTCCACTGCGCGCTGGGTCGGCATCGTCGACATGCATTAGATCTTCCGAGCTTGCGCGCAGAAATCCTCATCTGCGCAGGTCAGGCAGCAAGTCGGCGCTCGCGGATGACTCCGCCATAGTTGCCCCTGTCGGCGGATGACGAGGTGTTCGATCTGGTCAGGTTTGAGGGTGTGCGGCCGGGCTTGCAGGGGCGCAGCGGCAGCGAGCGATCGGTGGGTTCGGCGCAGGTTGTAGCGCCGCTCGTACTCGCGCAGCCATGCCAGAGGCGGGTCTCGTTCCAGATCAGCGTGCGGTCCAGCAGATCCGCGCAGCGTCTTCACCCAGCGTCACCACGACGGTGATCGAGGAAGCCCGGGCAGCGACGCAGTAGGTAGGTTCTTGAATATGGAGAACGGTGGACCCAGCCGGACAGCGCTCATCACCGCGTACGCCCGCGCCTATCACCAGATCGCTGACCGACCACAGATCTTCACCGACCCCCTGGCGGCACGTCTGCT
>Ga0307507_10010881_pt1 | contig 11612 bp, 6 predicted proteins | sample 7_EM_MG_FD_207223 | JGI IMG/M metagenome (GOLD analysis project Ga0307507, IMG submission 207223) | Populus trichocarpa ectomycorrhiza microbial communities from riparian zone in the Pacific Northwest, United States - 7_EM | ecosystem: Host-associated > Plants > Roots > Unclassified | place...
TATTTTTTTCGAGTAAACAGTGTTTTATTTTTTAATTGATCGTGGCGTGGCAACCATTCCTGACACGTTCCTGCTGTGAACTCAGGTTCTAAGTTCACGATGCCAAAAGCCAATGGTAATTTAGCACACCACTAGTCTAGCTTTTTTTCTTTTCCCGCTAATCATGATGAGAATAATAATAATAAAAATAAGATGTAGTTTAATGGATAAGATTTTAAGTTTAGTTTTTAAAAGTTATTAATTTAAATTGAGGATTATTGAAGATTTATATTATTATTAATTTCAGGAATCGTAGAATTAATTTAGTTTAGTATTAACTAACCAAAACATTTATGTTAATTAAAAAAAATAATAAAAACATGCCGGAAACAAACACTTTGATGGGAAAATTGTTTCTCTCTTTCTTTATTTGGACCATAAAATTGCCGTAGTTTCTTAATTCGAGATTAGAAATTGACAGTGATTTTAACGGTTGAATTGAATTCAGAGCTGGTTATTAGAAATTGACGTCACTTAATCAGCAATATGAATGCACAATAAAATCTATAAGAAAAAATCATTTGAATTTTGACCTAAAAGAAGAGAAATCCCAGTCTTTATACACCTTCTAAGAGATTTGATAAAATAGAAGCATCATAGAAAAATCATATAATTTTTTAATGGAATTGTCAAATTATTCAACGTCTCTTGAAAAAATAAGAGAGATAGATAAATAATAATATATAAATTCATTTCTCAATACTAGGCTAATATTCTGCAAAAACAAGAGAAAATGTGGTATAAAATTTATTTTAAAGTGTCTTTTTTATTTAAAAATATACTAAAATAATATATTTTTTATTTTTTAAAATTTATTTTAAATATTAGTATATTGAATCAATTAAAAAAATAAAAAAATAAATTTTGATGAAAATCAGCATTAATGCCAAGCAGGCATTAATTATAAACTCGCGATCATGAAGAAACACGTCATTTCTTAAACAAACCTGATTGGTCACTATACGTGTAAAGTTTGAAATAAAAAGCCAGCGCAGCAAATATAGCGAGTAATCTACCCTTCCATACTCTCACAAGTGAGCATACAGGTAGCATAGCTTTTAGGCGCCGAAGTAAAAAAATCTCAGTCCTTTAACAAAGGCTGTCTCTGTTTAAAGCGCCATCCCTTGTTTTGCTCCTTTTAAATCTTCCCCCTCCCTCTCTGTGTCGACCCCCACAAACCCCACACCCCCCCTTAAAGATTAGTTTTGGTTTAGGACATCAGTTGAGAAGCAGCCTGTCTCCGTCCGTACAGTAATGGCTTTCGTTTCTTTCGTCGGGAGAGTTCTCTTTGCCTCTGTTTTCATTCTCTCTGCTTGGCAAGAGTAAGCCTCTTCCTCTCCCCTCCACCAGATCCGCTCTTCCTTTTCTCCTTAAAAATACTGCCTTGTGTAGTGATGTTAAAGTTAGGGTTTTGCTTATCCACATACCTTCTTGTAGATTCTGATGCTCTGTTTTTAAAGCAAAGCCTTAGATAGATCTGGTAGTATATTTCATTTCTCTTTATTTTGTATCAGCAGTTTTGAATTTCGGTTTATAAATGTTGAGGTTAAACCTGAATTAATTAGTTTATTCTTTTACTATTAACTGTTTTGTTTTATTTGGCATGACAATTAATTAATAAAAGTAGATCTTGGTTAGATTGTTTAATTTGTTGTATTTAATGAATATTTTGTGCATCTTTAGAGTATGTTGTGATTGTCATGATTTTGTTAATTGTTGATTAGTGGTGTGTTATAAATATTATGGAATGCTGTTGATTTTGATGCTTTCTAGATGTGGCCACGCCACTACAGTAAAGTCAAGTGTGTCCATGCAACACCCATTTTTAACTGCGTTAAAATGAGATTTTCTGACCATATTGCCAATATTAAAGTTTAATGTTCTCTTTTGGGAGTATCGGTGCTGGGCTATATGTTTGTTCCATGGTGACTTGTTTTGCACATTCGTCTACTTTGCATTTTGCTGATGTACTTCTACTGAGATGGATATCTTTTCCAATCCTGCAATTACTTTGTGATTATGTTGACGTCATGTATCAGTTGTGCTGGTTTTCTGTTGTTTGAATTTCCGACAACATGGTTTTTGATTATTTCAATGAATTTTTTTGGTTGTTCTGCTGTTTGTGATTCCTTTCATAATTATTCGCTACTGCTTAAATGATTTTTTATTAACTAAACTGTAAGTTCTTCATAAGGAATCGTTATCTCTTATTCATGATTGTAGGTTCAATGAATTTGGTACCAATGGTGGGCCGGCAGCACATCTTTTGGAGCCTAAATTCCATGTTTTCTCAAAACATGTGTCATCTCAAACTGGGTTTCAAGTGCCACATTTTGAAGTGTGTATTACTTTACATTGATTCTGGTTGTTTTGTTTCCTTAGTAGGTTTGCTTCAATGCCATAACTCTTGGAGTTGTTTTCTACAGATGAAGCATGCAGTTGCTGCAGCTATATCTGTGAAAGCTTTTGGAAGCCTTCTTTTCATCTTTGGCAGTTCTGTTGGAGCTTATCTTCTGGTTCGTCATCTGGTCTATTTGATCTTGCATTAAACTGGCAATTTGACCAAAGAATTACATAAAATGTTATGTTTTTCTTGCGCAGCTTTTGCACCAGATCATCATTACCCCAATATTGTATGATTTTTACAACTACGATGCTGACACTAAGGAATTTAATCTGCTCTTTGCGAAGTTCGCACAGGTTAGCAGTTCTGAATTATATCATGACTTTGGAGTTCTTTCTTTCTTTTCTTAACTTATTAGAATTTTCCTTTTCGTCTTCTGTTTTCTGGTGTTCTATTTAACCTTTGCTCCATGTCTCCGATAAGCCATTAATGCGATTCTATGCTCTGTTACTTTTTCAGAACTTGGCACTGTTTGGGGCATTGCTCTTTTTTATTGGCATGAAGAACTCAATCCCAAGGAGGCAACTGAAGAAAAAGTCTCCCAAATCAAAAACAACATAAAACTAACCTTTTGATGATCTGAAGGTTTCTTTTTTCTCGGTGGCTTGATTTCTGTTTTTTGTCGAAGATCTAGTTTTGTATGCTTGTATGAAGCTTTCCTCACTTAGAGACTAGGGACTTGAAAGAAGAAGAAAAGGAAAACATTTTTCAGTTGTGATTACTTGACCCGCTATGTCATTAATGGTCAAAATTAAAATTTATTTTTGATACATTGCTCTTTTCCTTCGTGGTTGTTGATGTTAACCTCTTTGAAGGTGAAGCTGGTTTCACTTGGTATATTTTTGCGCATCCACTTAAGCTTGAATGGTAAGCAAAAGCTAGGGTAAAATCTGGCCTCAGCCAACTAACCATTCATGTTGTCTTGTAAATGACCAGGGCATTTGTGATGGCAGCTAAAATGTTTTTGTTCTATGTTTTCATTTAAAATAAAACTTGCAGATCTTTATGTCATTTTTGCCTGCGAGGCCGGTTTTAGTAAGCTAAAATATTTTATTATTGTGATTTAATAAAAAATTCTTTTATTCTAGATTATGATTGTTATTGTGACTTAACTGCGCTTTTAAAATTTTTTATTGTATAGTTTTAAATTATTTTTTAAATATTTTTAGATATTTTTGATATGGTAATATAAAAAATAAAATTTTAAAAATAAAAAAATATTATTTTAATATATTTAAAGTTTTTTTTTAATAATTGTTTTGACATGATCATATAAAAAATAAAAAAAATAATATTATTTTAATATATTTTTAAATAAAATATTTTAAAAAATAAACTTTATAATATTTTCAAACAATTTCATAATAGTCCTGAATTGGCAAGTATTGTTTTTGCCATTATTTTTTTATTAATATATATATTCAATTCAATTTATATATATCTTTTTTTTTTTTTTTTATAACCCGTGGTGTCCGGGCTAGCTTGCGTGCACCACAACTATTCCCTGGGTCTACTGAATATTCTGCAAGTCCAGTAGACAAGTAAGGCACCGCGGGGATGACAGGCGTGTATATGAAGGGTCAAACTCAGGACGAGAGCAATGTAAACTATACTTGTTGATCACTGAACTAGACCCTCAAGTATTTAATTTATATATATCTTGATTAATCTATGCTGAAATAAATTCAAGGTAAGTTTCTTTTTAGGATTAATAGTACGAGTATGGAACTGTCCCAACTCTTGCACCTAGGTTAGCTATCTACCTGATAGCCAACTGTTTATGGCTGCATTTTATTGTTAAACTCGAGCAGTCTTGATGGATTTACTGAAAAAATCCGTGACTAGGAACTTGAACGGGGCTGGGTTTTAATTTAATCTATACAGACATTGACTTGTTAAAAGTCAGTTGACCCGATTTTATTGATATCATATTAATTTAGTCAAATCCAGTTTAAAATTAATATGGTTATTCCTACGATTTTTTTTTAAATAAAAAACAATTTGGTTTTATTAAAAATAATTGTCCAAGATTTACCGTGATTTATGAGTTATCATGGTTGATGTTAAAAAAAAAGAAGAAGCTACCGGAGCTTTGTCCGAATTAAATTTTCATTGGAGGTTGGCTAAGATATTCAACGCTGGTGGTGGTGGCCCCGGCGCCTCCCATCTTGCAATAATTCTAGTTCAAGCAAGTTGGCTGTCTTAAAATAAAAAGATGAGCCACTGGCAGAGCAGGCAAGCTTGTCCTTTATCTACTATAATTTATAAAAGCTCAGCATATAATTTAAAAATCCATAAGAGATCCAGTGCTCTAATTAAGAAATGGTGGGCAGTGGCAGGGCTGCTGAAATTTCTGTTCAAGAAACTAGCTATGACAGAGGGAGTGAATTAAAAGCTTTCGACGAGACAAAAGCTGGTGTTAAAGGACTTGTTGATGCTGGGGTTTCAAAAGTCCCTCAAATCTTCATCCATCCATCTGAAAGGTTGGAGCACAGGACTCTAAGCACCAGCAAGAACCCAGTTAATGTCACTGTCATAGACCTTGAAGCTATCGATAAAGATCCAATCAGGCGTAAAGGGATTGTTGACAAAGTTCGTGATGCGTCGGAGACATGGGGTTTCTTTCAGGTGGTCAATCATGGAATCCCTGTGGGTGTTCTGGAGGAGATGGATGCCGGTGTACGCAGATTTTTTGAGCAAGATGTTGAAGTGAAGAAAAAGTTTTACACGCGAGATGTCACAAAAAGGTTTGTGTACAACAGCAACTTTGATTTGCACACAGCACCAGTGGCTAATTGGAGGGATACATTTTTCTCCTACATGGCCCCTTATCCTCCCAAGCCTGAAGAATTGCCTGGAGCTTGCAGGTATGAAAATAATAGAACCAGAATCTCAATTAACAATCATAGGACAGTTACCAAGTCTAACTAGGGAAACAAAAAAAACAAAGAAAGAAAATAGAAATGTTGCGTCTAGAGTTTATTTTGGTCGTAACATCTTTGTAATGTATCTTATAAATTTCAGAGATATAATGATGGAATTCTCGAAGCAAGTTACAAGTCTAGGAATTTCTTTGTTCGGGCTGTTATCAGAGGCTCTTGGGCTAAAAACAGATCACCTGGAAAAGATGGACTGTGCTGAGGGGCTTGCTCTTATAAGTCATTACTATCCAGCATGTCCTGAGCCAGAATTAACTCTAGGTACAAGCAAGCATTCGGATAATGACTTCCTCACGGTACTTCTGCAAGATCAGATTGGAGGCCTCCAAATGCTTCATCAGGATCAGTGGGTTGATATTCCTCCTGTTCCAGGAGCCCTAGTGATCAATATTGGAGATCTTATGCAGGCAAGTTTCTCCTTTATTAGTGTACTTATGGCAGAATAATCAGTTTCGTATAATCCATAACAAAACTATGATATATACCTCACTTTGTTAACAACCAATACTGATAATTGGCTACATGCCAACAAGGAAGTCCTCTTTTAGGCGCGCCTCCTTGCAATATAAATGTGATGCTGGTAGGAAATTTTTTGTCACGCTCGGCTTCAAACTTGAGAAAATTTTTGCAAAATCAGGGGGAGCTTAGTTTCCATTTTATAGGATCGCTAAACTTTGTGTTTGTTCAGTCCATCAACTGGTATCTGATAAGAGAATAGTGATATCACTTTTTACTGATTCTGCTTCTCAACAGTATAAAAAGCATGAAAACTCAAGTCTTGCGAGCTTGTAAATAGAAATGATTTTGATTTATTTTTTCATTCCTCTTCAATTTTCAGCTGATATCGAACGACAAATTTAAAAGTGTGGAACACAGAGTACTGGCAAACCGTGTAGGTCCAAGAATATCAGTTGCTTGTTTTTTCAGCACAAGTTTTCAGCCATCCTCAAAGCTATATGGACCGATCAAGGAGCTGTTATCAGAATATAACCCTCCAATTTATAGAGAAACCACAGTGAATGAGTATCTTTCCTACTTCTATGATCATGGCCTTGATGGAACATCTCCATTGATACACTTCAAGCTGTAAAGATAATCCTTGAATTCGGCTATGTTTCGATGTAGATGAAGGTGCTACATGAGTTGCTTGATGTTCAGAGTTAAAATAATCGAAGAATGGTTCTTGGATCTTGATTGCCAGTTTTATTGAGCGATGACAATATATAATATCTTAGTACACACGTAATCCCTAGTTTGGGATTAAAGATTAATCCAGATGTATACACGGTGAACCTTGCCCATCTTGTAAAACGGCTTCCAATAACGGTGGATTCAATGAAACACCTCTCCTTTCACTTGTTTTACTAGTAGGATAATATGATGAAAATTTCTACTCGAAATATGGTCAAGAGTTGCTTGTATTTTTTTGTCTGGCGGATATCAAAATGCTTCTTTTGCAATGCAACGATTATTTTTAGTTGGCTTGCGCCGTGCGCGACTTAGCTCTCATCTCAAAAGGGGAAGTCCAGGGAGCAGCCGGAGGGCAGGTGGCCACAGAGCTATTAAAATTCAATGGTCAAAGTCAACCCATTTCATAAGCGGCTACAGTTATAAAACACTCGCACCAGTATAATTCTCTGGTGGATAGCTGCAAGCAATTTCCATTTTAGTGCACCTTGCCCATCTTGTAAAACGGCTTCCAATAACGGTGGATTCAATGAAACACCTCTCCTTTCACTTGTTTTACTAGAAGGATAATATGATGAAAATTTCTACTCGAAATATGGTCAAGAGTTGCTTGTATGTTTTTTGTCTGGCGGATATCAAAATGCTTCTTTTGCAATGCAACGATTATTTTTAGTTGGCTTGCGCCGTGCGCGACTTAGCTCTCATCTCAAAAGGGGAAGTCCAGGGAGCAGCCGGAGGGCAGGTGGCCGCAGAGCTATTAAAATTCAATGGCCAAAGTCAACCCATTTCATAGGCGGCTACAGTTATAAAACACTCGCACCAGTATAATTCTCTGGTGGATAGCTGCAAGCAATTTCCATTTTAGTGCAGCTGAAAATGGTGGATGACTCGTATAGACAAATAATTTTGTAAATGGAACCGACACAGCACAGTTTTTTTTTTGAAGTTACATCAGTAGATTACAATAAATCAGTGCTGTAAAAAATATCTAGCAGAGCTAAACATTTTGGGATGTCTAGAGAAAGCAACTTGTATTTGAAAATGCCAAAATATCTGTTTAAAGTAGACCCAACATGCTGTATACTAATAATTTATTGCTTTCACTCTTAGCATACTGAAAATATCAGCTTCCAGCTAATCTGAGTCTACCAATGCCAGTTACTATTGGATTGTTTGTATAGCATTTCGAGGTTGTTTCGCTTGAAAGAGGAAGAAAGAGTAATGGCCTCCACACTTGATTCCAGTTCTGATCGAACAAGTGAATTAAAAGCTTTTGATGAAACCAAAGCCGGTGTCAAAGGACTTGTTGATGCTGGAATCACCAAGGTCCCTTGGATTTTCCATCACCCACCAGATGACTTAGACAAGACTTTGATTGTTGCTACAGATGGCAAGTTCAGATTTCCAATCATAGACCTGGAAGGTGTCCGTAAAGATCCCTTTCAACGCAAGGAGATCGTTGAGAGAGTCCGAGATGCATCAGAGACTTGGGGCTTTTTTGAAGTGGTCAATCATGGGATTCCTGTCAGTGTTCTGGAGGAGATGAAGGATGGGGTATGTAGGTTTTATGAGCAAGATGTTGAGCTGAAAAAAGAATACTTTTCTCGTGATTATACAAGAAAGGTCATCTATAATAGCAATTTTGATTTGTATACTGCATCATCAACTAACTGGAGGGATACTGTTTCTTATATCATGGCTCCTAGTCCTCCCATGCCAGAGGAATTGCCAGCGGCCTGCAGGTGGGTACCGATTAGCAATTTACCATTAGATGGTCACTACTACAATCATGGCATCAATTGTTTAGATGTGTTATATCAGGTGACCAGAGTAGTGATGATCATATCACATATCCGTGGTCCATTTCTTTCTCAAGCTTTATTGACGTTTTGAGCTCTGATGTTTAAATCAACAGCAAACTAATCTTTGAAATGCCATATTCAGTTTCTTTAGTACTACTTTTTTCTACAGTAAGAATTTGTTTGACTGAGAACTATTCTGCAGAGATATACTGATGGAATACAGCAAGGCAGTCATGAACTTGGGAAATCTGCTGCTTGAGTTATTATCAGAGGCCCTAGGGTTAAATCCAAACTACTTGAAAGACATTGATTGTGCTAAGGGGCTTGCAGTTCTCTGTCATTACTATCCAGCATGCCCTCAGCCAGAATTAACCTTGAGAGCAACGAAGCACTCTGATAATGACTTCCTCACCGTGCTTCTACAAGATCAAATTGGTGGCCTCCAGATTCTCCACCAGAATCAGTGGGTGGATGTACCTCCCACGCCTGGGGCTTTGGTAATTAATATCGGAGATCTTATGCAGGCAAGTCTTCAGGTTTATTTTTATGCATTTAGAAACAATCTGCTTTCCTACTGTGATAATTTTCCTAGCACTCAAACTTCTAACCCAGTGTCTCCAATGGCATCAATCCTTTCTGTATTAGTATAGCATGCACCTGCATCAAAATGATTTAGTTGTGCTGCTAAGGCACTTGGGTAAAAGTCATCTAGACCAGCGTGAAATGAAGGGCATTAACGCTGCCTAAGACTTCCAAGTTTGATGGCAAACTAGTTATCATTGCAAAGGTCATTTGTTTGTTTTTCTTCATTACTTTCCACTTTTTCTGTGGCTAACACTACAGTTGATGCTGACTTTTCAGCTTATATCAAACGACAAGTTCATTAGCGTTGAGCACAGGGTGCTGGCGAACTGTAAAGGACCAAGAGTATCTGTAGCATGCTTTTTCAGTACATTTCTTACCCCATCCCCGAGATTCTATGGACCTATGAAAGAGTTGTTATCGGAAGAGAATCTTCCAAAGTACAGGGAAACTACAGTAAGAGACTATTGTGCCCACTACAACGAAAAGGGGCTTGGTAGGACTTCTGCTCTTCTGGATTTCAAGCTCTGAAATCAAGGAATGTAAAGATGGTGTTGTTAGGCTGATAAAAATTTCAATGGTTTGAAAGCAAATTGGTACTTCTTTCGAAAATGTTGACCAAGATAATGTCTCCACAGCTGCCAGCCAGACTAGACTGGCTCACAAAAAACAGAAAACCTTCATCTCTATATTTGGCCCATGATAAACTTGAGATGTTGCATACACCTTGTTGATGGAATCTTACCACACCAGAATGCTTCAATCACGACGCCAGGCAGTCATTTCATGGTACACAACACAAGTTAAAATGTAGTGATATTTCTATCAGACTGACAAAGTTGTTTGCAAGCTTCTAACTCGGCAGTTCATGTCATGTTCGGCCAAGAAGGCGATGCATCATCTGTCTTGGCACCTGGGCTTACGAGCCCAGGTCTGAGGCCCATTCACAATGGCCCATGCTTACTTTCTTTGTCTGCTTTATTTATTTAGTGATAATCTTTTATTTTTGGCGCATTAAATATAATTCTTCTTCTTCTTCTTCTTCTTTTCCCCCTCTTTTAACCTTTTTCACACTCCTGATCTTTCTCTTCTCTATTTTACTTTATGATTTTCCGTTTTTTTTTTTAACAGACATATATATATATATATTCAACTTTGGGACAAAAATATTCAAAATTAAACTCTTCCCTCTCCTTACCCTTCTCTATATTTGTTGATCGTTTTATTTTGTTGATTTTTCAAAATACAAATTTAAATTAATTAATCATATGCTAATAATTAATCAGATAATACTGTGTTTTTTTAATAAAACCCAAACATATTTACATAGAAATATATGAAAATCTTTGCTATGGCAATCAGATTAATCTCCTGTTGTGATTATTGTTAAGCCCACCTTCTTTTCCTTTTCAGAAGTAACCGATTTATGTTCACTTATAAAAAAATATGCATCGGTGTTGTTATTTGATACTTAGCATAATTAATAAACCTGATTTGAAGTTGATTTGGTTAAGTAGTTAGATCCTGAATTATAAAAGTTGATCTGAATTAAGCTGAAAAAATAAAAACTAAAATTATAATTTAGATTTTAATATTTTACATGAAATTTTTTTAAAACAATACATGTGAGTAAAATTATATAAAAAAAATATAAAATATAAAGTGTAGGATAATTATTTGACATCAAAAATTAAAAAAAAAACAATATAGATGGATGTAGATTATACTAAAAATATGAAATATGAAGTGGTGAAAAATTAAAAAACAATCCATTTAAATATATATAAAAAATAAGTATTTATAAATTAATATAATATTTTTATGGTTTATTAAAAAATATTTTTTTTTTAAAATAAAATTTCATCCAATTTACACGGTGACTCAGGTTTCTGGTTAATCCAGCAAATTACCCAAATTTAACCATACCAATTACTTCTCCAAGTTTTTTAGTTTGAAACCTGTTCTAGGCCGCAGATAACCTGGTCCCGGGTCAGGTTTCATAACTGCGCTAGATAGGCGCAAGAAGTCTTGGATAGAGAAGTAGATTTTCAGGGCGAGCTGACAGTGATGGATAACCAAATATGGACTAGTTGCCATATGCTGGCCATTAAATTCTCTCCCACTTCTATCCATTAGTATAGATAGATTGAATGATTGATAGGGTTTTTTTTTCTCATTTGAATCGAGCATCTCAAGGTTATCTCTCAGATTAAAAAAAAGCAAAAAATTAAAAAAAAAAGAAGCGAAATGGTGACGACATGCGATTCCAGTTATGATCGAATAAGCGAATTAAAAGCTTTCGACGACACAAAGGCCGGTGTCAAAGGACTTGTTGATGCTGGAATCACCAAGGTACCGCGAATTTTCCATCACCTACGTGATGATTCAGACAATACTTTGCTTGTCGCTGCTGAAGGAAAGTTCAGAATTCCGATGATAGACCTGGAAGATGTCCATAAAGGTCCACCTCAACGCAAGGAGATTGTTGACAGAGTCCGAAATGCATCAGAGACTTGGGGCTTTTTTGAAGCGGTCAATCATGGGATTCCAGTAGATGTTCTGGAGGAGATGAAGGATGGGGTACGTAGGTTTTATGAGCAAGATGTTGAGCTGAAAAAAGAATACTTCTCTCGAGACCATACGAGAAAGGTTGGGTAT
>Ga0307507_10010882_pt1 | contig 11611 bp, 13 predicted proteins | sample 7_EM_MG_FD_207223 | JGI IMG/M metagenome (GOLD analysis project Ga0307507, IMG submission 207223) | Populus trichocarpa ectomycorrhiza microbial communities from riparian zone in the Pacific Northwest, United States - 7_EM | ecosystem: Host-associated > Plants > Roots > Unclassified | place...
TATACAATCCCACTACCGAGATTTGGGACCACACTATTTCAGTTTTCTATCCCACTATCCGGGGTAAAATCCCACTATTTTACTACTATAATATAATCCCACTATTACTATTCTTGTCATCACCCTACTTAGGGCCAGGGTTGAAATCCGAAGGGTTCCTGGATTTTCGCCAAGAAAAGTTAAAACCCAGACCCTAGAAAACGGATTGACTGACGGAGCGCGGCAAGGACGCACTGAAGTTGGCTAAATACCTGAAAAAGATGCTCTCCAATCCGAAGATTTCTCAAATCCATAAGTATCTCCAAGGTGATTTTGTAAACCAGTTTGCAGGTGCCGATAGCGATCAGTGGGCTTCAGTCTGCAGAGTTCCAATTCAGGGTTGATAGTTTGGAGATATCAATGATAGTGTGCACATACCCTCAGGGTCTCATCCAGATGGTCATCATTAGAAACTGCACGCGACAGGAGACGGCGTAGCACAAAGGGAGAACGGGGCGCCAATCGCATTTACCCTTTATGTTGCTCAAGGTCAAGTTGCTGCTTCCACCTTCAGCAAAGGGGAGACATCAGAAAACCCTGTCCCTGGATTGCTCCAAAATTTGTTCAAAATCCCATGAGTGCCGCAAGAATGGAGGCTGCAACCTGCTGCAACACGGATTACCAAAAAGCCCTCATCCATTGGACCCCATCAACGTGGCTTAGGACAAGCGAAGTCAGAAGGGATGCTAGGGAAAAAAGATGAAAGATGAACCGTAAAATCCCTGGCGGAGCCCCAGGCTCATGGTGAATAAGCGTAAGAGAGAAGCAAGGTGAACGAACGTTTTGGTAGGTCGGTAAGGTGTTGGGGACTTTATTTAAGCACGATTATCATTATGACTGCGCACGCCGGTGTTGCATATGCTCCAAGCCAATAATCACTGCGGACGATGAGCGGAGTCCCCTAGCACCCTGCTTTTCGCTTTCGGAGGAATCAGCGGATCGCCAACATGATGCTGTGTAATGAAGCATAGAAGCGCTTTTAAACCCACAGCTCCAGAAGTCTCGAGTAGGCTAGCCATGGCTTTTGAGTCGTACTGCTCGGTAGGTTAAAATCACAATCACTGTTGATATTCCCAATGTACCAGTCAGGAGTGGCCCAACTGTAGACGTTGAGAATGGCAAATATATACCTGTCTCAAAAGGACGTTCCGCGGAATGTTGATGGAATCATACCAACGCGCCAAGGTGGCTTCACCAGCAGGAGCAAAACTCACCGGAAGAGTAAAAGGTGACTGCCAGTGGACAGTGTTGAATAAAGTGGGCAGTGTACCACTATTGCCAGTGGCTGGAGGAGTAGTGAAAGGCGATTGTAAGTGGCCAGAGCTGATCAATTGGTAATTGGTAATCCTACGTTACAAATTTGAAGTTGCATGTGGCCATTTCGGCCCGAAACCGACACAATCTTGAGCTCGAAAACAACATGTGTTTCGAAAATCTTACTGTACTAGATCACCAATTTCAAGGCTTCGATATTAAGGCGAAATCGCATGGTACCGGTACGTTCAACCTCTAACTTCGCTGAGGGGGACGGCCTGAATCCCATTTGGGTCCCAACTTGAGAACAAAAGGCCCAATCCCAGACTTCCAAAGTGGCCGGGTCGTGCGGACCATGGTGGACGTAGGAAAGACCCTAGGATTATCGAAGTAGGGCTTGCGTTGGTGTTATGAAACCAGGACCTGAGTACCGAACGGGGGCAGTTAGCAAGGCAAAAGATGGAATATATGCGAGGTGATAAGGAATTCAGAGGTCGAGGAAGGGAGGAGGGTACAAATGAATAAGTAATGCAAGGGCGATAACATAACAAAGGAGAGATGGCCGTTCCGGCCCTCCGACTGAAGCTTGCGCGTGTGATCTGGTGGACGGCAGTGACCTAGCATGGTGTGTGGAGTTTTTTGAGAGGGTATTACCGTCGTCGACCTGGGCAGGCGTTGTCAACTTGTAATAGGAAAGAAGTACTGACGATCCACTTGAGCTAACGAGCAAAGTAGTTTCGAGCGGGTTGCCGGGTGGAGTCAAAAGATGGGGTCGGAGCAAAAAAAGCCGATTCCAATCCTGTTTGTGCGGTAAGCATCCAGTAAACTTCCCAATTTCAAGGTTTCGGTTGTCGTACTGGTAGAAATCTGTGGTTTGCGGTCATGTACGCTTTACAAGCATGGCGCTCGTAAACGAAGTTGAGAGGACCGGAACTGTCACAGAATTGTTACTAACCGGGGCATGCGGAAGAAGGTGGGGGAAGTATGGTTGCAGCACAGAAGGGGAAAACAAACTAAGGTAGAAAGGGGAGCAAATGTAACGGAAGGGACTCACTCAGAGCTGATGCACTCGAACATCTTTACAATGAAGCCCATGTACTAACTCTTCGCGCATCCTTTGAATCTCAACAGCTCCCCGCTCTCTATATCGGTACAAGTTGACGAAAGCGGTCATCAGGTTTCATTTTGATTACAGCAGGAGGTCGGGTCTCCAGGCGATGTCGGCAGTAGCTGAATGACCCAGAGAGGAAACATTGGACGACCCGTCATGAAACTCCATTCGACGAGGGGAGTTGAATCCATGGGTACTTCGAGACTGCAAGCTGGACGTCGGACCCCCATCGAAGCTGGCCGAACAAAGACAACATTGATTTGACACCAACGATTTTGCATTGGAGGGCCCATAGGGGGTCGCAGTGAGATTGCTCTCACTAATACCCGAATCCGCGGACGGCTTTGAAAGGATGGGTGGGGTGGGCAGTCCTTTTGAATGGGGAGGTGGGTCGCAGGGCCACTCTCCTAGTGGAACAAAAAGGCGTAGATGTATTTAGCGTTGAGGTCGTCGACAGCTGCAAAAGCTTTGGGAGAGTGGGTCTTCCTCACAGCCACACCCAAAACAAGCACGCCTGCTGGTCCCTTTTGAGTTCCCTCTTGTTTTGCTTCTCTGTCACACTTCTCCGTTGACCGCCGGACTTTGAGGCGTCTGCGTGCTGACTTGACGCCGACTGCTGTGCGAGGGACCTTAATCAGGAACGTCAGCTGACTCTGCGAAACGGTCCGTTCCCATTTTGAAGATGGACGCCGCACAGCATCGATACTCTCTCTCTTCTGAACCGCCATGTCTGATCCCAATGACCCCCGCGAAAATCATTTGAAAGGCAAGTTCGAGGAATTACCCGATCAAGTCACGATTGCTGACCACCCACGTAATAAACAGATAAATATCAACTTGAATCTGCGGATGGCAGTAGCATCAATATAGCTCGCCCCAGCTCTGCCCCGCCTATCTTGATAACTCCATCTTCAACCATCCGTGCAGCGGACATAGCCATGCCAGTCACGAGTAAGATACATGTTAAGCTTCCTGCCCCAAAGTGAACATTGATTGCTCATTGAATCAAATTTGCAGGTGATCAGGTTGTTGCCCCCGGGGGTGGAGTGGTTGAGCGCTTACAAGTTTTACCTATCTCCACTGGTCTGCATTAACCCCAAACCTCTATCATTCATCATTGGTAACACTGATATAGATTTTCTGAATTCTCACCTGTGTACCTCTCCACCAATTGCTCCTGTTCTGAATGTAGGGCTGGTGTTAGTGGGTGCTGAGATGACTGCTGCCTGTGAGATACCCCTCAATCTGTTTGCTATAAAGTTGATGTTGACCTTCATCAATTCTAATCTCACAGTTGATCAGGTTGAAGGCTGTGTGGAAGGAGCTGTTAGTTTCTTGCATCACCCTTCTTCTATCTTGACTGGTTCATTTGTGCCCCAAATCTCTATATTCTATTTCTGACAACTCTCTGTATAGATCCTCCAAGTTCTGACTTGCCTATCTCTCCCCCCATTCCTTCTGCTCTGAATGTAGAAGTGATGCCTGCCAGTCAGTATTCTTATAAATATGGTTCAGGCTTGCTCAAATTAGACACATTGTGCAGAGTCCTCAACAAACTTTCAAGCTGACATTATAAACAACATTTCAGCTCAAAATGTGAACACAGCCCCTAACTATGGTTTGTTGTACTTGGACCATCACATTTTATTGCTTTTACTTATATTTTAATAGGTACCATCAATCAAGGTAAGTAGTAAGAAAAGCATCATTTTCATCTTAATAATATTTGGGGTTGGTAGGTGTGGACCCAGATATTCAAAGCACACTTGAGATGATTAGGGATGAACAACTGGGTATTATTACAGGTTCTTATTTCAAATGTATCATTGATGTCATTTTTCTGTTACAGTGGAGAAGATTTATAAGTGGCTTTCTCCACCTAAGGAGTCTCTTAATTATAATGCTGCACATGCAATTCTGGAGAGTCAACCAGACACTTGTCAATGGTTTCTCAAAGGAAATACATTTTATGGATGGCTCAAACAGCCTGGCTTTCTCTGGATTAAAGGAAAATGTAAGTTTCCTATTAAAATTTGTAAATTTACATGTTATTGAGAGTCTATCCAGCTGGTTCTGGGAAAACCATTTTAAGGTTGAAAATTCCAACATTTTTATGAAATTAAATTGAAATTTCTTTTCACAGCTCAGCAATAATTCATAATATTCGCCAAACATTCAATTCTGTCACTGCATATTTCTTTTTTGATGGGAGAGACTCACAGAAGGATTTCCAGCTGCATGATAAACTGATGCGATCACTCATCTGGCAATTCTCTGTCAAATGTGAGGGTAGAGTTCCTAAAGTCTTAGCAAATCTGTATGCTCACTGTGACAATGGCCATCAAGAGCCAACTCTGGGTGATCTTCAGAATACTCTTCAAACAATTCTTGATGGCTTTAGCTCAACATTCATCATTCTGGATGCTCTTGATGAATGTACTGAAAGAGAAAAGCTTCTTAACTGGATTCAGACTTTTATTCTGGAGAAAAATACAAATCTTGGGCTTCACTTGATAGTCACTAGCCGCCCAGAACAGGAGATTGAGGACAAGTTCAAGTGTTCTCATTATCTTGACTTGGTTAAGGAATCTGAAAATCATGATCTTGTAGCCTATCTTGATTATCAGCTTCAGAATGACTGTGACTTGCAAAAATGGAATTCTGACACTCAAACACAAATAAAGTTGAAGTTAATGGAACAAGCAGATGGAATGTATGTTTATCATCAACATTTGAATGACAGGATGGTTATTAAACACAATTTTAGGTTTCGTTGGGTTGCATTACAGTTAAATGAGCTTAAAAAGTGCCGGACCAAGACTGATCTAAAAAAGCAGCTAGCTGATCTACCCCAGGGTTTGGATAAAACCTATGATCAAATCTTGCTGAGAATCAATGAAAAAGATCATGGTTATGCTAAAACTTTTCTACAGTGGCTGTCTTTTGCTGTTCGTCCACTGACACTGAAAGAGTTGGCTACAACTGCTTCTATTGATCTTTCTGCTGAGAGTGGACCAGAGTACAAATCTGATAATGAACTTCAAGATATTAATGATGTCTTGAAAATATGTTCTAGTTTCATTATGATGTCAAAAGGTATGGTTTAGAAGAATACCAGATTGAAATGAGGACTGACCATGAAATAGGTTTCATCAAGCTTTCTCACTTTTCTGTCAAGGAATATCTAATATCTGAGTATGTTCAAAATCATGCTGTCAAGCAAGTCAGACACTTCAGCTTCAGTGAGGAGCTATCACACTCTGTCATATCTCAAATCTGTCTGGCCTATCTTCTGCAATTTAATACATCTGAGCCACTTGATATAAATCTGGATGTATCTTCCCCTCTTGCAAAATATGCTGCAAAACACTGGATCATGCATGCACATTCTGGTTGCAAGAGTAAATCTCAGTCATCTTCAAGTTTTGCATTGATGATGAAGCTTCTGACAGATGAAAATAATGCTTTTGTGAACTGGGTTCGGATTTATGATATAGGTAGGCACTTCCATTGGAATCGACAAAAACAGAGGTATAAGATTGCTAAACCACTATATTATGCATCACTGGCCAGACTAACTGAAGCATCATATGTACTGTTGGAAATGAGGGCAGATGTAAATGCATGGGGAGGAGCCTATGGAAATGCACTCCAGGCAGCATCATATAAAGGCCATGAGGCAATTACAAAGCTGCTCATAGAGAAGGGAGCAGATGTAAATGCGCAGGGAGGATACTATGGAAATGCACTCCAGGCAGCATCATTAGGAGGCCATGAGGCAATTGCAAAGCTGCTCATAGAGAAGGGAGCAGATGCAAATGCACAGGGAGGACGCTATGGAAATGCACTCCAGGTAGCATCATATCGAGGCCATGAAACAATTGCAAAGCTGCTCATAGAGAAGGGAGCAGATACATATGCACAGGGAGGACACTATGGAAATGCACTCCAGGCAGCATCATATCAGGGCCATGAGGCAATTGCAAAGCTGCTCATAGGAAAGGGAGCAGATGTAAATGCACAGGGAGGATTCTCTGGAAATGCACTCCAGGCAGCATCATATGGAGGCCATAAGGCAATTGCAAAGCTGCTCATAGAGAAGGGAGCAGATGTAAATGCACAGGGAGGATGCTATGGAAATGCACTCCAGGCAGCATCATTTCGAGGCCATGAGGCAATTGCAAAGCTGCTCATAGGCAAGGGAGCAGATGTAAATGCACAGGGAGGACACTATGGAAATGCATTCCAGGCAGCATCATGTGAAGGCCATAAGGCAATTGCAAAGCTACTCATGGAGAAGGGAGCAGAATTAAATACCAGTCAGATGCACCCAAAGCATTAGAGAACAGGTTGTCATTAAGGACATGGATTAGTAAAGTTTTCATGGAGGATCTGGATCACAGTAGAAAAAGATATCTTGAATGCTTGATCTTTTTAACAAAGATCAAGGTACAAGCATAATTTGTACAAATTGTGGAAATAAACATTGGAATGATGTTTTGTGACTTGAATAAAGTTTTTATGATGGTATGACATTTTATTATCTCATGTTGAATGCAGCTTGGAGAATACTATAATGTTTTGAAATGGCATTCAATTAGTTGTTTAATAGTGAGTGAAAAGTCCTAACATAAAAACCAGTAGTGATGTGCAAGGGTTTGCAACCCTCCAAGGGTCAGGTATAGCAGTCAGGAGGGTAAGGGTCAGGGTAAGAATTTTATAACCCTCAAAAAATTCTTGACCCTTCTGGAGGGTCAGGGGTTTTTACTTCTCTAATATTAAGGTACTCTGGATGTTGTACAGTTGCAGAGGACTAAAGTCAACAAATTTATGGACTGATTTATTGAGACTGGTAGAGATTTTTTAAAAGTCTGAAAACCATCAGAATAAGCAGGAATTGAGTAGATCTTTCAAATGGTACCAGCCAAAATCACAAAAGTGAAGATTTGTCAGAAAAAAAGTCCAAAATTTTGGCACAGGCCAAAAAAAGTCATTTTTGAATAGATCTTGATGAGTACTGTCAAAGTCCATGTAGAATATCAAGATAATCTATCTCCTCCCCTTCAAAAAAGAAATCCTACTATGCCACCCAAACCTAGAGGCCATCCTCCTAAAAAAAGTTGCAATCTTGCAGGCCTCCAAAATAACCATTCTTTGACTTCCATTCCATCAATGACATCATTTTCTCAAGGATGTCAGACTGTCAGTGAGGAAGATGAGGAACTGATCATGAGATATTAAGAGTCACACCAATTGCCAGAGTGCAACAAGAAAAACAAGGCAAGCCGTGAAGCTGAGGATTCAGGGGAAGAGATGGATATGGAAGATTATGAAGAGAGCAATTGGGATGAGCTTGATGTCCAGGATTTTGCTGAGAGACTGGCTGAATTGGTGATGGAGGATGATCCAAATGATTTTGATTGGGTTCCCACCAAATTGTGCAGAAACCAAAAGGCAAAGAAGAAAGGTAAAACATATATATTCTCCTGATCAATGATTAATCTTATGATCTAAACAGATTGTCTGAAAACATATGGTAGAGGTCCTGATGTCATGAGCAAGTCCAAGCAGTCACAACAGCAACATGCAAAGTCTTGGAAAGGACAAACACATCTCAATGGGTTCTTCTCTGGGCCATCAAATCAATCCAAGCAACCAGTAATAGAAATTTCCATGGTGTCAGACACTGAATTGGATACAATTGAGCCTGTTGAGGCTGCACTAGACCACAGCCCATCAATTCCTATTGTCCCACAAAGCAGATGAACTTCAGAATGTGACACAGATTCACCATCAGATGCCCAATCAGAGTTTCCAGAAGTTGTGACTCACCCACCATCAAGTGCTGCTGTCTTGGAGAACAGGAGCTTGAGGGAGGTGGGTGGAGGTTCAGACAATGATATTGAAGGATTGAACTCTCATATCTATGGCATGAATGAAGAAGATGCTGCAGAGGACTGGGAACATGAGCTGGATGAAACTGTCCAGCACCCACTTGCTGAGATCAAGGACTGGCAAGTTCTTCAAGCACAAATCAAGCAAGATATTAATGTTATCTGCAATCAATCAGCTCCTGATCTTATTAAACTTTGCGACACTCAGGTTGAAGGGTGCATCACATATTAGAGCCAGTGAGGAGATCACATGACAGTGGCATAAGGGAGAAGGAAAATACTTTGTGCAAAGGATGCATGCACTTGCACAACATTACCAGAACTTTGAACAACTTCTGGTTAAGCATTGTGGTGGATACAAGAATGTGCAGCCACTTCTGAATGACGAGAATGTGAAGAAGAGGGTGCTCTCATATCTCCAGAGTCTCCCTACAGGGAAGGTCACACCAAAGAAGCTGCAGGTGGCCCTCCATAATATTATCTTGCCTGACCTTGGGATTACAACAAAGAAACCCCTTTGCATAAGAATGGCTTGCTGATGGTTAATCAAATTGGGATGGCACCATACACTTGTAAAGAAAGGTGTTTACATGGATGGACACAAGTGAGCCAATGTTGTAGACCATCAGCAGAAGGTTTTCCTCCCTGCAATGGCAGAGTTTGAGAGGTGGATGGCTTGGTATGAGGGACCAGAATTGAAGTGCATTGCACCAAATCTGGCCCTGGGAGAATGTGAAATTGTTCCCAACTTTCATGATGAGAGCACATTTCACAGAAATGAAGAATCACACAGTGCCTGGCTTTGGAAGGATGAGCAACCATTGTGAAAAAAAGGCTGCAGAAAGCTCATTCATGTCTCTGCCTTCATAAACCCCAACACAGGGCACCTCATCCACATTGACAAATCTGAATGCATCCATGACTCAATGAAGATTATTTATCCCAGGTCTCAAGGGGATGCATGGTGGGGAAAATTTCCCAAATTCAGAAGAAAATTTAGATGAGCCAAGTGGCATCCTGGAAGTTCTACCAGATAAAAATGGTGGAGAACCACCATTGGACTTTGTAGAATTTAAAGACCAAATAGATACTCATGGAGGTTATGTTCAAACCTTGGCATTGACAATATGTGATTTCCATGACAAAATTGACAGAGCAGAAGCCTTACAAGCAAAATTTGCAGAAGGCATTAAAAAGAAAATTGATAACAATGAAGATGACCTTGAATGCAACAAAGAACAGAAAGACTTTCTAAGGACCTTTGTAGTAGCTCCATTAATTCCTGATTTGAAGGATAAGTATAAAGAACTACTAGCTGAAGATGAGTATCCTGAAGAAGGCTGTTCATTTGTAGGCAAATCTCAGGATGAATGGTTGCCATTAATAAGGGGCTGGCTGAAACACCCACTTCAAAGACCTGAAGGTCTTACAGATAAACAGTACCTCTTGTTCACAAGGTTTGCTAAAGGTTTCTTTGTTGACAAAGAAGGTAGACTGTATAGAAGGAGCATTGATTCATGCCATAAATTGGTAGTGGAAAAGTCTTGTAGGGTGTACATGATGCGAGCCGCTCATGATAGTCTTGGACATAGAGGGTCCTATGCTACAAAAAATATGTTGGGAGAAAGATTCTGGTGGCCAGATATTGAATGCAACATTACTTGGTATATGAAAACATGCCATCATTGTCAAGAAAGGTCAAAAAGAATTATAGAAATTCCTCTGATGGTCATGCATATGCCTTGAATATTTCAAGTACTGCATGCTGACACCATTTACATGATGCCTGCTTCTAATGGTTGTAAATATATCATACATGGTATATGTGCACTATCGAGTTGGATGGAAGGAAGGCCACTTAGGAAAGAAACAGCTCATACTGTTGCTATGTGGCTCTTTGAAGAAATGATACACAGATGGGGATGCTTATCTGAAATTGTAATGGACAATGGAGCAGTCTTCATTGTAGCCATAAAATGGCTGGAGCAAAAATATGGAATTAAAGGGATTCAGATATCTGCATATAATTCTAAAGCGAATGGAAGAATTGAGAGACCACATTGGGACATGGCGCAAATGTTATCCAAATGCTGTGGACCACATAATCTTTCAAAATGGTACTGGTTCTTTTGGCAAGTTATGTGGGCAGACAGGGTAACAGTCTGAAATAAATTTGGCTGTTCCCCATTCTTTATGGTTACAGGCACACACCCAATTTTACCACTTGATGTACAGGAAGCTACTTGGCTAGTTAAATTACCTGATCAAATGTTGACTACTGAAGAATTAATTGGGCACAGAGCAAGGGCCCTGGCTAAACATAGGGTTCATGTAGCTGACATGCACAAGCATGTATCTGCTGAAAAGTGGGCTTGCCTAGCAAAGTATGAGAAATAAAATTGATGATAGAAAATATGAGCCCAGAGATTTGGTTCTTGTTAGAAATTCAGTGGTTGAAAGTACCATGAGTAGAAAAATGAAACCACAGTATTTGGGGCCTGTAATAGTCATATGCTATTCCAAAGGTGGATCATACATTGCATGTGAACTGGATGGATTGGTGTGGCAAAATAAAGTTGGCACATTTAGGATTATTCCCTACTTCACCAGAAGGAAGATGCATTTGGAAGAGGAAATTGGCTGCCTTATAGACTTAAATAAAGAAGGCATAGACAAATTAGATGATGAAGGCCTTGAAGATCACCCTGATTCTAATGACTATGCATTTGAAGGTGTCAATCTCAATGAAACTGGCCTTGATGAAGAAGGGTATGGTAATGAGGTCAATGACGACAGTATAAGCAAAGATGACTAGAATTAAAACTTGATAAGGTGTTTGAGAAGGGTGCTAAACACTTCAAGTTTGCCTGGAAACAATGATTTTGGCTAAGTTGTACAGCAGTTCCTGTATGCACATCAAAAGTGATGTGTTGTGCAGCCACAATTGTGTTAGACTCGACTCCAGTCTCTATGGGATCAAAACCTGGGATAACAAATGAGTTTTTTTGGGACAGTCCGAATTAGGAGGGTCATGCACGGGTAATAGATCCCATAGAGACTGGTAGGGTTTAACCGTGATGGAATAGATGAACTTTTTATTGAGTCCGAGTGAGCCAAAAAGGAAATCTACGGTACATGTGCACGACGCGACTTGCCGTTTATTATCATGTCCCATCACAAACGCGCTCTCGCAGATGAAAACTCACAAGTTCCTCATACGCCGCCTCCTCTCCAAAGGCGATCTTCCAGCTTTGTTAACACTTTCGGCACTCCGCTTACCAACATCCGCTTGCAAACACCATCTCAGACCAGT
>Ga0307507_10010883_pt1 | contig 11611 bp, 5 predicted proteins | sample 7_EM_MG_FD_207223 | JGI IMG/M metagenome (GOLD analysis project Ga0307507, IMG submission 207223) | Populus trichocarpa ectomycorrhiza microbial communities from riparian zone in the Pacific Northwest, United States - 7_EM | ecosystem: Host-associated > Plants > Roots > Unclassified | place...
CCCCCCCACCAACACCACCACCACGACCAACGCCCCCACCAACAACGCCATCAAGCAGACCTGGGCGGCCATTACGGCCACAGGCATCGACCTAGACGGCTTCAGGCTTGCACCCGCCAGAAAAAGGAACAACGCCAAAGGACCAGGCATCAACACCCAACCCCAACAGGCACCATCAGCACCCTCCACCCCCCACGCGAGACAAAGGAGACTCATCATTCGCTCCATTGAGAAAAACCGCAGAGTGGGTAGAGCGGGCCTCACCCCAGCACACATAAGAGACGCGGTAAATAGCGCCACCAACACCAAGTTCGCATACGCCGAATACAACAGGCAGGACGAACTGGTCCTCACCACCATGGAAAACCTCCCCGCAGAACCAGCCCTACGTGACACCAGAGCAATCACAAAGGCCCTCAACGACATAGACATTTTCGTCTTCGATATCTCCCTCGACGTCGCAACATTCAACATCATAATCGACAGCGTACCCCTCGGAGACCAAGACTGGACCCCAGAGGACTGGGATCTCAACTCTGAAAAGTGGTCCGAGCTGCAAGGCGAAATCACCGACTTCAACCCGGGATTCAGACTCATGGACAGACCGAAATGGCTCAGCTCCCCCTCGGCTCTGTTAAGCGAGTAAAAAACAAAGGCATCCATCATGGTGGCAGTACAGGCCACAGACTGGGTCAAGGACCAACTCACCCGGAACAAACCATACCTGTCACTATTCGGGGAAAGGTGCTCCTTCCGCAAATACATCCGCAAAGACGCCTCCACCCATTGCGAGAGCTGCCTACAATTCGGACACCACGCAGCCCACTGCCGTCTCCAGGCCAGGTGCAAGTTTTGTCACGAAACCCACCACACCAAAGACCACCATTGCGACGCCCTATACTGCACGGCAGGCAAAGGCAAACCCTGCTCCCATACCGTCACAAAATGCACCAGCTGCGAAGAAACATCACACTTCACAGGTGACCGACACTGCCCCACCAGGACCAGGGCGCGAAGAGCAGCCATCGAGCCTCCACAGGAGACCACCCCCCCTCCAGCCGAATAAATATGGCGACCACTGATATTATTTACCACAACGTCGGCGGGTCCATGAACGTTGTCACAGAGCTAGCTGAGTCCTCCCTGAAACTCAAACCAAAAATAATTGCAATTGCAGAATGCCCTTTAGAAAATGCTGACTGGATCCACTTTGAAGGCTTCACATGCTACGCTGAGACACAAGCGACCAAATACGGCGGCGCCGTATACATTAAAAACGAATACATACACATGTTTGTGGTGGAAAGAATTACCCCCCAATACATCACCCTATGGACCGCAGGCACGGAAATAACCTTTGCATACCAAAGACCCCAGGCCAAAGATTTTGACCCCAACAACGAATGGTACCAGAACAGCTCCAGTAAACTAATAGGCGACCTAAATGCCAAACACACAACATGGTCAGCAGGGCCATCCAACCCCGCCGGCAACAAACTAAAGAAATGGTTGACCCAGAGAAACATGGAAGTAAGGAACCCATATGCCATCACCCTCCCCCCCTCAAGCTCCTACCCGACAGGTACAACCCTAGACCTGGGCATCTCGAGTGACAACACCAGTCTTGGTGTAGCTCTCATCAACATCCCCTCCGGAGACCACCTGGCACTATCAATCACCTCTGATATCTAATCGCGCGAATGCGCAGACCGACGACTAAGATAGGACAAGGCCAACTGGGACATGATACGGGCCGAGCTCCTCCTACTGGACAACAAACAAGACGACCCCACCACCGTCCAGAGGTGCCTCACCGAAATAGTTCTCCGCCATACCCCACGAGCCAGGTTTAGAGCCAAAGCTTTGTGGTGCGACAGCCTCAACCAAAAAAAGAACTCCATACGGTCTCTGATCAAGAAACGACCCAAAAACCCTGAGCTCCCTACACTTAAAAGCGAATACAGGAAGGCAATAGCCCAGGCCAAACTGGAAGCCAACAGCAAGGCCCTACAGGAAGAAAGGGACCCGTAGTGCTTTCGCACGATCAAGACCAGACAGACCAGGCACCTCATCCCAGCCCTTCATAACGTCGACCGGGGAATAGCAGCAGAACACCCACACATGGCCGAGGAACTCCAAGACGCGCTATACGGAGGAGAACACCGCAGAGCCAATACGCGCATCAGGGCAAAAGCCGAACCTCTCAACACCGGCATCCTCAAAGCCGCCATCAGACAATCACCAAACTGGGTAGCACCAGGACCCGACCACATCACCACAAGGCTAATGAAAGAACTTTGCAGGCTACGGGAAGAGCTCTTCCTAAGGACGATGAACGAAGCTTGGACCCAAGGGATCCCCGACACCTGGAAAAATAGCAACACCATCTTGATCCCGAAGGCAAACAAAGCTACTTACACCATCGCCAAAAGCTGGAGGCCTATACAACTTCAAAGCATACTGGCCAAAGTCCGTGAGAGAGCAGCGGTACAAAGGATTGCAGACCTGGGGCTAATGGAAAACAACATGTACGGAGGAAGAAAGCAAAACGACACCACAGACGCCATCCAAGCCCTCAACGACACAATCACAAACAACCCAGGGTCATACACCTGCCTCACTGCCCTAGACATAGAAGGAGGATTCGACCACCGCCAGCTAGATAAAGTCTGCCAAACCATAGCCAGCAAAAGCCACCACCTCGCAGAATGGGTAGAACACTGGGGTACCAACCGCGCCACGTCATACCGCTTTAACGGAAAAAAGTCAAAAGCCTTTGCCACCGACAAATGTACACCACAGGGCTCACTGCTATCCGCAATACTTTTTCTTGTCACCATCAGGGACATCGCAGCCATGGCCACCACCAACTTCCCCACAACAACCAACCGCATCCTCAGATATGTGGACAACATCCTCCTCGTAACCTCATACAGGAAGGCCACATCAGGACAACAAGCCGCACAAAAAACCATAGAGAACTTGGAGACAACTGCACGTAACCTGGGATACACCTTTGCCCCAACCAAAGCGGAATGCCTACACATCAAGACCCCAGATCAACACAGGCTATACCCACACATAGGAAAAACACCCATCCAGGAGCAGAAGGAGAACATGAGATGGCTCGGTTACTTCATCTCCAACACCCTCAAATGGGACTACCACATCGCGCAATGGACAAAAAAGGCAATGAGAACGGGATACAACCGCAAAGCCCTCACGAGCCGATACCAAACAGGGGGCCTCAACACCTGGACCACACTCCGCTTAATCAAAGGCCTCATCATTCCACAACTCACCTACGGTATAGAAGTCTGGAAAACGAGAGCCCCGATAAGAGAAGCACAGACGGTCCTAAAAAACATCATCCGCAAGGCCTACGGACTGGAAACAAAAACCCCACTTGCCGCTATATACTGCGAACTGGGCATCCCCCCACTCACCCTCTACACCAAATACCGACAACGCATGCTTGCACTGAGAGCCCACACCCTCGGCAAACACACCAGCTGGTCCAAGGAATGGCTACGGAACTCAGAAATGGAGCATATCATAACACAAACCTTCGGTGATAAGAAAGGGAAAAGAGACATCAGAGGACGCCTCCTGCTCGACTGGGCGGAAATAATCCAAGGCGAACAAATCAGGTACAACGGCAGACCTAGAGCCAGCCACAGACACCTCAGAGATACTACCAGGGTAGAATTCAGAGACCTGCTATACCTAAGATCAACAGCAGCCTGGTCATACCAGGACACCGACGGCACCAGGAGAAAATGTCCCTGCGACGGAGACATCATCACACCAGACCACCTCATGAACTACTGCGGACTCATCATGACGACCCAAATACCGCTACAACGTAAGAAAAAACTGCGCCAGCTACTTGACTGGATGAAAATCTGGCCAGACGCCCTGAAGGACAGACCAACCAGAAGGTGGAAAACAAGTGCCAATACGGCGCAGGTACAGGGAGCCACGATAAACCTGCCAACATCCCAAGCAACGGTGGCACCCAGAGGGGGCAAACCAAAGAGCAGAAAGAAGTGCGGAGTATGTGGATTCCTTATGCAAAGAGACAAGGTGGCTCAGGAGAAGCATGCAAGGACGCACAACCCGACTCAAAAGCAAAGAAAGAAAAGGGCAGGGGGGACCGCTGCCACATAGGAGAAGAGGCGGGCCCGGCAAGCTAGGGGCATAATGTTAGCTGGAAGGAATGTTTCTTTACATACACGACTACTGGGCACAGAGGTGACGGGGTAGGTTTCTTTTATCAGAGGGAATTTTCCTTATATACACGAGCACTGGGGGTGGAGGCCTGGGGGTGTGTTTCCTTTGTGACAGATCGATAATGGGAATGGTTGAGGAGAAGTGAAGGGGGGAGGGGAGTTTATTTACATATACGACCACCGAGCACGGAGGTGACAGGGTGGGTTTCATTTATCAGAGGGAATATTCCTCATATACACGAGCACTGGGGGTGGAGGCCTGGGGGTGTGTTTCTTTTGTGGCGGATATTATTGGAAGTGGCCGAGGAGAGATGAAGGAGGGAGGGGAGTTTCTTTTGTTAAAAAGGCCAGACTAGGGGATGGCGAGATAGGCATACGGCGGAGAGTTAGGATTTCTTTACGGGGGCCCAAGGGCTGGGGGGAGTATCCCACGCCGTTAGTTCATATACGATTCAGTTCGTGAGTAGCTAGTAGAATCAAAATAAGGTTTATCCATCCATCCATCCTCAGAAAGAACACCTATCCGGTATAATTTGTGGGGATTTCGGTTGCAACGCGGAATTTTCGGACACACACACCTCAGTTACAACCGCATTTTGCCAACACATCACTTTGCTCCGGTATAGTAAGAGTTTTCACCAATCTTGCTACTCCACCCCCTCTTGTCAAAATACCCTCCCTTAGGTGGTGTGGCCAATAAGGTCCCACTATTCTAAGGCTTCCAAACACCTTGAGAAACAAGCCGCCGGCCAAAAGACCAGCTTGCTATCACTATGCAGAACGCTCCTGCCCTCCCTCACTCCAGGGCTCACTCCGCAACCCCTCCGGTCGGCCCACAGAGCGATTCCCCTCGCCTCCTACCACCAGGCTCCCCCCTAGGCGTGTCCCTAGAGAGCAAGCTACCCATGTTTGGCACCTTCAGGCACTCTCTTAACTGCCCCAACAAACTAGTGGATGTCGGAAAACGCATTATTCACCCCGACACCACCTTCCCCCAAGCCCCCGAGGCCCTAGGATGCCCAAACCTGTGCCACAAACAACTAGCAAACGCCCCAGAGCCCCCGAGACCCATAGCCGCACCCACTCCTGCCTTTAAGTCAGCCCTTTCAAAAGTCTTCGGAGCCCACAACGTCGATGACATAGACCCAGGGCCCTTGTGGCAATAGCCGCCCTCGCCTCTACCTACCAACCCACACAGGAATCAGCCATAGCGGCGGACCCAGCCTTGTCCCCCCCCCTCGACATGATGGAACACCCCCCCACCGCCACACCCTCACCCGACATCCTAGTGCCGCAAACCCAGAGCACGGGCAGAGAAAGCACCCAGGACACTGCCATGACTCTAGGAGGAGGCCAGAACACCGACGGCACAGGAATAGGGGATAGCATTCACACACCTCACTCCAGCCTACCTGAGGAAAGAAGAGTCAGATTCTCCTCCCTCCCCCCTCCACACCGACCTTCTACGGTTCCTGGCACAGACTCGGGCAATTTCAGGCCAGAAAAAACCCCATACCAAAGGCACGCCAACGACCTATGGAACCTTGCACAACAATCCGCCACCCTGGCAAAAGACAAGGGGAAGAACGCCGCCCCTCTAAAAGCAAGACCGTCACAACAACGACAAACCACCACACCCTCCTCCTCCTCCAACAACACCGCCAACACCACCAACACCCCCCACACCCCCAACACCCCCAACCCCACCGGCATACCAGAAGACGTCCTAGACGCCCCCATCACCCATGCCGCCATGCTCTCCATCATGGCTGACATGGAAAACAGATTCGAGCTCAGGCTCTGGGCAATGGAAAACCGTCTCCTAGCCGGGAGAAACAACGTTGCCAACAACAACAACAACCCCAGACCCCAACAACAACATCAACAACAACAACAACGGAACCCCAACCCCAACACCATCCAGATCCTCCAACGACCAGCCAGCCATGGCAACAACCCTAAAACCCCCACGGCGAACAACAACCGCAACGACGCACCCCCTCCTAACACCACCACCACCACCACCACTACCACCCCCACCAACAACGCCATCAAGCAAACCTGGGCAGCCATTACAGCCACAGGCATTGATCTAGACGGCTTCAGGCTCGCACCAGCCAGAAAGAGAAACAACGCCAAAGGACCAGGCATCAACACCACACCCCAGCAGGCACCCTCGGCACCCTCCACCCCCCACGCAAGACAAAGGAGACTCATCATCCGCTCCATCGAAAAAAACCGCAGAGTGGGTAAAGCCGGCCTCACTCCAGGACACATAAGAGCCGCGGTAAACAGCGCCACCAACACCAAGTTCGCATACGCCGAATACAACAGGCAGGACGAACTGGTGCTGACCACCATGGAAAACCTCCCCGCAGAACCAGCCCTGCGTGACACCAGGGAAATCACAAAGGCCCTCAACGGCTTAGACATCTTCGGCTTCGACATCTCCCTCGACCTCGCAACGGTCAACATCGTGATCGACAGTGTGCCCCTCGGAGACCAGGACTGGACCCCAGAGGACTGGGACCTCAACTCTGAAAAGTGGTCCGAATTGGAAGGCGAAATCACCGACTTTAACCCGGGATTCAGACTCATGGACAGACCAAAGTGGCTCAGGTCCCCCTCGGCCCTGCTAACTGAGAAAAAGACCAAATCGTCCAGCATGGTGGCAGTACAAGCCACCGACTGGGTTAAGGACCAACTCACCCGGAACAGACCCTACCTGGCGCTTTTCGGGAAAGGTGCTCTTTCCTCAAATACATTAGCAAAGACGCCTCCACCCACTGCGAGAGATGCCAACAATTCGGACACCACGCAGCCCACTGCCGTCTTCAGGCAAGGTGCAAATTCTGTCATGAAACCCACCACACCTAAGACCACCACTGCGACGTCCTATACTGCATGGCAGGAAAAGGCAAACCCTGCTGCCATACCGTCAGAAAATGCACCAGCTGCGAAGAAACGTCACACTTCACAGGTGACCGACACTGCCCCACCAGGACCAGGGCGCGAAGCCCAGCCATCGCACCTCCGAGAGAGACCACCCCCCCTACAGCCGATTAACTATGGCGACCACTGATATTATGTACCACAACGTCGGCGGGTCCATGAACGTTGTCACAGAGTTAACTGAGTCCTCCCTGAAACTCAAACCAAAAATAATAGCAATTGCAGAATGCCCCTTAGAAAACGGTGACTGGATCCACTTTGAAGGCTGCACATGCTACGCTGAGACACAAGCAACCAAATCCGGCTGTGCCGTATACATCAAAACCGAATATGTACATATGTTCGTGGTGGAAAGAATTACCCCCCAATACATCACTTTATGGACCGCATGCACGGAAATAACTTTTCCATACCAGAGACCCCAAGCCAAGGACTTTGACCCTGACAACGAATGGCACCAGAACAGCTCCAGTATATTAATAGGGGACCTGAATGCCAAACACACAACTTGGTCGGCAGGGCCATCCAACCCCGATGGCAACAAACTAAAGAAATGGCTGACCCAGAGAAACATGGAAGTCAGAAACCCACACGCCATCACCCACCCCCCCTCAAGCTCCCACCCTACAGTCACAACCCTAAACCTAGCCATCTCAAGCGACAACACCAACCTCGGTATAACACTCCTCAACATCCCCTTCGGAGACCACATGGCACTATCAATCACCTCCGATATCCAATGGCGCGAATGCACAGACAGGCCACCAAGATACGACAAGGCCAATTGGGACATGATACGAGCCGAACTCCTCCTGCTGGACAACAAAGAAGACAACCCCACCACCGTCCAAAAGTGCCTCACCGAAATAGTTCTCCGCCATACCCCCAGAGCCAGATTCAGAGCCAAGGCTTTCTGGTGCGACAGCCTCAACCAAAAAAAGAGGTGCATACGGTCCCTGATCAAAAAGCGCCCCAAGGACCCCAACTCCCCGCACTTAAAAGGAAATAAAGCCAAGCAATAGCCCAGGCCAAGTTGAAAGCCAACAGTAAAGCCCTACAAGAGGAAACAGACCCGGAGTGTTTCCGCACAATCAAGGCCAGACAGACCAGACACCCCATCCCAGCCCTCCAAAAAATCGACGGAGGAATAGCAGCGGAACACCCACACATCACCCAAGAACTCCTTGACGCGCTATACGGAGGAGAACACCGCAGAGCCAACACAGGCATGAGAGCAAAAGCTGAACGGCTCAACACCGGCATCCTCAAGGCCGCTATCAGACAATCACCAAACGGGGCGGCGCCAGGACCAGACCACATCACCACAAGGCTAGTAAAAGAACTCTGCAGGCTGCGAGAAGACCTCTTCCTGAGAACGATGAACAGAGCCTGGACCCAGGGCATCCCCGACAGCTGGAAAAGTAGCAACACCATCCTGATTCCGAAGGCAAAAAAGGCCACCTACACTATCGCAAAAAGCTGGAGACCCATACAACTTCAGAGCATATTGGCCAAAGTCCTAGAAAGAGCAGCGGTACAAAGGATCGCGGACCTGGGACTGTTAGAAAGCAACATGTACGGGGGAAGAAAACCAAACGGCACCACCGACGCCATCCAAGCCCTCAACGATGCAATCACTAACAACCCAGGGTCATACACATGCCTCACCGCCCTAGACATAGAAGGAGGCTTCGACCACCTCCAACTAGACAAAGTCTGCCAGACCATAGCCAGGAAGAGCCAAAACCTCGCACAATGGATAGAACACTGGGGCACTAACCGCGCCACATCAGACCGCTTCAACGGGAAGAACTCGAAAGCCTTCGCCACCGACAATGGCACACCACAGGGTTCACCGTTATGCCCCATACTCTTCCTCGTCAGCATCAGGGACATCGCGGCGATGGCCACCACCAACTTCCCCGCAGCAACCAACCGCATCCTCACATACGTAGACGACATCCTCCTCGTCTCCTCATACAAAAACGCCACAACCGGACAGGAGGCCACTCAAAAAACCCTGGAAAACTTGGAGACAACCGCACACTGCCTGGGATACACCTTCGCCCCAACCAAAGCCGAATGTCTGCACATCAAAACCCCAGACCAACATAAGCTATACCCACATATCGGGAGGGGACCCATCGAGGAACAAAAGGAAAACATGAGGTGGCTCGGCTACTGCATCTCCAACAACCTCAAATGGGACTACCACATCGCACAATGGACCAAAAAGGCGATGAGGACGGGATACAACCTCAAAGCCCTCACGAGCCGATACCAAACGGGAGGCCTCAACACCTGGACCACACTTCGCTTAATCAAAGGCCTCATTATCCCGCAGCCAACCTACGGTATAGAAGTCTGGAAAACAAAAACCCCAATAGGAGAAGCACAAACGGTCCTAAACAACATCGTCCGCAAAGCCTACGGACTGGAGACCAAAAGACCACTTGCGGCCATATACTGCGAGCTAGGGATCCCCCCACTCACCCTATACACCAAACACCGACAACGCATGCTCGCAATGAGAGCCCACACCCTCAGCAGGCAGACCAACTGTTCAAAAGAGTGGCTACAGAGCTCGGAAATGGAGCACATCATAACACAAGCCCTCGGCGACAAAGAGGGAAAAAGGGACATCAGGGGCCGCCTCCTGCTCGACTGGACGGGGGCGATCCAAAACGAAAAAATCAGGTACAACAGCAAACCCAGAGCCAGCCACAGACACCTCAGGGGCACTACCAGAGCGGAATTTAGAGACCTGCTGTACCTGAGATCGAGAGCAGCATGGCCATACCAAGACACCGACGGCACTAGGAGAAAATGCCCCTCTGACAGGGACATCATCACACCAGACCACCTCATGAACTACTGTGGGCTCATCAAGCCAACACAAATACCGCTACACAGCAACAAAAAGCTACGCGAGCTACTCGACTGGATGAAAACCTGGCCAGACGCCCTGAAGGACAGACCAACCAGAAGATGGAAAACAAGTTCCAACACGGCGCAGGTGCAGGGGACTACAATAAACCTGCCAACATCCCAAGCAACGGGTGCCCCCAGAGGGGGCAAACCAAAGAGCAGAAAGAAGTGCGGGGTATGTGGATTCCATATGCAAAGAGACAAGGTGGCTCAAGAGAAGCATGCAAGGACCCACGACCCGACTCAAAAGAGAAGAAGGAAAGGGGCAGGGGGGACGGCAGCCACATAGGAGCAGAAGCTGGCCCGGCAAGCTAGGGGCATAATGCTAGCTGGAATGGATATTTCCTTACATACACGACCGCTGGGCGCGGAGGTGACGGGGCGGGTTTCTTTTATTAGGAGGAATTTTCCTTACCTACACAAACACTGGGGACTGAGGTCTATGGGTGCGTTTCTTTTCTGACAGATATTATCAGAAGTGGCTGAGGAGAGATGATGGAGGGAGGGGAGTTTCCTTACATACACGACCACTGGGCACGGAGGTGACGGGGTGGGTTTCTTTTATCAGCAGGAATTTTCCTTACATACACGAACACTGGGGACGGAGGTCTAGGGGGGCGTTTCTTTTGTGACGGATGTTATCAGAAGTGGCCGAGGAGAGATGACGGAGGGAGGGGACTTTCTTTTGTAAAAAAGAGCCAGGCGAGGGGATGGCGAGATAGGCACGGGGCAGAGGGTTAGGATTTCTTTACGGGGGCCCGAGGGCTGGGGGGTGTATCCCATGCCGTTAGTTCATATACGATTTATTTCGTAAGTAGCTAGTAGAATGAAAATAAGGTTTATCCATCCATCCTCAGAAAGAACACCTATCCGGTATAATTTGTGGGGATTTTGGTTGCAACGCGGAATTTTCGGACACACACACCTCGGTTGGAACGGCATTTTGCCAACACATCACTTTCCTCCGGTATAGTAACAGTTTTCACCTATCTTGCTACTCCACCCCCTCGTTTCAAAATACGCTCCCTTAGGTGGTGTGGCCAATAAGGTCCCACTATTCTAAGGGTTCCAAACACTTTGAGAAACAAGCCGCCGGCCAGAAGACCAGCTTGCTATCACCATGCAGAACCCTCCTGCCCTCCCTCACTCCAGGGCACACTCCGCAACCCCTCCAGTCAGCCCCCAGAGGGATTCCCCTCGCCTCCTGCCACCAGGCTCCCCCCTGGGCGTATCCCTAGAGAGCAAACTGCCTATGTTCGGCACCTTCAAGCACTCCCACAACTGCCCCAACAAGCTAGTTGACGTCGGGAAACGCATAATCCACTCTGACACCACCTTTCCCCCAGCTCGCGAGGCCCTAAGATGCACAAACCTGTGCCACATACAACTAGCAAACGCCCCAGAGCCCCTGAGGCCCATAGCCGCACCCACCCCTTGCTTTAAATCAGCCCTTTCGAAGTTCTTCGGAGACCATAACGTCGAACACATCGACCCACAAG
>Ga0307507_10010884_pt1 | contig 11610 bp, 12 predicted proteins | sample 7_EM_MG_FD_207223 | JGI IMG/M metagenome (GOLD analysis project Ga0307507, IMG submission 207223) | Populus trichocarpa ectomycorrhiza microbial communities from riparian zone in the Pacific Northwest, United States - 7_EM | ecosystem: Host-associated > Plants > Roots > Unclassified | place...
AGCTCTGCCGCTCTACGTCAGATCTGAGGGGGTGTGTTGGCCACGGAGGTAGCTTTAGACCGTCTTACTGTTGTCTTTGATGCCTAGTATCCTGTGTAAGACTACCCTAGTGCTTACCCTCGTATTTTGTATGTCTTAGTAGATATCTCTGTTGCCTGAATCTCCCTCTTTTCCTATTCTAGCATCTTCCTCGTGTATATAAAGATCCTCGAGAGCCACCTTTAATAGACAGATCACTTGTATAATTCTGTGTCTCTACCTATCAACCAGCTTAAGTCATTTGTCGTGATACCTGCCTGGCTGAAAATAGTTATACAGATTTACCCCCCTCTGAAGAAGTTAATTATTGCTACTATTTCTGTTGAATGCTAATTAACACCAAAAAGACCGGTCATTTTAGCAGCGCTAATTAGGACAATATATAGCCTTAAATTCCGGTTAACAATTTCTTAATTGTGGTTATTGGGTTATTTAGATGCTAAAGATAACGTAATAAAGGAACTGCCTTTATTCTATCCCTTAACACGTTAGGGCACCCAGAGGAGAAGGCCCGTGCGCGAAGACCAGAATTAGAACAACGCGTATATCTAGGCGGCAGCACCATTTAAGGACTTATTCTAGCTGCAGTATCTATAAAATACCGTACTGCATGGGGTGCGGCCGCTAGAGACTTTATATCGAGCGACTCGACTCCAAAGATAAGCCTATATATTAATTCGCTATGAGATCAAAAGCTTTGTATTCCTAAGCACAGGCATTAAATTCTATTGATCTGATTGGTAGGCTCTTATCGATAACACGGGTGCCCAAGTTGACGTGTTAAGGGATAATTCGGAGTGATACTGTCGGATGGTTGCCCGGAAATGACGGACGCCTGAGGGATTAGGCTAGTTTTTATCTTACCTAAAGGTACGTGATATTTAGGCCTCCGCGGCGAGTGACAGGGATGGGATCTACGGTTAGAGATAGTCGAGAATGACAATTCTGGAGTTCACTTTTTCTAGAACATATAAGTATTGAAATGTATTTCTCGAAGCAGTTAATATGAAGAGTGCTCACGATATGTAACGGGATCTGTAGTGTAACCAGCCGGTTGGCTGCAAGTGAAGAGCGTGAACGTCCCGATTGCTAACTTTTCGAGTGGAGGGTTTACTCATGCGATCGTGAGATGGTAAACTGTTGGTAGGGGGGGCTACTTGGGGCAGTCTCTTTGAGCTCGGCGACGTGTCACGTGACAGCGCGCGGGCCATTCTGTAGATATCTTCTCAGGGCCTTCGAGCCCCTGAGATTCTTCTTCATAGAGTATCATATATGTCATTTCCATCAGCCTGCTCAGCGTCTGACATAAACGAAAATGGATTGGGGGCCATCCTGCTCCTCTGACGTCGTTTGTTAGTGATCTATATCCTACTGAAGACGTCTCGACATAGTTGGAGCAGGAACTGCTTCGTTGTTATGTTATTGCTGATCTTGTGAGCTCCCTCCAACCCTCCATACATGGGCAGTATGTCCTATGCCACTGTTAGCTTATTGCATAATCAAAGGTCGAGATGCGGCTTATGGCCCGCGCTCTGATATGTAGAACCGAATTGATGGATTGAAGTGATGGGAAACCTAAGTTTCATATTGAGGGTGGAGGCAATGAGATGGCATGATCCACTCATCGATCGGTGCAACAAATGCACATCAATGAGCCTTCCAGCGTTAAGTTGTTTCCTCTGCCGACCTTTGATATAATCTTGCCAATTTCGAGAACACCGTCAGATTTCGAGTCCAAACATTCGGCTTTTAAGTCTAGTATGTGGGACCTGATTGCACTTGTACGGTTAATTTGGTTGACCATTCGTTCGCCGTCTTGTGGCTATGCGCAAAAACTTGGATCATCTACGCCTTCACTTCTAAACATATCGTGCTACTATCGAAAAGCATAGGAACTACACTCAAAGCTAGGGGTCTCGTAAATGAGGTAGTAATAAACTGGAGACAGCGCCTCTCTTACGGAAGGTGGTCGATGAATTGTAAATGGATTTGTCACATAGCACTGAAGAAACTTGCTGCTAGATTAAGAAGCATAAGTGACTCGCAAGGGATAGTAGGCTACTTTGTATACCTGACCAGTAGCTATTGGCTTTGGTGATATATATACCGAGATAATTTCTAGGATGTAGTATAGCAGCAAGAAAGCTCGAGGAACGTAAAAGGGCGAAAAGGAGAGTTATTGGATCATAATTCATAATTTCCTACTTAGCGCGTCATGAAGTGCCCTAATTCGACTAACTCCCTCCGTTTATCCCAAACATTCAAAATTCCCAATTTGCCCATAGCCTTAAAACACTCTACAGAACTGCTCCAATTCCCCGAGAATCACGACAGCTTAGGCAGTGGCCATGGTGCCGTATCCGCGTCCACCATTCTGCACACGGTCGCTGTAGACACCAGGTGCAGGCCTGTTGTCGTAGATGCCAGCGCGTGCTTCGTCACGGCGCTTGTAGTAGACGTACTCAACGTAGAAGGCATGGATGTGGCCGGGGAAGTAGCTGTTAAACCACAATTGTTAGCTAGGTGTTACCATAATGCCAGAGTGTTTAACCGGTTGAATGAAATTTTGTTGGTAGTAGAAGAAAGATTAATGTAAGTATTCCTAGGTTACGGGAATCGATACTGGGAGCTGGGGAAATGATTTGGAGAGGAACAGACCCCAAGAGAGTGAGCAAGATATTAATGAGCAGATCCGCGCCGCAACCGGCGACAAGAAAGACGCCGATAGGAGGGACTAGTAGCGGATCTGATTAGTGGTTGTGTAAACATTATCGTCTTCGCGAACTCACCGAAAATGGTTATGATGATGAGAAGGATAACACTAATCATTTTGTCCTTGTTAGGCTAGTTCATTCGCAGCTTGCGTTATTCGTTTGAAGTGGCGGAGAAGTTGACGCTCAGTAGTGTGGAAGACTATACAATGAGGTGTAGCGAGGTGTGAAATGAGAGGTTGGAATCGTGTGAGGGCTTGGTATTTGTATGGAGTCATTCAAGTTCGTATAGAGGGGCGAAACAGGTTTGCGTCACAACATGTGGCTGTGATGTGGCGCGATCACGTGCATGAGCTTGGAGTAACTTAAATATTGGTAAAGGCAATGATGGAATATATACGGAGCAAAAATGGATTTCTTTTTCCTTTTTGGGACTAGTGGATACCCCATAAGGTCGCCAAGTTATGGGAGCTCTGTCCCTGAGACCCGCCAAAGGTCCCCAAAGAGGCCTAAAACCTCAGCAACCTTATGGGCACCTTATGGGGGGGAACCGCTAGTCCCAAAAGGAAGGGAAAATCTTACTTTTAGGAGCGGATGAGGCTCTGCGATAAGATTTTGTCGGCCGTACGTTGATCACTACTAAATTGGTCGTAGATCAGTGGTGCCTTGGTGTAGATCCTTATGTCTTGTTCATTCTTGATCTCCCGTTCGACAGATTTGTATGATAACATTTAGCTACCCTTCTACTACTCCACCATAAAGCTATTAGATATCTAGCTATTTATAGGGAACGTAAATAATAGTATAGAGAAATAGCAGATGCGCATCAAGGAAAATCACGATCATGAGGCGCGCCCTCATACTATGACCAACTGTGACCAGCTACTTGTCCAACAGGTTGAAGTCCATAATACCTTTTCCAAAAAGGAGCTGATTGCTGGGGACGCGTTTGGATTGGTAGAGAATCCTTGGAACTAGGTGGTATGTGCTAATCTAAGCGCCTGCGTTGTTCTCAAAATCTGTCCATCAACATTTCCGAGACCAACTTCTCCAACGATGCCTTGAAAGTATTTTCCCAAAACACAATCTCATAAACTTGTGCGATAGATAGGCTTTTCCAAGTTGAAATTACGTCCAGATGCTCGACTGAATTTTGTGACTGCGACAGATGTCGTCGACTCTGTGGATAGTATACGTCTAGTGCCAAGCTGCTCTCAGTAGGAGTGAAACCACGTAGGTCCAATTCGACCTCTATTTGAGGGTTCGGAGGACTGGAAGTCTTGGAGCAAGTTTGATCAGAATGCCATTGAGGTGGATGTGCGTGGGTATCCCTTAACCCGCTGAAATTCGTCTATTCGTTATCGATAAGAATTAGCCAATTAGATCAACGTAATCGACTGTACGCATTGTTTGGATTCAGGTGTTCTGCACGGACCACTTACTCCATGGACGCCAGCGGGTTAAGGGATAAGGCGGCTTTGAGAACGACGTTAGAAGACGGAAGGTTAAGATAGCGCATGAGGAGACTCACGAAGGGAAAACCCGAAGACATATTAGCAGTGGTTGTCTGATAACTTTAATGTCTTAACTGACACGTACAATGTTGGTGATCGAAAAGTGGAGGAAATCTTTTGGATGAGGAATCTTGATATAAATAATTTGGCGTAGAGGGTCTTTCCTTGTGCAGATTTTTAGACATTGCTACTTCTGCTGATTTTGTAGATTGACTTGTATCGATCGCGCGCACTTACCTGTCCAGCGATGCAGAGAAATTATAGTGCATCCATACTTGCTCTTGTGGTAAGCCGCTCATTCTTATTTCCCAATTTTGAAATTTGGAGGAAGGCGTCCACCCCATAACCCTCCAAGCTGTGTAGCTCTAGACTACCGGCCCAGTATTCAGCATAGATTCGACTCATCGGCAACCCAATGCCAAGGCGTAAATCTGGTGGTCTACCGGTCAATGGTGACAGGGAACTATGTTGATTTGAGTCATTGTACTTCGTTCTTTTGCCATGTCTTTGATGAGTTCCGGGATCACCAGGTACTTGCAGCTCTTGAGTGGTGACTAGCAACCTAGGAACTCGAAGAAGATTTTCAAGTCGTTTCTCGCGCCTCGGACCTTTGCTGAATGACCAGAGATGTGGGAGAATGTCTCTTGGTATCCCTCCACCCTGATCAGATATGCGAATTATCACGTGTTGTTGTGTTTCGCAGATGAGAACCTCGATTGGAGGTACTTTTGCATCTTTATATCTCCTTTGCTCAATGACAGCTTGTATAGAATTCCGTAATAGCTCTCCAACAATGTACTCTAGGTGGCTTAAAATATAGGGGAATGTGGCATCTAGGTGACCCTCAATTTTGACTTCCGGGATCGGTAAATTTGAGCCGTATGTCATCGTCATGAGCTCCTGTGTCGCGTTTGCACACCGTTCAACGATCTCTTTGGCATTACATCGAAGGAATATCTCCCCCACAAAGTCAGTATTTGGCTCCATCAGTGGTTGCGCATCAGGGAAATGCCAGGGGGCATGAAAAGTCTCTGTGAGGGCAATATGCTGCTCAGCTATAACGCGACGAGATATTCGCTGGCGCAATTTTTGAATTAGTATTGGTCGTGCAATATATATTTGCGAGAGTTTGAAGAATCTTACAGATCTCAGCAGCGTTGTCATAAACTTATCAGTCTCTTCGGGCTTCATGAGACCCTGAATCTCCAGCACCCCAATAGCCAGCCGTGGTATTACAGTGGCGTGTTCCCTGAGTGTTTCTTGAACGGCTTTGCAGAACTTATCATTATCTTTGAGAGTCTTGATTTCGGGCAAGCGGCGAAAGCGCTCGAATGCCTTGTAGTAGAGCTCGTATACATGGGCAATGTGTGAATTGGTAACGACTACATAGGGGAGGGTCTGCATATCTCGGAGCCGGTGGGCTATTCTGAAAGAAGCAGTTAGATCATAGAATTTTCCATAAGCAGCAAATGAGGCACACCGTGTCGGTAATTCGAGTCTGCAGTAGTTGGCAGAGTCGATCAAACGGGGTTCTGTTAGCGTTCTTCCAAAGAATGTTAATCGACGCAGACTGATTGGCCTAGCTTCTCTTTGAACCCATCTAAGAGCTAGAAGTTAACTAGCTGGATAATGCCTATACGTCTGGGCTGGAGCCATACTCGTCGAGAGCCGATGAAGGCCGCCATGCCGGGGCAGCTGCAGCAGCATGCGTATGCCTCCGGTGATGAAACTGGGACGTTAACGAACGACGAGCTTTAGCCCATCCCCACCGATATCTAGAGCAGCCGCGGAGGGACGTTCGGGCTGGTGTCATGTTGTGGAGAGCTGTGGTTGAAGTGGATGGAGAGGGCCAAGCTTGCATTCATGTGGGGAACCTGGATGTGGGTTCTCACTCGCTGCAGACGTAATGAGGAATAACTCGTGTGTGATTGCTTGGGTGACAGCATAGCAATTATAACTGTACAACTGCTGCTTTAGCCATTGCTATTCATTGCTACTGCGTTTGTTTACAGAGAACGACCCGGGATTCACTGGGACCTCAGCCCTGTCAGAAAATTTGTCAAGTGGTCCGCCCCATGACGTCCGTCTTCTGAACTTGTGCAGGTAGTGAAGTACTTTTGCCCGTGCGCTTATTATTTCTTTCAGAGGAATTTGACAAACTCTCTCCTGAAATCTTTGTACTCCCCACCAACCTCACCTAATTCCCCTAACGCTGTTCAGCCGTCTTTCATTCGTCACTGTCCTGACGGCATCCACCGCCACTTTTTAGCGAGACCCGCGAACGCTCCATACCAGGGACCGAGAGCAGTTGGTGCGGGCTCAGGAATCCGTGACTGGCGTGCTGCGGGACTACTTTCTACTGTGCACTCAAGCCGACGATATTGCACAAGCTGTCCAAGGTATCTTGGACACCGCCTTTCCTGGTCTTGTTTCTATTGACAGCCTCGTCGCCACCTTAAACATGGATCAGGTAAGCTTTCGATCCTGCACATGTGTACTCTTCATTGGCATAGCAGGGCCTCGCGTTGACCTAGGTGGTGAATTATAGCTTGGAAGTGATATGCTCGTTGATACAGAGTACGACGAGAAGCATGACGTCGCCATCATTTCCCCGGACGACGCCATGGATGAGGTTGAGCCTGAGCCTGAGCCCCGCGCCAACGATTTTGAGGCTATGATGAAGAGACATTTACCCGAAATACCAGATCAGGAGACGGAAGCTGAAGCTATACATACCTGGGAAATCAAAGAGTGGAGGAGTCTCAGCCGGCGAGAACATGGACCTGTATTCGATTGTGGAGGGTATCCCTGGCGGATACTTTTCTTCCCATATGGCAATAACGTCGAATTCGCATCCTTTTACCTAGAGCAAGGCTTTGAAGATAAGCCTCCGGAAGATTGGTACGCGTGTGTCCAATTCCTACTGGTCCTGTGGAACCCGAATGACCCCACGATGCACGTCATGCACCAAGCAACTCACCGGTTCACTGCGGAGGAAGGTGACTGGGGCTTCACACGGTTTGCAGAGCTCCGCCGACTCTTCGCATCGCAGTGGGATGAACGCGGCCGGCCGATGGTGGAGAACAATTCCGCCAAGATCACGGCATACGTGAGAGTGCTGAAGGATCCTACCGGCGTGTTATGGCATAACTTCATTAAGTAAGTAAACTACGCGCAGGATGTATGATTGCTTTAGTTGACTTTACATAGCTATGACTCGAAAAAAGTAACCGGTATGGTTGGTCTTAAAAATCAAGGTGCAACATGTTATCTAAATTCCCTTCTTCAATCATTGTATTTCACCACAGCTTTTCGAAAGGTATGTGTTGAGAGTAGGAGATATGTACCATATAACGGAGACTGATGATAGTAGGCCGTTTACCAGATTCCTACAGAACAGGAAGCAGATCGTTCAAATAGCGCCTACGCTCTGCAACGCCTCTTCTACTTACTACAAACCAATAGCAGTGCCGTAGCAACTACAGAGCTTACGGTGTCATTTGGATGGGACTCGAAACAAATATTCGAGCAGCAGGATGTTCAGGAACTATCACGAGTTCTGATGGACAAACTGGACGAAAAAATGAAAGGCACAGAAGCTGAGAACGCCTTGGAAAAAATGTTCGTGGGAAAGATGAAGACATACATCTCGTGCATCAACGTGGATTATGAATCATCAAGAATAGAAGATTTCTGGGACATACAACTCAACGTCAGTGGTAACAAAAACTTGGACGACAGTTTTAAGGACTACATTCAAGTTGAAACCATGGACGGCGAAAACAAATACTTCGCAGAAGGCTTCGGCTTACAGGATGCCAAGAAAGGGGTTATATTTGAAAGCTTTCCGCAAGTCCTCCACCTTCAGCTTAAGCGATTCGAATACGATATCAACCGAGATGCCATGATGAAGGTCAACGACCGATACGAGTTTCCTGAGATATGGGATGCGTCGCCTTACCTCTCAGAACATGCTGACCGTTCAGAACCTTATATCTATCACCTTCACGGAGTCCTAGTACATAGCGGGGATCTCAACGCCGGCCATTATTATGCGTTTCTAAAACCAACGAAGGACGGCCATTTCTATAAGTTTGATGACGACAGGGTAACACGTGCAACGAAGCGCGAGGCCCTAGAGGAGAACTTCGGTGGTGACTACACAACCCAAGCAAACGGCAACGTCCAACAGCGGAATCCATACACACGAACATGGTCAGCAAAGCGGTCTATGAGCGCATATATGCTTGTCTACATTCGGGAAAGCCGGCTCGATAGTATATTGATGACTTGTCAACAGGTGGATCCTCCACCTCACCTTGGTAAAAGCTTTGGGTTTTTTGCTTCGATTGCATGCTGACGGGATATTAGCTCATCGATTCGCTGAAGAACGAGCCATTTTGGAGAGAAAGCGTAAGGAACGCGAAGAGGCGCACTTGTACATGGAAGTTCAAGTCGCATCAGAAGACAATTTCAAAGCTTATCAAGGCTTTGATATTGTTCCATGGAAAACAGAATTTGATACTCCTGCACATCCTAGATCGTACCGGGTACTTAGGACAACAACATTGGCCCAGTTCACTAAGGTTGTAGCAGACGAACTAGGCTTAGAGGCCGATATGCTCCGACCGTGGGCTATGGTAAACCGACAGAATGGAACCGTTCGTCCAGATGTACCAATCGCTTATCCTGATATGAGCGTGGAGGAAGCGGCAAACAAATTCGGTACCAAAACAGTTCAATTTAGACTGTGGATGGAACGAACCGATGAAAGAGATGAAGATGGAAATCCGGTGTTTAAAGACGCACACATTGACCTTCGCGGCGCATCCAACAATCGCCCACTTATGCTCTTCCTAAAGCATTTCGATGCTAGGTCGCAAACCTTACTTGGAGTCAGTAACTTTTATGCAGCATACCAGGACAGAGTTTGTGATATCTCCCCACAGATCCTTAAAGCAATGGGATGGTCGGCTGGCACAAATTTCAAACTTCACGAGGTTGGTGGTAGACGTTGACCAACCTATTCTAATTGTACTAACAATAATTAGGAAATTAAACAGAATATGATTGAGCAGATGAAGCCAAAGGTCACCTTAGCTCAATCCGAGATTCAGGATGGCGATATCATTACCGTTCAGAAGTCACTTACGGAGAAAGAGTATGTAAATTGACCCCTCCATGTCTGCGTAGCTAATGTAAAATCTAGGGCCAACCTGATTATCGCCGTTGGTGGTTATACAGATGCTAAAGAATTCTATGACTACCTACTAAATCGCATAACCGTAGAGTTTTTTCCTAGGTTTCCTTCTGAGCCCGAGGACCCAAATTTCGTATTAACACTCAGCAAGAAGATGACGTACGATCAACTTGCTGCGAAAGCTGGAGAGCATCTAAAAGTTGATCCTACACATCTGCGATTCACAACAGTGAACGCTTCTGGGAGACCAAAGATGGCGGTGAAGTATGGGCAAAGCGGAACGCTCAGCAATATCCTTGCCCCATCTCCGTATAATTATGCTGGAACTCAATTACATAAACCAGACATGTTCTACTATGAGATTCTGGAGCTTAGTCTGAAGGAACTTGAACAACGGAAGGGCGTCAGAATCACATGGCTTCCCGATGGTATTGTCAAGGAGGTTAGTTGACTCATTCATTCCGGTCCTCTTTGAGCATATTTGACCGTCACACAGGAGGCCTACGAGCTCATGATTCCACGCACCGGAATTGTGTCTGATGTCTTAGCCACTTTACAGAAGAAGGCCAGCATCAGTGATGAAGTGATGGCGCATGTGCGAATTTACGAGGCCCACAGTGGAAAATTTTTCAAGTACCTTCCAATGGACTATAGTATACTTAGTATCAACGAATTCTTCGTTCTATACGCGGCGCACTTCCCGGAAGATGAGTCCGCCAAGAAAATATCGGTATTTCACTTCGACAAGGAACCGAACAAGACCCACGGAGTCCCTTTCCAGTTTCCCTTGGAAGAGGTAGGTTGTTTCTTATTACTGTTTTGATATAGTGCTGACAATCATAGGGTGAGCTATTCAAGGATACGAAAGAACGCCTCTCCCAGTTTACGAAAATCAAAGGAAAGCAATTTGACAAGATCAAATTTGCTGTAGTTGGTAGGCCACACTACTCTAAGCCCGAATATATTGATGACGGTATGTCGCAGATATTTCAAGTCCTAGGTTCCCTAAGATCATTAAGAATCTGACTTTTCTAGATGAGGTGTTGTGGGACTTGATGGGAAGCCGGGACGAAATCGCCTTAGGTATGGACCATGTGAACAAGTCGCGGAACAACTGGAACAAGGCCGATTCAATCTTCATTCGATAACATTCTCGCTTGCATCGCCGGAAAGGATTTGACGTGGAGCGGTCTATTTGCTTTGGCTGTTTGGGCGTAGCGGGAATATGCTGGGGCGGCTTTCGACATTAGCTAGGCTTAGCTTACTTTCTATGCATAGATATATGGCGTTTCTCCAAGCGTAGCTACTGTTAGTAGATAACGTAGGGACGTCGTAATGTGTTGCTGGTGGTAGAAGCATGTAGAGTGCTAGGATATCTTGGCTGATGTTGATGGAAACAAAATCGATGGCTACCGGCTTATATGTGACTAAATATGAAATTCATATTCTTTGAAAACGATACCTACGCTGTCCACGCTGCTGCTCTCTTATCAAATTCTCTCCGCAGGAGGCTAACTATCAACAAGTTACCTCAGACGTGATTCCGTTGGTGCGGATTATCTCATAAATCAGACCCCCGGTGGATCGTTGGTGCGCACGGCGGGCATACTGCTCCTTATCAACCAACGAATTCTCCACCGAGGGTCGGGGTCTGAGAGCGTTATGGTCGCAAAATCAACCACCAAACTTACTACTGTTCTGCCCCATACCGGCACATGGCTCGTTCCGGATTATTTCTGCTTCATACCGGAACAGATCGTCTTCAAAGAGGAACAAATCGTGTATCGGTTTTATCGTCTTGATTCCGGAACAATTGCTTCATTCCGGAAAAGATTTAATACTATATTGAACTTTTAAAGCTATACGAAGCCTTTTAGTGGAGCTTTTTGGCCGTTTCTACGAGCAGATTTAGAAAATATGGTGTAGTAGATGGTTGCAAATAATTGTGAATATACAGTAGTCGGTAACCAAAGTTTTTGCACCTTCCTAATTAGGCAGTTATATTACTATCCACCAGAGAACCCCCCATAGAGCCTTAAAAATACTAGAATATTTTATAAAACCTATCTAGGTATTAAGTAGATACTAAAAATATTAGAAATTAAGGTTATAGAAGCTTCTGCTGAAGTATAAAGGAACGTACCTT
>Ga0307507_10010885_pt1 | contig 11610 bp, 7 predicted proteins | sample 7_EM_MG_FD_207223 | JGI IMG/M metagenome (GOLD analysis project Ga0307507, IMG submission 207223) | Populus trichocarpa ectomycorrhiza microbial communities from riparian zone in the Pacific Northwest, United States - 7_EM | ecosystem: Host-associated > Plants > Roots > Unclassified | place...
TATATTTCACGCATATTGGGTATAAATCTCGTGCATACAATTGAGGCTGCAGAGAGGCTTGATATTTGGCTTGATTTAACTAATCTATATATATTAACGGGCTTACTGACTTAAAAAAGGGCTAGTTAAAAACCCGAGATATACAAATTCCGGTGATGCTTGGTATGGTATTGCATCGAGCTTTACCAAATTGCGATTTTGGCAAAATATTGCAATGGGAGCGCGATCGACAGCCTCTATACATAGCCTCAATAACCCCAAATCTAGAAATTTAAAATGGTAGATCTACTAATATTAGTTATTGCAAGAAGCTGCTAGTGCAAAATATATAAATATCTTACTATAGTGTTGATATATTGTTGTCGGCAATGTGTGTTCTTATAGGATGTCACGTAACCAAATTTTTTAGTAATTATGTCAGCCATAAATTAAGATAGGAAAAAAATTCTAAAAATCTAATTTACTTGCCAAGACGGCAATAATATAGATCTAGCGATCATATAAAAGCTCCCTGTATATTATTGTATGTATATTAAACAGCACGTGTAGCGGTAACTTTATCGGGGGTAGGTGGGAGACAGTAAAAGGGATTTTCGGCCTAAAACGTTGTGCTGCTCTAAAGTCAGTAAACTAAATTAAATGGCGTAGTCTCCGCTTACCTTTGAGCCAGTATATGATTTCCTATTTAGGAATAGTTATTTACTGGCTAAATATATTGATATTAGTAATAATACAGTCGACGCCGCCTGTCCTGCCTTTATGCAGCACGCCGATTAATGACTTAATCTACTTAATTCTAATCCATCTAGCCGCGCCTATGCCGTTATAAGTCGCAATCCTGCGGCTCCTATTAATATTAACACTAGTGAAGCTTTTGATATATGCCTAGCGCCCAAAGCCAGCGGCGTTAATAAAGAATTTAACTTCGCCGAATTGCTACTCTTGTATACCGGGTTCGCGATAGCAGATATAGTAGCTTACCTAATTAATATTATCACGCCTTTATAACTTTCTTGATCTAATAGTGAGGTCGTTTTATAGGTGGCAGCATTTAAAGAAGGGGGGCTTACTAAGCTGGTAATCTACTACATATTTAATTCAAGCCCGCTGTATTATAGTTAGGCTTGCATTAAATACGCCTAATAGATATAGTAGTGGCGTGTCGTCCCTTAAGGTTGGTTTATCTGGTAAAAGAATAAAGGTAAGGTAATTTAAGTGCTTAGTAACTAGGACTCTATTACTAACGCTAATATATATCTAGGACTTTAAGTAAGCCTTTGGCTTAATAATACCATTTATTCGCTCTATAAAGAACTACTAGAATAGTTAGGCCGAGCCTAGATCTTGAATATAGCCAAAGTAGTATAGTAGGTAGTGAATTTAAATGGTGCATACTTGCAGCCGTTCAGGTTCGCCGCGGTAATATAGCTTCTTATATATTTAAACGAATTCCTCTGCGAGCTCCTAAATGTGAGGTATATCGCTTTCAGTAAACTTGTATTAAGTAGCCAGTAAATAGAGCCTGCTAAGTATACGGAAGTTCGCAAGGTACTTATTAGGGAGGATTCCATTAAGTAAAAAGGTTCCAAATTGGAGCAACTAGGCCTCCTATTCCTTGGCTTTAAATCCTATATAGTCTCTGTTAATTCAACAAGGCGTATAGGTAATAGATACCAGTATTTAAGGCCTTGATTTAGTTAACGCTAAGCCAATTATCCTAAGCTTAGCATCGCTTAAACAGTAGGAAGGTAATTCTGGAAACCTATCTACGTATTTACCTCTAGTTTTAGGGTCATTAATCTTTAGCTTTATACTATTCCATAAGCAATATAAAAAGGGCGTAATATTTAAGAGAACACAGTACATAATATTAGCAGGAAATAACTGTGGAAAATATATTAATTAGAGCTCTAGTAGTATACTACTGTAAGTAATTCTATACTTTATTCTATAGCTATTATCCGCAGCTTAATTAACTAAATTAATTATAAGCTAAAGATTTTAACGCAGCGGCTGGTTCTTGTAGTTATATTATATATAAGGGACATAATAGGAACCTTATGTATCAGCGCGTCGCTCTGCTTTGATAGAATATATACGGTATAGCCTAATCGCATTGCCCGGACGCTTTATGCCTGTGGCGTCTGTAAGAGCTGGGCCGTTACCTATAAAGGCGTTAGCTGCTAAATTTAATAAGTATATAGCGCCTACTAGTAACTAGAGTTACCTATACCCACATTTAGAATGTTATATTAGTATAGCCATTAAAGGCCTAAATACTATTCTCTAACTCTAGAAGCTTATTAACTAGTGGCCGTAGAAAGGAATTAAGGTCCTTAGCCGTATTAGGACCGGGTAAGATAAAGCTTATAAGTATATTCTTGACCTTATAGCGCTTATCAGGTGGGAGATTAAGGTTATAAAGGACGACCGGAGTTACCTATATATATTAGTAACCTTAATTAATTTGCTTATTTTGCTTACCTTATAAGTCTTTCTATTATCTAGTCAAACACCGTCAAGCGACAGCTAAAGGGCAATATCATGCTTATCGCTAAATAGGTTAAGCTCCCGCTTATAGAAGTTAAGGAATAGATCGCCATTAAAAACGTCTTAAAATAGGCGCTAACCGTTCTTTGTATTTAAGCTTAGAAGCCTCTACTAGTACAACTTTAATATAGCTGACCGTTCTGGATTATTATACTGTATCTGTAACCGTGAGGTAAGCGGTACATATATAAAAGTCTTATGGGGCTGTTTAGTAACCTAATTAAGCCTTACTTTAAAGCAATAGAGACAGTGGTTAAGCTCTAAATTCACTCCTATGTACGCTATACAGCCTCCAATGCAGTAGTTAATTTAGTAGGGTATAATCCTAGTTATTTTCCGGAGTCTCTTTTCCTTATTATGCTGATTCGGTAGATCTATGCCTTTATAGAGGTAGAGCATGCGGGTAAGGGAGTCAAGCTTCTTACGGGGTATGCCTTCTGACCAAGCTGCAAGCTTTAGGAATAGGCGTTCCTTATTTAAGACCTTAATAGGGCGAACAGTAGGCGGTATATCAACGCTGTAGTTGCTTAACATATAGCTACCGTCCTTACTATCTTCTTCCTGCTTACTGCTGCCGCTCTGCTCAATGTTAAACTCGTTAGGGAGGTTGGTAGGCTCACTGTTGTCAATATCTAGAGTAGTTAAGGTATTTGTTCTGGCTGAATTTAATATATTTGCCGCCCTAGTCTATAACTATTATACGCAGGTAATATGTTTATAGTAAGCCGCTCATTAAATAGAGTGTCCGTTTAGGTATTTAGGGCAGGAAGTACATATGTAAGAGTCTTAAGGACGCCGCTAGTGGCTTTATGGTTTGTGGTGCTGGTAGAAAGTAGCCTATAATATAGGCCTTCCACCTGGCCGAACTGTAATGCAGTTCGCGCAGTAGCAGGTCATGATTCTCGGCATAGTGAGCGAATATGTAGTATGCAAGTAAGGATAAGATAGAGGTAGGTATTTGTTAGTAGATAGCAAAAAAAGGCCTCCACAGGTTCCGCTAGAAAGCAATCACTAATTAGTAAGTTTAACTATTACAAATCTACAGATTATAGATAAAAGACTATCTTCTATATATAAATTCTACTTACTATTTTTATCCTCTAAATCTTCTAAGCCCTTCTACTTATCACCAATACCTCCTAAATCTTTTAAAGCTTTAAGGCCTAGCTTTGTTTCCCTTTCAGAGCGAGGACAGTATAGCGCTAAGGATGGTAAGAAAGGACGGCAGTTAAATCCAAATAAGATTAAGCAACTTGTAAATATGTGGAAGCTCGGAGACCAAGCCGTGCATAATATAGATAGCAATATTCTTATTATTTAGGCTAAAGTTCAAACTGTCGTTAGCGCGCTTACCTCTATAGATAATAAAGGATACCCAATATACACCTAGGCAAAAGAAGAGGAGCAAAAGAAGGTTTCTATAGTTGACGCTCTGGTAGAGAAATATCCATAGATAACCAAATTCGAACGCAGCTGGGCGGCTGAGGTGTTCTTAAGCCTGTATATTAATTAGAAGAATACCTAGAGGCGTAAAAGAGCCAAGGAGTCTGCTTATATTGCTACGCATATAGATGGTATGTCTGCTTATAGTGTGTATCTGCCGTAGTAACTAATCCAATGAATTAGAAGCCGCTACTATAATTAAGTCGAATGAGGAAGGCTTTACCGTTAAAGGTCTTTAAGAGGAGCCACGCCGTTATTAGGCCAATACTAGATTAGGACGCGAAAGTCCTAAGCCCATATACGCAGGAGAGCTCTATTATAGCACCTGCAAGGCAATAAAGCTAACGGTTAACTTCAAGCCTTATAGTATACCCGACGAGGAGGACGAATGGGAGCCAACACAAAGGTGCGCGGCTTGTCGGTTACTGCCAGTTGCTCAGAAGGCTGCTAATCCTTATACTACTAGGGTAGTAGGTACTCTAAAGACGACGTAGAAGCGGAAGGTAGCAGAGTTGCAGAAGGTAGTAGAGAATCGTTAAGTACGCGCAGCACAAATATAACAGAAGGCCACCAAGAAGACGAAAACAATAGTTAGAAAGGGCCAAAAATTAACAGCTTTGCAGGCTAGAGAGGAGCTTGATTGGTTATTTACGTCAGATAAGAGCACGTAGGGTAGGGTAGGCAGTGGTAGGGTGGGCGGCGGTAGGGTGGTAATAGCGGAGGTAAGGTTAAATTTATTAGCTGGTTCGCGATTGTTGGAATTACAAGGTCATAAGGTCACAGCAAAGGTGTCTTGAGGGTCTATTTGATGATAGAGATGACGCAGATGATAAATATTAATTGATTCGTGATGCAGTAGATGCGGTTGATGTCTATATAGATTACATGCAGAGCTTGACCTCGCAATATGTCCAGAGCTTAGTCAGCACCTTATCGCTAATTTCTAACACTCCCCTATGCTGACGACGCTCTCCTCGTCTGTCCTAAATAGGCAATTATGAAGCTATTCCCAAATACCTTACAAGTGCCATTTGGCCTACGTACAGAGGGAAAACCTATAGTAGGCAAAAAACCTCCATAACTTACCCTATTTCCGTCCGTTACCGTCTCCGTCAGTTACCAATTTCTAGCGTTGCATAGTGCTTCGTAAATTAGTTAATTGGTAGCTGTTTTATAAGTATATCTCCCGGCTAATCTTTACCTGGTATATATACCACTTTAAGTTAACCTCGCTGAACCATATCGTTTTGTATGAAGAGGTATTAAGTCTTAATATACTTGGCTTTCTAGTGGTGTTTTATGTTATACAAAAGGTTAACCGTACCCTTATTATCACAGTAGAGCGTAGGGATAAAAGGGTTATTATTATCTCTCTCTTTTAGATCTCTTATTAGCTTCTTAAGCTATACTGCTAACCTTACTCCTTCTAATACCGCTATAATCTCTGCTTCTATTAAGCTTAATGCTATTAACTTTTACCTTTAAGCCATCCAGATTACTGCTCCCCTATAGCGTATAACTGCTATGCCTTAGAATAATATCCAATCATATTCTATTCCCCACGTAGCATTAGTAAAGATATTATAACCAGTAGGTAACGTAAGCTTGCATAAAGGAAGGTAGACTGCTTAACTTAAGTAGGTAATTCCTGCTTCAAGAGTGCCGTTTAGATATTATAGTAGCTACTTACTTAAGCGGTAATGTAATTCTCCTAGTGCTGCTATAAACCTAGCTAACTAACTAATAGCGTAGCTGGTATCAGAACGTGTATAGTTTAAGAGGTAGATTATGGAGCTAATAATCTGCTGGTACACTATTACATTATCGTACTTAAGGAGGCTTTTAATATTGGGCTTCAGGACAGTACCTACTAATATTAGTAGCTTGGCCAGATTATAGTTATCCATTTTTAGCCGTTTAAGTAGCTTCTTAGTGTATATTATCTAATATAGCTTAAGGGTTTGGTTCGTACGATCTCGCTTAATTTAGAAGCCTATAAATACTTCTATAGGACCTAGGTCTTTACATCTCTATTCTCTTAAGATTCTTGTCTTTATAATATTAAGGTATTGGCACTTTTCTACAATTAGTATATCGTCAACAAATAGCAAGATATATACTTCATTTTCTATAAAAAGATTGGGGTTAGTATTAGCTGCTTTTAAACCTATGCTCTTAAAGAACTTCTTAACCATCTGAAACCATTCTCTTAGTGCCTACTTTAGGCTATAAAGTGACTTATTTAGCTTCAAGTAGACGTCTTTTACGCCCTTAAGCTTAGGTTCGAAGTCTCTTAATAGGTTAGAAATCTGCATATAAATCTATTCTTATAACGGCGGGTTCAAGAATGCAGTTTTAATGTTAATATAGTTGAGCTTAAGGTCCTTAGCTGCTATCTTTACCATTAGGAACCTGAAGGTGTCGTATTATACAATAGACGCAAATATCTTAAAATAATTAATATTAGGGGTCTGCTTGTCTTCCTAAATACACAGTCTTGCCTTCTTGCGAATTACTTCTCCCTTAGCATTATACTTATGCTTTAGAACTAGCTTGCTTAGGAGTAACAACCTTCCTTCTAGTACTCTCCCCCTTATAATAGTATAGGTGTGCATCCTCTTAAGTAAGAGGAATTCTTTAAAGATAGCTTTTATCCAGCTAGGAGTGTCCTCCCTTAAGGCCTAATCTAACTTAATAGCGTTAAAAGGTGCTATAGGTGCTCTTATAGAGGTAGTATTCTTAGCTTCTAGGTAAATAGCTTTTATAGCTATTACTAACTAAACCACCATATTGTTGAAAACCCTTATATTTGGTAACCTTCTAGACCTTATTCTCTGCGCATAAGAAATGCGTATTAATATACTTTATATAGGCATCCCACCCTTAGTATTACCTTAATTTAAGCATCCTACTTAATCTTAACCTGGGCTTCCCACTTAATTAGAGCGGCCTACTTGGTTTTAACCTAGGCTTCCTACTTGTTTAGAGCGGCCTACTTAGTTACTATCTAGCCTACTTATAGTTCTCGCAACTAGAGTCTCTGTTAACGCGTTTAAGGTAGTAGGGGGAGGTATAGGTTAATTCGCGGCTTAGCTTATAGCGTAATTTAAGTATCCCGCTTAATCTTAACCTGGGCTTCCCACTTAATCTAAGCGGCCCACTTAGTTACTATGTCTTGTAGCTTATACCCAAGGTGCTCTATAAGGGAACCTATACTTATTTACTTTAGCATCTCCAAATAGCTCAATTGCTTAGGTATATAGGTTTATTATCTTAAATTAACTACTCCCTTTTAACCCCATGAAAACATAGTCAGGTTTTATTCTTAAATTATACTTCCTAGGGTGTTTCTTAAGCGTATTAATTGGATTGGTATAACACCTAAAAACGACTAGATTCTTTAAGTTAGGAATTTATTAGGTGTATACCTTATAGGGTATAATAGCACCACTATACTTATTGTCAAATGGAAGTGCTAAGGTAGGTACTCGATTTTTAATCCAGACAGCATGCTTAACTACATAGTACTAGAGTTCAACTAGTATATTTCCTTAAAATAGAAGTGACCTTATCTTATAGTCAACTGTATAAATCGCGCGCTTGCGCCATTATATAAGTGCTTATATGGCGGATAAGGTTCAAAGTTAATACCCTAGGGTATTAGTTTATCTTGAAATCTATGGCTAAACTCCCCCTTTCTATTGTCCGCTTAAATCTATATAGCTTTATTGCTAGTAAACCTCTCTGCCCTTACGATAATCTCTTTAATATGCGGCAGTACCTCTTTAGTTTAGAGGGTTTTAAGAGAAATAACCCAAGTGTAGCGTATAGCGTTGTCTAGGGCTAGGAGGTAGTAGTTATAACCTCTAATTAATGTACTGATTTGTCCTATAGTATCTAGGTATAGCCCTTAACTAGGTATCTTCTCGCGCTTAGTTATCTTCTTGCTTAGTATTTCTCGCATCTTCCTAGCTAAACAAGCTTTATATGTGCTCTTACCAACTAGTACTGCTCTCTTCTTAAGCTTTATGCCTAGTGAGGAGTGCTATAGCTTAAACAGGTCACTGTAATTTGTATATCTAGTTCAGCGGTGCTATAGCTTAGCATCTATTTTACTAATATTTAGTTATAAATTGTGTACTTCTACTATCGCATTAAATGCTTCCTAATACTCTTATAGCACGTAGAGGTTGTTCCTTATAGTGGCCTTAAACATCGCACCTAATTTATGCTTGCCAGTAGCTTAATTGTCTGGGTTAAATGTAATTAAGTAGCCTTTCTAAGTAAGAGTTCTTACTAAGATTAGCTTGATTAACTTAAACAAAGGTATAAGCTAGACGTCTTTTAGCTTTAGGGTACCGATTTAAACTTAACCGTAGCCTATAGTAGGGACAACGGTCCCATTCGCAGTACAGACCTATTGTGGCGTATTCCATCTCTTTAAGTGTATTAGGTCTGATTAGTTACTAATAAAGTACTTAATTACTCCTAAGTCAAGAGCCCAAGCTAAAGACGTTATTGTAAGCATAGCACATTTAGGGTTAGGGTTAAGGTAGATTAAATTACTATTAAATTCTTTCTTAGCTATTACTATATTCCCTACTTCCTCTATTTTAGGAGCACCTTAATCTGTCTTCCTAGCATTATCGAATTAGAATTGCTTAAGTAGGGGACAGTCTTTCTAGTAGTAACCTTTCTAATAGTATACTCTGTACTCGTCTCTTTCTGGTCGTCTTAGCTCTTTGCTTACTTAAGATAATAAGCTATGGCGATAACGCGATAAGGAATAATTAAATCTACTAGTACGGCCTCTACCCCTTGTTTGACCTTAACCTCGGTTTCCCCTTCTCCCCCTAGGTTCATCTTTCCTCTTGTATACAAGTGCTGCATTTTATACTTATATAGGGAGAGCAGTCTCTTACTTCTAAAGAAGGGTAATACAGCTTTTAAGGTCTTGTTTATTTTGTAGACACCAGGTCTTCGCATTCTACTATATAACATCGCTTAGAAGGGCTAAAAGAAGCTACTCTTTAATATCGTCATTAGTAAGTACTTAAGGCGTTAAGGCTAGATTAATCTTAAATTAATTAAGTATTTAGAGGAACTTAATAATTCGCATCTTTATAGGGTTAAATATAGTGCTATAGAACTCTTTATGGAGTCTAGAGATGTAGACCTTATTATTAGCCTTATTAAACTTCTTTATTCCTTCCCACATTCCTTGAATATTATACGCCTTTATTATCGCACGTATCTCTTCCTAACGGTCGTCTTCTATTAAATTATAGATAATCTTGTTTGCTTCCCCTCGTCTTCTTCTTCCGTTAGCTAAATTAACTTAATTTGGGTTCTCTACACTAGTAACAAAATCCCAGCCCTCTAATATAATTAGGGCTGCCTTACAGGTGCGCTCCTAGTCTGCAAAGTTATCTCCATTAAAAATGATAATTTTACCGGCCTTGTAATCGTATATAGGTGTCATTAAGGTTAAGGTAGAGAAGGTCATTTTCAGGGTCGATTTTTGAGTCAGGAGAGGTGTCGCTACCCAGGCTTATAACCTGTTGGAATTACAAGGTTATAAGGTCATAGCGGAGGTGTCTTGAGGGTCTATTTAATAATAGAGATGACGCAGACGATAAATATTGATTAATTCGTGATGCAGTAGATGCGGTTGATGTCTATATAGATTGCATGCAGAGCTTGACCTCACAATGTATCCAGAGCTTAGTCAGCACCTTATCACTAATTTCTAACAGCGATGCCTCGGTATTATTTCAAGAATGGTCAATTCCTTGCAAAATACATCGTTTTTCTTAGTAGGCGCCATATAAATCGTATAGCTCGCTTACGGCGCGGGGCATCGCCCGTTTAAAATATATGCATTTTAAGTATTTGTATGTAAAATGCATATTATTTTAGGTATTTATACAACCAGCTTAATTCATATACGCAAAATACACCTACAGGAAGCCAGAAATAATACGCAAAATATATATTTTATTATAAAATGCATACTTTTTTAATATATAATGCGGATAAGAGTAGGCCGTAGGGTATAAAGCTTTGTGCGGAGCTTTGTATAGAGCTTCTGCTAAGCTTTAATAAAGCTTTATATAGGTAAGCCTTATTCCGCGGAGCTCTTATAAGCTTTATATCTATATAATATTACTTATCCTTAGGATATTTAGATAAAAGTGGTACCATTTTAAAGCGCTTTATAAGCTCTATAAATCTATACTAATAAAAAAAAAATTTATTTAATATTGGGGGGTGCATTGCAAGTATAAGTATATTAGGGGTTTTTACCAAGACTATCTAGAGACTATCCAGATAGTCTCCGGATACTATTAGCTAATAGGTCTATTATCTAAGAGGCCTATCTAGCCTATCCTCCGCAGGTCTAAAGCTATATAAGTAGGCAGTAAGTCGTTCTGCTAGATAACTAAAGATTTCGAATAAAGCTATGAATATATTATATTTCTGGTGTAGATTATATATAAAGCCTTAATCGAGGGTGTTAAGTCGATTAACGTGTTCCTGCCAATATGGGCCGTCCTTATACAGTGGTATTTAACGGTCCCTGTTGTCGATATAGGGTAGAAGATTTGGCTACCCATACTCGTTTGTTCTTAATATTCTCTAATACCGTGTACGGGCCATAAAATATAGTACCTTATCCTTATCTTAGTAAGCGACTCAGGTGGCAAATAAGACAGTAAATCTCGCTAGTACTTAACTAGTATAGCTTTATATAAAACCCCCGCTAGCATTATATAACCCCTGTACTTAGAAGCGCTATCTCGTTTACCGTCTAAGGGCCTTTAGTGCGAAAATGTATGGAGGTCGACTTAAGATTAGTGTCTCTTTCCCACCTTCTCTAATGCCCTACTTTTACCCTAAATAACGAGTTTTTAAAAATCTAATCAATTATATAACTAAAGCTACTTTTTAAGAATATTTATATAAAATCCCTATAGTATAAAAGTAAGTTGTTAAAATTATAGGTAGAAAGAAGCAGAATGACTTTTTTAGGTCGACTCGTTCGACTTAGGCAACGAGTTTTAGATAAAATGCGACCGACTGCCCATATCTAATATTTTGTATAATATAGCCACAACGTCGTTATTTAATGTAATAGATAGAGAAGTTAAAGAGCTCCTACCTTATAGTATTTTTATAATAACTGGATGTTATAAAAGGGTTGAGATACGGCAGTTAAAAAGGCGATTTTTGGTATATTTTAATAAAATGCGACCGACTGCCTTATCTAATATTATATATAATATAGCTACAACGTCGTCATTTAATGCAATAGATAAAGAAGCTAAAGAGCTCTTACCTCGTAGTATTTTTATAATAATTAGACGTTATAAAAGGGTCGAGATACGGCAGTAAAAAAGGTGATTTTTGGTATATTTTAAAGCTGTGTCACGGATTCCGGCCTAGCGGCCCTTCGTAGCGAGCCTTGGCACCCCACAGTATACAAGGGGGTACGGAGGTCGCTAACATCTAAATTTGCACCTTCCTAATTAGGAAAATTGACTTACCGCCCTAAAAAAGACCGGCAGAATCCATCTATAGGTTCAACTCCTCCATTACACCGACACCAGTGCCACT
>Ga0307507_10010886_pt1 | contig 11609 bp, 7 predicted proteins | sample 7_EM_MG_FD_207223 | JGI IMG/M metagenome (GOLD analysis project Ga0307507, IMG submission 207223) | Populus trichocarpa ectomycorrhiza microbial communities from riparian zone in the Pacific Northwest, United States - 7_EM | ecosystem: Host-associated > Plants > Roots > Unclassified | place...
TCAATTCATGTGTTTGAAGTTATTTTAAGAGTATTGATTTGAATTTTAAATTAAATTCAAATCATAAAAAAAATGACCAAAACAAATAAAAAGATCTCTCCTTTGATTTGCTACATTAATTTCAAATAAAAAATACTATTTCAAAAATACCTTTTTTGTTTTCTCTCAAAACCCTCCAGCAGTTCTCTTTATCATCTCTTTCTTTTCTTCGTCAAAATTTTACTGGGTAAATTGTCGGTTGCTCAACCTCTATCCACCACATTGAGTCATGGCTTTTCTGCTTCTGCTTCTTCCTCTTCCTCTGTTTTCCTCTCTCTTCATTCATTCAGTTTCTTACAACTATATTTCTTCTCCACAAACCTTTTCTAATATACGAAAAAATGTATTTATTTATGGCACACATGCACTTGATCTCCAAATCTCTCTCTTGGAATCTATTGGTTGCGAATTTCAGAAACGCAATTTATCTTTGAAATTTAGGATTCTAAGGTTTCTATTTCCTTTGATTCAAGGAGAAACATTAACTAATAACAATGATCCCAAAAAGCAATTTCTGAATTCCTAAATAGTGATCCATTATTTAAAAATGCTTAACCATCTTCTTTCCATGATTATATCATATCTTGCAAAATTGGGGTGATTAAAGGAGTTTAAGCTTAACCACGGCTTACTAAGTACAACTCACATAACTTATCAGATCAAGCACAATTTTTATATGCATATAACGTGTATTCAGATTTTCAGCAAATTTATAAAACGAATAATTCATTTTATATCAACATAGCCACTTATATCCATAAGTTACGCCAACTCGCCAAGGGCATTCTATATCAAGTTCACGGATTTTAGAGGTGATTCTCATAAAGTTTAGCACTTAGTTTATTTCTTTTAGCACTTAATTCATATTTCAGATCATATGATACATATTTAAATTCAAATTTAAACTTGTATCCATATAGATAATATAAATAGCATAAAGCTTGTCGCGGGGTGATCTGGACTCGGAGTAGGTTCAGTCAATGGCTCAGGAGGTGTTGGTTGAGGAAATGGTGGCCGGAGTCGGATGTGGAAAGAGGAAGAAAAAGGTTTGTAGAGGAGAGAGAAAGGCTGAAAGAAAAGGAGAGAGAGTCGTGGTGGCTGCTTGGTAGCCGGCTGGTGGTTGTGTTGGCTTCCTGTGGTGGAGTTGGTGGCTGAAGAGCTTTGGAGGCTGGAAAGGTGGAGAGAGAGAGGGAGAGAAAATGGCAGGAAAAAAATGGGGAGGAGGAGGTTGGTTTTTTGTGATTTTTAGACCCTATTTTCTTCATGCTCAAGCCATGAAATCCACACCTATTTATAAGGGATGGAAAAAGGGTAATCTTGTCTACACGGGAGAAAACTTTTGGCCCTTGATTCGATTGGGAAGGATTTCAACCATTGATTCAAAGTAGGCACCATGAACTGTCAAATTTGACAGTTAAAGGCTACCTGAGTTGGCCTTTTTAGGCCAGCGTCGAGGCTGTTGTGTTGTCAATTGGTCTAAACGGGCCACATCCAGAGATAGAGGGATGTTAGGTAATCATTTGCGTGCAAGTTTTGTCAAATTTGGTGAAGATTAGAGGCATTAAATGTACCTGTAAAGTAGGTAACCCGAGCAACTTTTCGAGGAAGACAATGAACAGTGACTGGACAACGTGTCATCTGATCACCTTTTTTTTCAAATTTCAATGCAGTCCTCCACCTTTCAATTTATCTTAATTGCACTCCCTAATTGACCATAAACTTTTGATTTAATGTAATTAAGCCAGCCTCTAATTTACACCTTTTGCACTTTGGTCTTTGGTCTCGTATTTATGCAATTTGATCCCTAATTGACCATTAAACTTTCAATTTCCTTCAATTTCATCCCCAGTTTTTGTCAATTAAACCCCTATAATTTTACGCATTTTACAAAACAAAGGTTTAGGGTAAGCTTTACTTTCTTTTATGCGAATATGCAACCAAAACTCAATTTTGAAGTCGACTCATAGTGTTTGGGCTGTTCATCAGGTTTTTTTTTTTTGTATAGTTAGGATATCGCTTGAATTTATAGAACTTGTTTGTTTAAAAAAAACACCAATTTGATTTCTGTTTTGTATTAAAACTTTGATTTCCCAAAAATCCTTGTAAAAACATGGAATCATGCATAGTTTTTGAAGAAAAGGGAAACACACCAAAGGGTTCTTGGTGCAGAGGTTTCATGAATAAAGGGTGTGCTCAATGTGTTATTTGTATGAAACAACAAGAAAAATAAAGGCACATCATGAACACATGATCTTATTAACAAGAAAGGCTCATTTAATAGAGAAAGTCTTGTGATATTATGAGTCAAATTACTGACAATACTAAAACATGTTGAAATATGACAAATTCAAAATAACTTTGCAGACATGATCAAACAGAGAAAATTATTTTGAACACAATAGGGACATGCTCCATTTTCTAACTCTAGTACACTTCCTTTTTATCCAGCCTCCTTACAAAAGCTTTTGCAGACATTTCTTCAACGGTGTGGACAAACACCCCTTTGAATTTGAGTCCCTCAAAAATTTATGTTGCCTTCTTCGTGCCCTACTCTGACCATTGGTGCTTTCTGATTTCCTAAGCATTCTGACTCTAGTGCATTTATCGATCCACTGCTTGAAGCATGATTGGGTAGGGAGTTTGTACTCACGTTTAATGTTTCTTCGAATGTTACCCACTAATTTTAATCAGATGCATAAGCCATTTCTCAAAGGCATTACATAAATGAATATCATGTCCTGCAACACCAGCATGGTATTCACAAGTAAGATCTGACTTGTACCAATTAGGGTAAGGTGGTTGTAGAGGCGTGAGTGGTTCTGGAGTTACACACCCGATGCTCAGCAGCTTTTGGTAAATCTCATTTAAGAGTAGTGGTAATGGGATAACTGTTCTTGAACCCTTTGGTAATTTTGGCTTTTGGCTTGAATTTTTTTCTTTTTTTTTTCTTTTTCGGGCTCAGGTTTTTTGGTAGGAAATGGAGAGTTTGGCAATTTGGGGTGAAATATGGTAGTTTTAGATTTGGTTTTTCCTACCCCTATAATCACATTTAAAATGGTCGATCTCCTTCCTTTTTCATTTTGAAGCCTCTCTTCTTAGTGGGTGTGAAAATTCTACCACTATTGACCATTTGCTCTATATGCTCAGTCACTGCCACTATGTTAATGAATTGCTGGGCTGAACTACTCATCACATGCTTGTAGCACGGTGTTTAAAATGTGTTGGCAAATAGAGTGACCATCTCTTTTTTTTAAGAGTAAAGGATGCACCTGTGCAGCTAAATCCCTTTATTTTTTGGCATATTTCCTTATGCTTTCTTTGTCCCCCTTTTCAAATTGGACAAGCTGGTTTTCTCATGAGTAATATTCATGTTGTACATCTGCTGCAAAATCACCCACCAGATCTTTCCATCTCCGGATCTTTGAGCTGCTTAGCCTCATGTACCAGCTCAATGCTACCTTATTCAAACTATCTTGGAAAAAGTGCATCAATAGTTTCTCATCCTATACTACTTTTGCTATTTTATTGTAATAGGAATTGAGGCAGTTCAAGAGGCATTGTGTTCTAGTGTATTTAATGAATTTAGGAATATAAAACATTTTTAGTACAACCACAATCAAGACGAGACACATTAAAAAAAAATATGAGGGATTTTTTTTCTATCTATAAGAAAAAGGACGAGCATCCATTTTTCCCCAACCCCATCAATCAATCCTTTTTTCCCCAACCCCATCTATCAATTACAATAACTTTAGATGGAGTATTCTTACAATTTGTAATGGAGTCATCCTCAAATTAAAATTCAAATTAAGTTTTAAAAAAAACTGATCCCATTTTTTTTCATAAATAAATAAATTTATGAGAAATAAAATTACCAAAAACATCCTCCATTTTTTACAACTGGTTCTAACCCCTAACCACGACATCAGCAAATTGATGTCCCTTTTAGAAGAAATTGCCTCTCAATATCCTGCATGAACACACAACCACAGTAAAGTATGAGCCCTCAGCAAAAAATCTAGAGGCCAACCGTTCTCTGTTGTGAATGGCTACTGCACTAAAAAAGAGGGAGAGTGGCAATTTCAGGTACAAGATCACTAATCCAATACAGCTTCCTTGTAAGTTTATAGAAATCCAAACATATAGATGGATGACATGACAGAGACATTCTAGAGATATAAATAATCTTCAAGTTAGTCATACGAGCCACATTTCATTACAAGTCTCTTAAAACTGTTTCAATTACATGTCTTTACAAGTTGCATAACAAAAAAAAGAAGTTTATCAAATCACTTATTTCAAAAAATGAAACCAACAAAGCAATGACTACCGCCATTGTCAGCAAAGCCAGCTAAATGTCGTGAAAATTGTCCTTCTGTCAAATTTCTTTTTGAACTTGTGGTTCCTGATTTGAGCACTTGAACACAGGAGAGAGAGAAAAGTAATGGAAATGATAGAGCTAGGAAACCACGTATGCTTGCTGAGAAACTTGGCAAAAGGAAACTACATAAATACATTTAGCAAACTATTGTAAGAGAAGAAAGTTGCAAGCACTTTTTGCGTGAAACTATGCAAATAATCCTTGAAAAATATTTAATGGTACCTTCTCATGCTTCCTACTGTAGTCTTTATTGGTGGGAGAAACCGTTATTGATAGTTTTGAAACACTCAAAGAGGATAAAACATATTGTTTTATTTCAACAACAAGAAGCTTACAACATAAACAAAAGCTTTTAATACATACCCTCTTTTTTTTTTTTAGTGTTTCTCTTTTATCTTTCCCACACACTGTAACATAAACTTAGCTACCTATTTATATATAAATTGAAAGTAAGAAAAATCTTAGTTAGCAGTGGTGTGAATGCGTCTGGCGGTTTGTGAAGGCTGTTGGCGGTTTGTGAAGACAACTAACAGCTAGTAACTGGTGGTTTGAGAAGTCTGCTGGCAGTGATTGCAATCGGTGGTTGCCATCTTTAACTTTCTTGGATTGATTTTAATGCAACAGTCTTTTTGGTTCAGTATCTTGTCACGTAAAGCTTGACTTTGCATTTTGAGCACCATATTCCGCTGTCCCAGTTTCTCAATCTCATTCAAAAGTTGTATTCTTTCAGATGCCCAATTATCCCACTTGGCATTTTGACACAGCATATTGCGTTCATTTTCTAGCAGCACCATCTCAAGTTGGTTAGGTCCAAGCTACAACAGTAAAGAAAGCATTGTCATCCACAAGTTCACTAGCTTGTTACAGGTAGAAACATTTGCAACCACAATTTTACCAAGAAAAAAAGTGATATGAGACAACGGTCTCTAACATGACTATCACTGTAACCGGTATTTAGCAATACAAAGAGGACGAAAAGTAAATCAAAGGATTTGTTCAATAGAAACAAAATCAGTATGTGATTTGCCACACGGTATCATTAAAGCTAATCAGTTACCTAGCATTACAAAAAAAATCATCTTAATTACATCAGAATGTGAGTGTGATGGAAACACTAGAACCTCAAGCTATATTTTCACTTCAAATAACTACAGATGCATCAAATGTTAGAGTTGAGCAGATAGTGAAAATAGTCCCCGATAGATTGGCATGGCTGCACTAAAAACCCAGGGCAATAGAGACTAGACTAAAACCCTGAAACCAAACTCATGGAACTAATGCAACTCATAAAATTCATCTGAATTACAAATATGTAAAGACAAAATAGAATTATCATTACATCGTGGCGGAGTCCAAAACCTCTTCATCCAACTTGCCTTTTAGAAATGTATTCTTAACATTGACTTGCCTGATTAGGCATCATTGTAACAATAGAAAGACAAGGATATATACAGTCGTATGCTTGAAGCCTAGCTAGCTACAAGCCCTGAAGATTTAAGCAAAGTGATCAATAGCTTCCTATTATGTGTAATTGGCTGCAAATTTTATAATCTCTTCTTTTTTTTCAGAAATTTTGCTCAACGAAGATAAAGGAATACAAATTATAAAAAGATCTTGGGATGTAAGACAAAAATCAACCACAAAGCTGCAAAGATATATTGACCCAGCTTTGAGGAAGACGGGAAAAAAGGAATTCAACTGGAGGCACTTCAAGTCAGCAACGTAAGAATTTTAGTGAAACTCAACAAATAAAAATTTCATTATCCAGCTAGAGCAGAAGGGATGGACATGATTGCACAGGATAGCAGTAAAGATGAAACCAACGAAGTAAGACCACAGAAGTGATACACAAGAGACGGATAGAATGAACCAAGGCAAGAGACAAGCAAATTAAAAACCACGTAACAGTACCGCACCAATTGTATCTTATAATTTAATATAATCCCCAGCTTTCTCCTTAATTTTATGACAGATCAACATCCATCACCATTCATGAATATATCATCATGATCACCGATATTTGTAGAGATGCTAAAGTACTACATACAGATTCACCAACAGCCATATAACTGGACTGAACCAAGGAGGCAGTAAGGCACCAATTGTATCTTAAATTTAATGATATCCTCAGTATTCTCCTTGATAATTTATGATGGATCAACATCCATCAACATTCATGGGTGGATCATCACAGATTTACATAGTTAATATAAGTAATAGTTAGAGATTCACCATTAGCTTTTAAGACTAATGATCACCAATAGACACTTTCTTCATATCTAGCTATCAACTACTCATTAAAAGTTTTGTCTCGCGTAATCTGAAGAATTCAATAAATGAGGCATATTAATAAGTGTTAATTCATATGCCCAAACAGCAACAGTGTAATACCAACAAATAAATCAGCTCAGCCTAGATGAATAATTTTAAGGGGATGGGTGCAAGAAAAAAAAGAACACCCGCACACATACATACATGCATACACATACACATACACATGCACATACATATATATATATATATATAGATACATACATACATACGTGTGTCAGTGTGTGTGTGTGTGTAGAGAGAGAGAGAGAGAGAGAGAGAGAGAGAGAGAGAGAGATGCACCATTAGTTGTTGCACAAAAGGGTTTTGTGACAGTGATTCCAACAGATTTCTTGATTAGAAATAACTTTCTTTGAGTTGCCAATCTCTCTTTTAAGGTTCCCTATCTCAACTTCTTTTGACTGCAATTTTTGAGCCATTGAATCATTTTCTTTCCTACAAGACTCATTCTCCCTCTTCAAATGAGCATTTTCTTCCCGAAGAATTTGCAAGTTAATCCCCAGCTCTTCTTTCCTTATCTGCCAAAAAGAAATTAAGAGATATATATATATATAGAAAAAACATGATTTCTCTAGCTATTTGCTTCACATGAGGAAGACCAGAAGGTACAGTGCTATACCTTACAACGTTGTCGATAATTGGCATCGATTTTTCTTTTCTTCTCCTTTTGATCTTCTGGAGTTACAGCAATATTTATTCCATGCTGTGGTACTCCTGGTTGGGCCAACATATGTTGAGGCACTGTCAGCATGTTTGTTTCCTCTGAGCCCATACAACAAATTCATCTTACTAACAGTACAAACAATTCTCTATGAATAACTCTAGAACGTGAACTACCATCAAGCAAAGTAATCTGTGAGATGAATTTGTTAAAATTGCGAGCAAACTACCACTAAGCATGAACATAAAACGAGCACGCATTCATTCTTAAGCCTCAAAATACATCTTTCCATTAATGTTAGGATGGTTACGGTAAAATGAAAGTATGAAAAGGAGAAATGATGGATTTTGACCCATCCATCTTGTTATTCCGAAAACAAGGAAAAGCAAAGGACAGATTGTAAATTACAAGCGAGGCATAGGGAAGGATCCTTTATTTCCTTCCTCAGTTGTTCATCCATCATACCAAACATAGAAAAAATCAAAAACCCAACAATGAAGCTTGCATGAGAAAAGTGGAAACAGGGTAACCCCAGATATGATCAATCATTGAAGATAATATAAAAGAAACGATTGACGAGTCTTTTCGTAGATCCAACAACAATTTAAGTACAGAAGTAGTCACCTGTTGAGTCGTGTTGTAGTGGGGGGTAGTGGAGAACCATGCCATCCAGTAAACCGTAAGTCATCTTCATCGGAAATTCAAGAAGCTATGATTGTGTATAGAAGAAGTACTTTTAAATAAAAGAAGAAAAATCAGCTGGGTAACTACATATGACAGAAAGGAGTCGCGCGAAATAATGTCCATGCCGCGCGATAGATTCTTCGAATTGTAAAGAAAACGCTGGGTAACGGCCGGTTCTTCTCTTCCAAGTTTCTCTCGTAACTGTTTAAAAGTGTAGCTTAATTAACTTCTTTTTTTAACTGTTTTAAATAGAAATATATTGAAATAATATTTTTTTTATTTTTTAAAATTTATTTGTTGTATCGACACATAAAAAATATTAAAAACATTAAAATCTTCAGGTTAAACCTTAATTTAATTAGCAATTAATTAAATAGTTGTCTGGATATTAGTAAAGTAGATTAGGGTTATTCGACTCCTTTGCTTTAGGCTTATTTGTCATAATGTCCCTCAACTTAGCACTATATCCATTAAACTAAAAATATCCCAAAACTTCACCCCCAAACCCTAAGAATCGAATATTACCTGAAGATGCGTGTTCAAGAGCCCAGGCCATGATAAGCATTTAATCAATTTTTACAAGCATCGATCGATCGGCTCTAGAAATTAAATTAAGAGCAAAAAACATGTACAAATTTAAACATGCCTGCCCAAATTGATAAATACATATCCATACAAGAGGGATGATGAGTTATAAAGAGAATTAGAAAAATAAAATAAACTTAACTCATAACATTAATTTATGTTAGCCCTACTCTGGGTTAATATGAAGTTGTATTCTTTTATATATTTTTTAAGATTTTTTTTATTTTTATGCTCTCATATTTTTGTATTTTCTTTTATATACCCTTCTTGCTATTTTTATTGTAAAAATACCCCTTAAAACATCAAAAGAAAATATTATTTTTTAAAAAATAAATTAATAAATTAATTTTGACAAACTTAAAAAAAAATTGAAAAATCCAAAGAATATAAAAAATTAAAAAGAAACCTTGAAACTTTTAAAAACCTTGAAATGTATAAAGTTGAAACATATCAAGAAAATTAATTAAAACAAGCCAAAAAAATATAAAAGAAACATTGGTAACTAATGAAAATCTTGAAAAAACATGTCTTCCAAACTTATTTCATTGCTATAGACATATTTCTGTTTACGAGGTTTTATAACATGATCTTCTCATCTTTTAGATTTTACTAGTTATTAATTTTTTTTCTTAGATTTTCGATTTTATTGTTCTAGATTTTTCAGTGTTTTTATTTTTTGTGGGTTTTTCTAAGATTTTTCATATTTTTAAAAGTTAAATATTTATTTTTAAAATATTTTCCAAATTAATTTTTTATTTTTTAAAAGAACATGTGGAAGAATACTCAATATATAAAAATAAGTAGTAGATCCATTATCTCTTAAATAAAGGGCATGGGTTTTCTCGGTTATGACAGGTAACTGAATTCTTTTGGACTTTGTTGTTGTTTCAATTTTTAATTATAAATTTCTTCGTTAAAGTTAATATTTTGTTCATTTTCTTAATTTATCTTCCCGTTTTTGTTTTTTAGTGTTGCACAAATCTACCAATGAAGTTAATAATGGATGAAGTTGCAAGTGTTGACACTAGCGCCTTCAGTACAATAGAAGATACCCTACTTAATTTATTGGAATTAATTCCTATAAATTTAAAGTTTATTTATTTTTATATTTTAAAAAAAAATTTTAAAAATAATTTTTTTTTAAGATTTCAGAAATATACAATATCCATTGGTGCACGCTCACCTCGCGCACAAAAGTACTATGAGACACGGCACAACTCACACACACAAATTCTTTATGCATGTATGACACACCTCGCACACCATGTTGAGCCAAAATAGATATGAACTAGATTAATATAGTTTTATAATGCTTCACATCCCCGCAAGCGTGCACGCACACAAGAATCAATTTTCACCCGACCCAAGATTTTGATAGTGGATTCATCTCGAGATTAGTTGTCAACCCAAGATATAATTTGAATTTTTTTGAAATTTTAGTTCAAATTAAAAGCTAATCAAAGTTAGATTTTAAAACTTATTTGATATTATAGTAGTGATTGTTTTTCAAAATATTTTTTACCTGAAAATGCATCGAAATAATATCTTTTTATTTTTTAAAATTTATTTTTGACACCAACACATCAAAATTATATAAAAACATAAAAAATATTAATTTAAAATAAAAAAAAATATTTTTAAAAAGATATTTTTAAAACATAAAAATAAATAGATTTTTAAATAGATTAACCACTATATAAACCGAATCCTATAATTTATAACTATATAAAAAACCAGAAAAAAGAAAGCGCGTGATTTTTCTCCCACTATCCACAGTAATGCATAACCCCATTGGTGAACTCGATCTAGAAAGATAAAAAAAAGTTGTGTGTGTGTGTGTGTGTGTGTGTGTGTGTGTGTGTGTGTATAGCATCATGCTTTTACCCCAGGATTGATATCATTAATTTATAAATAAATTTGTGAACTGGACTGAAAACGTTTTTCCCTCCCAATGTGCGGGAGTAAATTGGGAGTTAGAAGCCATAACCTTGCTTAAAAAAATTAGTGCACCTTTTTGTTGATTAACCTTTTTAGTGTTGCTTGTCCGTCTCATCTTTTTTTTTTTAATAATATGGATCATATTATAATAGAAGTTTTGATATATTTTTAAAATCTTTTTTTCACTTTAATCTTTTTTTTTATTTAATATTTTTTATTGAACATCACTATCTATAAAAGCCGTGTTTCCAATCATATAACATGTATAAACTGTACTATTTTATTAATATTTTTTTCAATTATGTTATTTCGCTAATAATTTTTAAAAATATACTAAAAACAAAAAATATCATAACTAGAAGGATATGACAATACCAATATCTCATATCGGTTATGAGCATAATTATCAGACCCGACTCGAGATCTAACATAATTAGAAACCAAGTCAATAAATCATCGAGTTAATCTACGAGTCACCAAGTCATACCGAGTCAATCACTTTATTTAAAATAATATCATTTTAGCTTTTTTAAAAACCTCCCTAGAAAGACCCAACCAGATATCACTACAATTCACCCAAAACTAACCAACCAGGTTAATGTTCAAAACAATTGACCTGGTCTAGGTAATACTAGTTAGATGACCCGCGCAATGCCGCGGGTCAATCTTTTTTTGCATAAAAAATATCAAAAAAAGCTAAGATTTAAAAGTGTTAGGTCTTTCTGCAAAACTATACCCAAGAGTCTTGGGTTTGGCTGCAACGTTTGACCCAAGAGTAATATTTATAATATTAATAATAACATTAAACTTGCATGACCCAAATTTAAATGAGTTTGACTGTAATACCAGACCCAATAACCTTGGATGTGGGTCTGACTGCAAGGTCGTATCATAAAAGTATGATAATTAAATAGATTAAGTAAAAAGAAAAAAACATAGAAAAAAAACCAACATGAAGAAAATAACCAATGAAGAAAAAGAAAAAAAATC
>Ga0307507_10010887_pt1 | contig 11608 bp, 11 predicted proteins | sample 7_EM_MG_FD_207223 | JGI IMG/M metagenome (GOLD analysis project Ga0307507, IMG submission 207223) | Populus trichocarpa ectomycorrhiza microbial communities from riparian zone in the Pacific Northwest, United States - 7_EM | ecosystem: Host-associated > Plants > Roots > Unclassified | place...
TGACACGGTGATACCTTGTGTTCTCCAGAGACTTGAGTAATAATAATCTTGCAGGCGCTTTACCTTATCAACTTCCTCCAAACTTGCAGCGATTGTGAGCTTCAAATTTTATTTCTTTCTTATTTATGGTATTCCTGCCTTTTCTGATTTTGTGATGATTTACACTTGATGCTCTCTTGTACGCAGAAATCTTGCTAATAATAAACTTAGTGGAGGAATCCCTTATTCCATTTCTCTAATGCGTTCTCTTACATACTTGTAAGTAATTTCAAGTTAATAATTCTTGGTTTCAACCTATCCACGTTACAAAGCTAATGCCTTTTCTTGTCTCTTTGAGTGTAGAAACCTTGGTCACAATCAGCTTCAGAGTCAGTTGGGAGACATGTTTGGACAACTAACTTCTCTCTCCACATTGTGAGATCTTCTCACACATTCTTATTAAATAACAATAAAATAATAATTTTACTTGGCTGCTTATATTAGTCTTATTGAAGGGTATTGTGAGATTTCTCTGTTACTTTGACAGATTGCTAATAGTATCAATAATTCTTGGGTTACTTTTCTTATTTCTTGACCTGTTAAAGAAATTTGGGTTGACACTTTAGCACTTTACAGTTAACAATGCAAAAACAAAAACTTGTGCAGGTGCATATTATATTTCTGCTAAAGTGAACGTTATCAATATCAATTACTGTTTCTTGTATTATACTCTATAATGTCTGCTGCTGAATATTTAAAGTGCCATTTTTTTCCTCAACAAGTAGATCAAATTGAAGTTCATTCAGTAAATTATGTTAAATACATCTATCTAGTTTTATGGAAGAAAAAGGCAACAAAATGTTGATAATTTCTCTATGCCACTACAGGGATGTATCATTCAACCTACTAACAGGTGACCTACCTGAGAGTTTTAGCTCTCTTTCAAGTATGAAATCAATGTAAGTTTCAAAATGGCCTTCTCTGATAGTAGAGCTTAGCATATTGTCTTGGCCACCTTTTCCTTAATTAGTCCTTTGGCAGGTATTTGCAAAGCAATCAATTTACTGGAGCTATTGATGTCCTCGCCAATCTTCCTCTTGAAAATCTGTGGGTACCAGTGTATCTGTTAAATTCACCAGGAACATTGTCCTCTCTCTGTTTGCAATTGAGAAATCAGGCCTTTTATTATATCTGCATTTATGTTTTTCAGGAATGTTGCAAATAATCGTTTTACAGGTTGGATCCCTAGCCAGCTCAACAGCGTTAATCTACAGTAAGCATTTGCATTGATGAAATTTTCATTATTATCCCTATTGTTTCATAAGAGAGAAGTTTGTGAAAATTATAAGTTGAATATCTTAACAGGAAGGATGGTAACAATTGGAACTCAGGGCCTGCACCCCCTCCTCCACCTGGTACACCTCCAGCCCACAAAGGCCCAAGTCCGAAATCTGGTGGCAATGACAGCTCATCAGGCAGTGGTGCTGGTGGTGGCAGCAAGAAATCAGGAATAGGTGCTGGTGGCATAGCTGGAATAATCATATCCATATTTCTTGTTGGGGGGATAGTAGCTTTCTTTTTAGTGAAGAGAAGATCCAGGAGGTCCTCGGATATAGAAAAGCTTGACAATCAACCACTTGCCCCTCTTTCTTCTACTAATGATGTACCAGGTAGAACCTTTTTTACTTGTGCCTTTCACTTTGTTGAGCATCATGGATGAATCATCTGTATCGTTTGCATCATTTTTCCTTTTTGCACTGCTGCATTAGATTGCTTAATGGGCTTTGTTGTTTGTTACTTTCTAGACTGGAAGTAAGGAGGATGGCTTTGCTATTTATCCACAAACAACTATGATTTATCAGTATGCTTTGCAATCTATTTACTTTCACTGCTGATAATTTGACAGAATTATAACTCAAAATTTGAAACATAAGGGACCAAGGGATATATTTTAAATGTCTAGGGATGAATATGTTAAATGCATAGATAAAATACTTTCAAATTTACAGTCCCTATACTAAGTGAATCTGATTTGGGGCGTGGACACTACCCTGTGATTAGCTCCAAATAAACTTTGTTGACTTGAAAACATCAAGTCCCATAAATTAATAAGCAGTACCATGTAGAACTTTACTACTTCAGTGTAGCTTGAGGTCCATGTCATTAGCTTGTTGATTTCAGAAATCATCATGCTGAGCATTTTTCTTCATCTTTCCCTTCCTTTCTCTTGGTTTGACCTTTCTCTTGTGATCTTATCTTTGAAATTGTACTGCAGAAATGAAATCTATGCAAACTTCCTCCGCAGTCAACACCAAGATATTTGACACCTCAGCCTCAATAAATCTTAGACCTCCACCTATTGATCGTCACAAGTCATTTGATGAGGAGGAATTTTCGCCAAAGCCTGTTGTTGTCAAGAAACCTGTTACCACTCCTATAAATGTGACATCGTACTCTGTCGCAGACCTGCAGATGGCTACTGGCAGCTTCAGTGTCGACCATCTTCTTGGTGAGGGGTTATTTGGACGTGTTTATCGAGCTGAGTTTGATGATGGGAAGGTATACTTTTCTCACTTTGACTATTTCAGTTAAAGGATAAAAAACTAGTCTTCTTGAACATGTCTTGCCCCTTTCATACTTTATACTATACTTTCCATTCTCTATGATGAATAACATACCCACTGATAATTAAGGTAGCTGTGGAAAGTTGTGTAAGAATTTGTATAGAGTGATGGCAAGTGTTCACATAGGAAGAAATTGTGCATATGTTTCCTTCAGAAAGTTTCTTTTCTTTCACATGCGTGCTCTCTGTCTATCTTATTAAGTTGTAACATCTACTTCGACAACACTGTAGGTTGTTGCTGTGAAGAAACTAGATTCAGCCACTCTGCCCAGTGATATGTCTGATGATTTTACAGAGATAGTTGCAAGCATTTCCCTGTTGCATCATCCGAACGTGACAGAACTAGTGGGTTATTGCTCAGAGCATGGACAGCATCTGCTGGTTTATGAGTTTCATAAAAATGGCTCAGTGCATGACTTCCTGCATCTATCAGATGAATACAGCAAACCTTTGATATGGAACTCCCGTGTCAAGATAGCTCTGGGGACCGCTAGGGCATTAGAGTAAGTTCGTAGCATATATATGCTCAGAAAAAGAATTCCATCGTTCCAATTGTTTCTAACTAACATCAAGTTGCGCCAAGAAGATCAGAACACCTGGTTTCTCTTCCCCAATATTTATCATTAGCTCCATGGTTCAATTATTGGTGTACACAAGGATTCGATCAATGCCCACATGAATGATTCAACAAAAAAGATACTTAACTTTTTAGCTCCATGGTATTAATTTTATTAATAGAAATCATATAAAAGCATCAAGAGGAAAACCTCGTGAACTTGTTATCGTTAAATTTTCTAAGCATCTAGAATCTTACCACACAAAGGAGTTGCTTTGGCTTGTTCATTTCCACTCCATCTGAATTTTTCTAAGATGCGGGGCATCATCCTGATTTTTGTTAAAGAATTTTGATATTGGAATTTAGAACTTCACCAAATGATAGGGAAAGAGTCCAACCTTTGCAACTGAGATCTTCATAAATCATGGTTGTTACTTACCTGTGATATTAATGATGAACGGTTCCTAATACTCAAGGGGTTTTTTCTTTCAGGTACCTGCATGAAGTTTGTTCACCATCTATTGTTCATAAAAATATCAAGTCCGCGAATATACTATTGGACACAGAGCTCAATCCACATCTCTCAGACTCTGGCCTGGCAAGCTGTCTCCCTCATGCAGACCAGGTTGGTCATGAGCCTCAAAATTTCTTGATAGTCCGTTGCATCATATTCCTTTGATGTGGATTGCAAAGAATTAGGTTGTCATTGAGCTTTTTATCATTGTCTTCCTTAGCTTTTAATGTTTTCCTTTTGCATAATTTGCATGCAAGTTGGGTTTTTATTTTCTGTATTTTTATATGAAGCCATCTGCAAGTTATGACTGGATAGGTAATTAATACTTCTAACTTATGCTTGTCTCTCTTCTTCTGATTTTTAATTGGCCATGATGTGGTAGTAGCATATTTTGAGATGGTGCAACATCTAGGATATTTGGGTTCCTTGTAGGATCTACTCTGTAAGAACTACCATGCAAAATACTAGTGATTTCATTGTTGCAAGTTAGCTTATTTCACTTTTTGTGAGGAATCATTTATTTCGTGTCCTTTCTAATATATGATTTATATTATTCTCTAACTAACACATCTCTTTAAGTAAAAACTCTTTGAGCTTGAAACTTGCACAAACTTGGTGCTTAATTTTTATTAATTAGAATGAGATTGTGAGATTGTGAGATTTGAACTGATTATCGTTTGGTTATCGAGACTCTAATATCATGTTAAAAAACTATCTCAACTCGAAAGTTTAAACTATTAGGTGAAGTCGCGATAATAGTTTTATATTGCTCTTGATTCTGAGACGGTTCTTTGATATGATCTTAGAGTCTTGATGACCAAACAGTCACGAGTTCGAATCTTACCATCTTCATTCTAATTAATAAAATTAAGCACAAAGTAGTTTGAGTATGTGTAAGTTTCAAATCCAAAGGGTTTTCACTTGAGGGATGAGTTAGAGAGTAACATAAAACTATTCTCGGGACCTCACCTAATAGATTAAGCTTTTGGGTTGAGATGGTTTTTTGACATGGACAACCTCTTAATTGGTGATGAAAAGCTTCTTTTACTTTAGTTGAAATTTTTATCTGTTTCATTTGCAGCACTGCATTAGTTTAGAGGCTAGACTAATCTCTAACCATGCATGGCTATTTGCTTAAAAGATTTTCTAAGTCCATTTTATTTTTCACCACACATGCAGGTACTGAACCAGAATGCAGGTTCTGGATACGGTGCACCTGAGGTAGCTATGTCTGGTCATTATACTCTAAAGAGTGATGTTTACAGTTTTGGTGCAGTCATGTTGGAGCTTCTTACTGGACGTAAACCATTTGACAGGTGAAGTGCTAACATAAACAATGTGATGACTCTCTCATTGCCTTAATCATGTTGATTTTCTCATTATTAACATAATTTTAACTGAAGATGGGATAAAAATGAGCTTGTTATTAATCATCTCATTGCAATGTGAATTGTTAACAGCTCAAGGCCTAGATCTGAGCAATCATTGGTTCGCTGGGCAACTCCTCAGCTCCATGACATCGATGCTTTATCTAAAATGGTTGACCCAGAACTCAAAGGGCTCTACCCTGTCAAATCTCTCTCCCGGTTTGCTGATGTCATTGCTCTTTGTGTCCAGGTAATGTATAACTTGAAAGAGGGAACTTAGGCGGGGTTGGGTTGAGGGAAGGGGGTTTGAAGTGTGGTAGCTTGGTATTGCAGTTTATAAACTGAAACATAGAGATTGGGAGTTAAAATTAGCAGCTCGGCAAGTTTGGGGCATTTTGTAGTTCTAGAAGGGAAAGGGTGGGTGTGCTAAGTCTTGTATGTGTTGTTGTTCTAATGCTTATGATTGTTTTGTGGCAGCCTGAGCCAGAGTTTCGACCTCCTATGTCAGAAGTGGTTCAAGCATTGGTTCGTTTAGTGCAGAGAGCTAACATGAGCAAGAGAACAATTGGAAACGAACAAGGTGAAACACCAAGAGCTGTCAATCCAGACACGCAAGACTATATGTCTTGAACATCGTTGCAAAATCATTCATTTCTTGCATTGTTGTCGCTGATTGATAGCCGTCCCCACTTTTCCTCTCAGTTCATCTTTGTTTATTTTACTTTCAAGTTTTTTCAACATATATGTGTAGTAGTTGAATGGTGGCATAAACACATACGAGAATTAAAAGCCTGGTACGGTATGTTAAAAATGACATGGTTTATCCTAGTGTTTGTTTTCTGGGGTTCTCTCTGTAATGGCTTCATGACAGTTGATGGCATTCTGTACATGGTTATACTCCTCTATCTTCCTAGTTAAAAATGGTGACCATACCTTTTCATGATTTTCAGATGTTTGATCATTGATGTCCCCTATAGAATATTCATGAGGTTTCACTGCTGGTCCATTCAAGCAACTAGTTTGAGAGGGATCATAATCTGATAATCCTTTTATTCTGGCAATCCTCGAAAAGAACAGGAATGGAGATATCAATGAATACCATCTTTAAATATAAAGGCAAAACAAAAGGAGGAGGTAAGATTTGGTCATGGTGGAAAACTCAAATATTCATCTCATCAGGCTGCTGTTTTGATTAATACGTCTCTGCTCAAGTTTCCTCAGTTCTGTGCTCGGTACTTTGGTGGTTGAAGGCTCAACCCTTACAGCTCAAATGCTTTTCTTTGAAATGACTTTTCCTTAATCAAAGTACCATCTTGCAAGACACCAGCTATTGTAAAACATGATGCGAATTTAGATACTGGTTTTTTTTACTTTTTTTTTTCCGTTTTAAATTAATATTTTTTAGAATTTTTAAATCATTTTAATTTATTAATATCAAAAATAATTTTAAAAAATAAAAAAAATTATTTTAATACATTTTTTAATAAAAATACTTTAAAAAATAATTACACTTCCAAACAAACAATACAGAACACCTGCTGTCAGGGGCAGGAAACTTAAACATAACATTGTGATCCATTACAAAAGTTGAAAAAACCATAAAGCACAAAAAGGTCCGCGGCCATTGAAACCCAAGTAAAGGAAGTTATAATAATACGAATTTGATGTCAACAAAACAGCAGTGTTGCATCACTTAACCATCAAACTTCTCTATCCAACATGCAGAATCACCCGCTCAATTGTAGACTATATATTTCGGTGTCGCACTTAACTTTTGGTATCCCTTAATTACTTTATTCACGCTACATCAAGGAAGTCCTTCTCTGTTACTGTCTTCTGCCGGGCTCGTATAGCAAACATTCCAGCTTCAGCCATCAAATTTCTCTATCCAACATGCTCAATTGTAGACCATATATTTCGGTGTTGCGCTGAACTTTTGGTATCCCTTAATTACTTTGTTCACTGCATCAAGGAAGTCCTTCTCTGTTACTGTCTTCCGCCGGGCTCGAATAGCAAACATTCCAGCTTCAGTACACACACTTCTAATGTCCGCTCCTGAAGAAACCCACATTGTTAATCAATAATTCAAAATACACCCAAGTTAACTAAAGATCAGTCCATTGCCAATGAGATGGGGGATGGGGGCATCTGATGTCAAAGGAAGAACCAACCGAAGGTTCTTTTCTTTCTTTCTTTTTTATTCTTATCTAAATGCCTCTTGAAATATCACTAATCTAATGTAGGATAAATGATATTAGAATTTTGTTCTTTCTTCTTTTTTTTAACAAATAGGGGAAGTCCAAATACAATTTGGGTCTCGAAAAGATTACCATATATAACACAAGATTTCTTCACCGATCCATTCTAACCAAGCCTCTCAGCCTGTCATTATACCTCAAGAACTAGAAAGAATTACATCCCCATTCCACCTAAAATTCTCAGAATTTGTTGATGGTTAGAATAGATTTGTAGACCAAGGCGACTGGTGTATTTTAAATTTAGACTAGTTCTACATGGTCCTTTCCTATTTCTTCTATGGCGTATCACTCACAAACACACGCTACAAAAGATAGCACCATGACTGAAGCCTAAGATTTTTAACCAAATCTCCAACCTCTTATCACCTTAATGAGCCCCGGGTGGTGTATTACAAAAGATAGCACCATGAATGAAGCCTAAGAGTTTTAACCAAATCTCCAACCTCTTATCACCTTAATGAGCCCCCAGTGGTGTATTTCATATTATCAGAGAGAAATTTTCTGCATTAAGAATCTAAATACAGTGAACCATAACATAAAGGCAGAATTTACCTGTTGAATTTGGGCAGAGCCGAGCCAAAAGCTCAAAACGGACATCCCTTTCACAGTTCATTGTTCGGGTGTGGATCTTAAATATCTGTGCTCTACTCTCCAAATCTGGAAGGCCAAACTCAACCTTACGGTCTAATCTTCCAGGGCGTAACAGTGCTGGGTCTAGAGTGTCAGGCCTGAAATACAGAATGAACATATCTTATGCTTAAGAGTTGAAGATGCACTGCAAGTTCACAGCAACAATATGAAACCAAGAAATTGCTCAATGGAGCAGCAATTGAAGCATTCAGAAAATAAAAATTCATTTTCAAACACATGCAGACACATCCCACGACTTTCAACTTTCTGAATTTGACAGCTAAATTCTAGCAGAATGTGCATGCCAAGATGTTCAAAGCAAAGGAAAGCAAGCAATTCGTTGCAAACATGCAGGCAGCTAAGAAATGACTGGTTCTATGTGAGAACAACGGGCAAAATTAAGAAGCAGCACTGAACGCAGTTACACCTTACAAAAGGAAATGGAAAGGAGCAAATGTGCCACAAAGATTTCATAAAACAGCAGCCATATAGTAAGCAAATCTAACCTGTTTGTTGCCATAAGAACTTTGATGTTTCCACGGGCATCAAACCCATCAAGTTGATTGACGATTTCAAGCATTGTACGCTGGACTTCATTGTCTCCACCTACACCATCATCAAATCGTGCACCCCCTATGGCATCAATTTCATCAAAAAACACAATGCAAGCCTTCTTTGAACGGGCCATCTGCAATAGTGAACATTTTATTTTTAACATAAGAAGGCATTGTAACAATAAGGGGAATAAACACCAAAATGCAGCAATTCTTAACCTGAAAAAGTTCACGGACCATCCGGGCTCCCTCACCAACATATTTTTGAACGAGTTCACTTCCAATAACCCGAATGAAACAAGCATCAGTTCTATTAGCCACAGCTCTGGCTAAAAGTGTTTTACCAGTTCCAGGAGGACCATAGCAGAGAACACCCTTAGGAGGATCAATTCCAAGCTTCACAAATTTCTCAGGGTGTAGCATGGGCAGCTCAACAACCTACAAGTTCATTGGTATGAGTATGGCATTTAAAAGGAAAACGATGAATTGCTAAGTAAATTAATCAATAACAAAAGAGAAATAAAGAAAGATTTACATACCTCTCGCATCTTTTCTATCTGCTCTTTACATCCACCAACATCATTATATGTCACATCTGGCTTCTCCTCTACTGTCATCATGGTCACACTAGGATCAATTTTGGGAGGAAGAGGAATCTGTATCTGATATTTATTGCGATCGACCCTGCAACAAAAGACATGGCAATTACTTACTTTGATTCCAAACCAACCAAGTGATAACGGATAATCCCTCAATATAGCTAATGGAAAAAGGATAATTAAAAATTGGATAATGTGAAGACACAACATAAAATTAAAACAAAAGACATAGCATAGGTATGGTTTAAAGTGCTTGTGTACAGCCAAAGTCTTGTTATAGAAGATAGGCCATGAGCCACAAATCATCTACTTCTACATGATTATACTACTACTAATCCATTACAAACATGGTAGTCCTCTTTAATATAAAAACATCACCAATAAATTTAAATTGAGAACATGGAAGTAAAATTCAAATAAGGTTACATCCATTTAGCAAACAAAGCTGGCAATGAAAAATATATTTATCAAGCAAACTATAGAAATTAATGCGTGAATTGATTTTATAGTGAGCATGAATATAGACCAGAAATATCTTACTACTTCAGCAAATTTTGTAGAAAAAGCTAAGCAACAAAATAGTAGAGTGCAACTTGCAAAGTTTAAAGGAAACCTACCCCACGCGCATGCCTTCTTCTATATCAGTAGGGGAAACCTTGTCACCCAACCCAACAACAAACTGGAATGGGATAACAAAGAATACATTAATGAAAATATGATTAATTATATGTAGCTTTGGTTCAAAACAAAAATTACTGAAAATAATCCATAAAAAACCTAACATTAACATGTGATAATTTATGTGTCCGTGTGTGTCTTGCATTCAGGATTTGATTTTAGAAAACAAAAATCGCTGAAAGAAGAAACAAAATTGACCAAGAGGATTGTCCATGTGAAAACACTCCAACAATATGCCTTGAGATTTGAAGTATACCTTGGCAATTTGCTTAACATTTATCATGTATTTGGCATCCTCGGTGTTTGGACTAATTATCTTGGTGCACCTAGCCACCTGGTTAAGAAACGAAGTCACTATACCAAAAACAGAAAGTGCAAGTTACTGACTAAACCTCCTCGACTGAACCCATACCTGAAGGGGCTGCTCCTCCTGCATCATTTGCTTGTCAGAAACAAGATCCCATTGGCTCGGTGCAGCTAAACCAGTATCAGACTCCTTGATACCTATTTTTAAAAAAATTGAAGCAAAATACAATGGATCAATAGCATCCAAGTAGCAATAACAAAACCATGTAAGCCCTTTTAACAAGATTGAAACAGTAAAATAATATCGGTGAGATAAGCACATACCGCACAAATCATTGACTTTCTTAGCCATTTCCTTAATTTCCTTCTCGGCTTTCTTTATACTCGCAGAATACGGTCCTAAGCCCTACATAAAACCAACCAGTACTACTTAAATTCCGGTAATAAACTCCATAAAAAGTTATAGCGCTACCCTTAAAACAAGAAAACGCAATAAAAAGTTAATGGTGCTGATGCTCAAACCTAATAGCTAATCAAAGAAAGAAGCTTTACTATATCTTTAATTATAGAAATGGAAGAAAGAGTATTAGGAGCTGGGTACTACTATGGTAATTAGGGTAAATAAATGAAAGTTAAGTGAATAGAGATAAAAGTTAGGGTTTAGAAGGGGAAAAGGGATTAGATACATAGGTCTTGAGGAGAGCGATATCGTCCTCATCCAGAGGGGGAGGGTTCTTCTCGTCCTTCAACATATCCTCCACATCTCCACCACTTCCCATTCCTGTTACTTCGCTTCGCTTTGTCTTTCTTTTCTTGACAGAGAGAAGAAGACACCACCAGGCTGAGGCAGCAGAGCATATACAGAGCAGAGGAAAGAGGACTTGCTACTTTAAGCTGAAGCTATAATAATCAGCAGCACGTACGGGCTTCCCTTTTCATATGGGCTTTTGCGAGCCCATTTCATTTTATCCAGGACACTCATATTACCATGAATTTTTTTTTCCCTCTTTTAAGTTTTAACTACCGCAAGCAGCCATGGCCCGCGCTTTGCCGCTACGGCGTCGGGTAAAAAATAATAATTAAATGTATAGTTTTTTTCTAAAGGGTCAACTCCTATTGTTTTGAAAAAAATAAACGTAGACGACTCATCTGCCTGTCAAAAATATAATCTTCATGGTAGAGTGTTATTTTTTTAATTTAAAAAACTTATTTTTTTAAATTTAATTTCATCAAAAAAAATCTAATAAACACTCTTAGAATATCAAAAAATCAATTTATTAGCTTAAAAAACCTAAATTTTTTTTCAAAAACACAAAATTAAATCGGTAAAAAATTTCTTATTTACCTTAATTTATTTTTTAGGTAAAATAATGGTTCAAAAACACCTTAATAGGATCTCTCCTCATTTATAAGACCTATTTACATTAAAATTAGATTTTTTTTATGTTGAATATGATCAATCAATAATTTTTTTTAGGTAAAAAATCTCTCGTTTTTATCCTAATTATTTTAATATAATCTTTAATTTAATTTAATATCTAGCT
>Ga0307507_10010888_pt1 | contig 11607 bp, 17 predicted proteins | sample 7_EM_MG_FD_207223 | JGI IMG/M metagenome (GOLD analysis project Ga0307507, IMG submission 207223) | Populus trichocarpa ectomycorrhiza microbial communities from riparian zone in the Pacific Northwest, United States - 7_EM | ecosystem: Host-associated > Plants > Roots > Unclassified | place...
TCATGTGCCCTAATGGGGTCACATGCGCGAAACCCATGACTCATAACTATGAGTCATGTGCCAAATACATAAACCACATGACCACCATCGTGCGTCATGTCCAAGCCACCTGACCACAATCGTGCGTCATGTCAAACATCAACCAATAACAATAAACCAATGACACGCTATTCCGTCGTCATGTGAAAGCCTATGAGTCAACTGATCTCATAGTGTGAAAAATAACAAACCGATGACTAATAACTATTAGTCATGTGAGAGTCTGCCTTGCTTAGTCACCGTTTGTGACAGAAAGCCACCATCCTCTTAATTTTAATTTTTCGCTAAAGACATTCAGGCTCCACAGCTAAGTTCTATTTTCAGAACTTGATCTTTCAGAGAGCGAAAATGCCAGCTCACTCCAGTGTGAAAGCGAGTGATAACTGTGATAGACTCTACTTTGTTGTGGTTTCTCGGCACTTAGGCGCTACGCGACTCCGCACTTTCCTCTCATCACACCTAACACCCTCATCCCGGGCCTACCCAGAACACTCCACCACAACCACCCCGCAGATTCTGGATCTGACACCAGTATCATATTGGGCTCGTCGCCAGCTACACAGTGATATAGGATTCATTCCTACCGGACTATTATTCATAGAGTTATATGGCTGGCAATTCCAGGATTCAAAGGGTAATTACTCCACAACCGCGGAACGGATCTTGATTCTGTTTGTTGGAGGTTGTTGGGCTCGATGCCAGCTACACGCCGGTATGAGGTACATCTCTGTGGGATCAAGACTCAGGAAATCGCTGCTGTGGAGGGGGTGTTAGGGATCAAAGCTGGTGGAATTTTACTCGACGGCGGATTACTCCACAACCGCTTGGGCTATTGTGATTCCGTTTGCTGGAGGTTGTTGGGCTCAACGCCAGCTACGCGCCGGTATAAGGTACGGCCCTGTCGCAGCAAAACACAGGATATAACTGTCTTCTGTGGAGGGGGTGCTGGGTACTAACCCTGGCGGAACTTTATTCGACGGCAGATTACTCCACAACCGCTTGGGCTATCGCGATTCTGTTTGCTGGAGGTTGTTGGGCCCGACGCCGGCTACACACCGGTATAAGGTACGTCACTGTTGCATCAAAACTCAGGAAATCGCTGTCTTGTATGGAGGGGGTGTTAGGTACTCATACTGGCGGAATTTTACTCGATGGCTGATTACTCCACAACCACTAGACAGATTCCGATTCTGTTTGCTGGAGGTTGTTGGGCTCGGCGCCAGCTACACGCCAGTATAAGATACGTCCCTGTCGCATCAAAACTCAGGAAATCGCTGTCCTCTGTGGGGGGGGTTGATAGGTTGCATGCTGGCGGCATTTCACTCGATGGCAGATTACTCCACGACCGCTTGACGGATTTCAACTCTGTTTGCTGGACGTTGTTGGGCTCGACGCCAGCTACACGCCGGTATAAGGTACATCTCTGTGGCATCAAAACTCAGGATATCGCTGTCCACTGTGGAGGTACTATGCTGGCGGAATTTGACTCGATGGCAGATTACTCCACAACCGCTTGACGGATTTCAATTCCGTTTGCTGGACCTTGTTGGGCTCGATGCCAGCTAGACGCCGGTATAAGGTACGTCTCTGTCGCATCAAAACTCAGGATTTCGCTGTACACTGTGGGGGTACTATGCTGGCGGAACTTTACTCGATAGCTGATTACTCCACGCCTACTTGACGGATTCCAATTCTGTTTGCGGGGGGTTGTTGGGCTCGACGCCAGCTACACGCCAGTATAAGGTACGTCCCTGTCGCATCAAAACCCAGGATTTCGCTGTCTTCTGGAGAGGTGGTCCCTATTGTAGCCCTGCCGGGGGAGCCATTGGGTGTGCTTGGAGGAAGCTGGGAAGCTGACGCCTGTATTTAGACCACTTAGCTAGACTAGTAGAATCAGAAATATAATGGACTATTTAAATAAACTTTTTATCATGTATCAGTGTTATGACCTAGGTTAGGAGCGGGTAAATGGGGAATCCTTGACTCTGTTTCCGAAGATGTGGTGTTGCGTCCTGTGCGTTCAGGAAGATTAGGTGTTGCGCCATGTGCGTTCGGAAAGATTACGTGTTGCGCCAGGTGCGTTCAGGAAGATTAGGTATTGCGCCAGGTGCATCCAGGGAGATAAATTGTTGCCCCCGGTGCGCCCTGAGTGACCGGAACCAGTAGTTGCGTCCTGATTCTCGCTTGACGTTATGTGCGCTAGATGCGCCAGACGCACAGGGCGCACCAGGCGCCAAGTATCATTTTTGCTGATGGTTTTCAAGAGCATCCAGACACTTCTGGAAACCGCAAGTCAGCATTATTTGTCTTACCTTTGTAACTGGCACGTGTGAAAGCTACATTATTGATAAAGTTTCCAGTCTGCCAGCATTACAGTGAATGGCACAATATGGCTGCTGTCAGACAGATAAACGGGCCATCGATCTTGCCTAGAAACCCCTCATCCATCATGCCTTTCCTTGATGGGCTAGAGTAATATTGTGCGTATATTGCGTCCGGGATCTGTGGCGCTACAGATTTAAGACAAATTGACTCTCTGCCGGATTAGATGGATTTAGTCTTACGACGGTTCAAAATACGCAGGGGAAATGTTGCCATGCTACTCCATAGTTCCTTGGTGCACAAGTAAACCTATCCTCCTCCAGCAGGTATTCCGGCATTCGTCTGCAGGCCGCACGATCATCAATATCAAGCTTATAGCGTTTTGTTATACCCTTCTTCACTGTATACAGATACTAAGATATGCACGAACTGTGCTTTGACTGGATCTGCAAACCAGTAGCCACCGGCCGCTCTATTTAGTTTGTGGATAAGATGTAGGTTATTGATTAAGGGTAACTTGCCTCCTCATTTGAGTGTGGGGTAGCATCGGCAAAGTTGGGGAAGCCCAATTCCCTCTGGGCATCGTTCCAGCACTTGTGAACTTCTTCGCTCAGGGTAATTGGGTCCGGAAACGGATTCACCAAGATGGTCCTGTCCAACCTCAGGGAACCGGCTTTGGCCAGGATGCTATCATGCTCAAGCCCCATGGCCCTATTCCGTCTGCTACTGGTGCTCTCTCCACCTCCGCTCTCCAATTCTGGCGTTGTTGGCTCTGAGTGGCTTGGAGTTACTATGGCCGGTGTTGCAAGTGAATTCAAGACTGCTGGCGAACGGGAGAGAATCAGGGATGGAAAACGATTTTGGCTAATATGTCCTGGGGCAGGTGTTTCCCGTCTGGGGTAATCAATCCTGCTAGTACTCTGGGTATTCCCAGGGGTGATTGTCAGTATCAAAGCTTGCGAGTTACGGCCCTCATGCCCGATCGGCCTCTGTATCCCCCCCCCAATCTGCGAATAGATCTTCATTATTCTCATGCTCTTCTAACTCGTTCTCCTCCTAGTTCTCCTAGCTCTCCTGACTCTCCTGACTCTCCTGGCTCTGGCGCTCGTATTCTTGATCATCAGGGTCTATACCGTCATCAGCTGCCTCCAGGCCCTGCTCCCAGTTGTCCGGAACTGGCTCTGGTATCTCGAGTCGCGATGAAGCTGGCCCTAGCACGGCATTCTCCCATCTACCTACAGTAGACCCAACTGTAATTGACTCAAGAGTGGGTGGTATTCTAGTTAACCTGTCCCTAGATTGAGATCTCTGGGCAGGCTCGCGGGAGACCTCCCTTCATCTTTGCCTCTTCTGCCTCAACAGACAAATTCTGTTCACTGTAAGCCGCCACTGTTGTTGTCACATAGAGTGGAGGCGAATTGTGATAGAAGGGAATCGGAGTGAATAGAGTTGCTAGCTGGATGGTGTTAGGAAACGTGTATTGGTAGTTAGTTAAGTAGGTAATATGGGGTTTCAATCTAGGAGATAGGAATTGTCCGGGCACTTTTAAGTGCTCGGGACGTTCACCGCTTGTCACTCGCTTTCATACTCGACGGCATTGGCACACACCAGCACGGCTGCATTGCGGCTGGACACGTGATCTAGGAATTGGCACCCCAGGCGTCCAGCTTCAAATCAGCCTGCAAATGTTTTGCTGAATCATAATACAAGTGTCAAGGATTTAGAGTTGATCAAGCAGATGAAGAGGTTTATTGAATGCACGGACATATCTAGTTCAAGTAGGTCTGCCATGCGGACCATAACGAATGCGGATAAGGCTAGGGTTCGGAGCATGGAACGCTCATCTCAGCAAGTACAAGCTGCCACTAAGGCTCAAGAGATGGGGTATAAGGTGAAAGCTAGGATGGGAAAAGCAATGAAAAGGGCAATCCAGAATGAAAAACAGCTGGAAGAATGATCCGTACAAACCCAAAGAGCAAGGTCTAAAACTAGAAGAAATATATCTGAAACGAAAAAAGGCGGAAAAAAAGCAAGAATGAACAGCAAAAATTCCAAGAGCAAATCTTAAAAGCGAGAAAAGATACCCCTAGACGAAAACCAGCCGGTGTCGAACACGACAAGAATGGTCTCCAAAAGACCCAAAGACAATGTCCAAGCTCCTCTCTTGCCTCGGTAGAATCAGTGGACCATGGCAAGTCTAAATTTACCACACTGGACCAAGGCAAACCGGCCCAGCTGTGGCAGGCTAATCTAAAACAGAAATAGTCAGGAATGAGCAAGAACAACCTGCAGAATTCTAGGAGCAAAAATGAAAAACACCGAAAGGAAAAGTCCACGATCTGCAGCGGCCTAGTATCTATAATCATGAAGGGCACTACCCTCTTTGCGGCTTCACGTTAGCCATATTGTATTGAGGCAGGCTAGCTTTATTGACTGAAGCTAGTGTGCAGAAATAAACCGGGGCGGACTCCTAAGGTCCGTTTCTACTGAGAAAGCAGTAGGACCTGCTGCCAATATAGCAGATGAAAGACCTGGTAGTTGTAGCCGCAACTTACCAGGTGTAAAGTAGCCACTTGAGTTGGCTCGGAAGCTGGCAGCTGGGTCTGATTTTCGTCCGGCATCTGCTGGTGCCATATCTACAAGTGCATTATCGACTCAGAGATTAGAGGGGGAATGGCATCTGCTGGGCGTACCAATTTGGGTCGCCGATGTGTCGGCAGGCTGCTGGGCGCCGCAGGCTAGTATCAAAACATGGTCAGCTGATGTCCTCAGAGGCCGCAGAAGCTTGATGGTGACTCGGCTTGGGAGCCAATGGGGAGCACTGTTTGGCAGACTAGGCATGGCCGCAGGTTGCCAACTCCTATTAACCTCCCCATAGAGTCTATCTGGTTCACCCTCAATACTACTATTGATTATTGGCATGCCGGGGGCGACCTTCCACGGCGGTTCTGCAGCGTCAGCTGGACCATTCGGTTTGTCAGCCTCAGCCATGGCTGCTAGGTCACATTTGCCACTGCTATTGACAGCCGACCGGGTAGATAGCTGAACTACTTTTCTTTAGGTCAGTCTCACTTCCTATTTGTCAGCTAGACCTCAAGGCACAATGCCCAAGTCAGTAGGAGAGGCAGAAGGTTGCTTACCAGGAGATGATGTGAAACCGGAATCCAAGGCTCGCACGACCTTGGTGGCCGAACTGCGCTTTGAGTAGGGCTCTGGTTTATCGATGTCCGGTGGACCGCTGTGTACCCTTTGTCCAGTCTTTTGCATGCTTCTCCCGGTTCTTTGCCTACTCAACCTGGTGATTCTCTCTGTGGCTGCAGCGGACGACGAGGGCTAGTCGCCATCTGAGTCTGACTCATCACTATGAGCGGAGGGATTGGGAGATTGGCCCCTATTCTAACGAGGGCCAAAATTCTGGCTGCCACGGGGGTGTCCCATCTTCTCCATGGGTGCAATGGCCACAGAAGAGCAGATCCATTGGTTCACTTGGGGAATTCATTGACCACCACATGCGGATATGCCTACTGTTTCCGATTGAGATCATTTGAGCAACCGGCACCGGCTCCTCAGGATCATCAAACAGCATGCGTGTATGCTGTCTTCTCATACCAATGAGCAGACGATATCCGTATCCCCGTGCAAGAACTGTGTCTATCCACACAAACAGGTTCCGCATAGTGGGTTCGGTCATTTCTATCCCGTGAACATGTCCATGAGTTTGCCATGAGATATTGTCCAGCCCACCAGCGAGGGGGCTGTCTGGGCGGATTACGGACAGTTGATCTATCCAGAGACGGACGGAGCACGGACAGACGAGACCTGCAGGAGCCATATTATCAGATACTGTGCACATGCAATACGGATGGTTTGTGGTAACTTACAACAATTTCTGACGGCCACTGGGGCTGCAACAGGGCTGCAACAGGGGCAACAGCGGAAACGGGTTGTGCTGTCAACAATCGTGTTAAGCTGGGCTTATGTGTTTTTGCTATGTCCTTTAGCAAAAAATCAAGGCATTGAGTAAAATGTTCGCCCCCTGGGTGTATCCGTCTGGCAGAGTGCCACCCTAACTGTAATGGGCATGGTAGCAAGGGCATATGCCTGAATGGCAGCCCATTGGGTAGCTGTACTCCCCTTCTAGCCCAGGATCCTGTCTTGCTCTATCTTACATTTCATTGCATTCCGCCAGTCTTTATACTCCTCAACATGAGTTCTCGGTTCAGGGAAGCTACAGACGTACTTACACCAAGTAATCTCACCATCATCTTTGAAGGCATCAGACTTTTGCTATTGAAGTCCGACTTTTGAGGCTACCATTGTAATAGCGGTTGGGGCGGAGGGTTGATTGATGAATCCGGAATTGTTTTTTCTTTTTCCACAATGGTCTTCCAGGGAATGCAAGATGTCCGCTAGCAGATGCTAGTAGCCTACAGGATAATGGGAGAATGTTTTATACTATTAAAATAGAAATAGAACGGAGCTGGCGGATGATAAAGGGAGATAATGGGAGTTCTGCGGATGATAAATAGCTGTGAGAAGGTTATTAGCTCGGAATATTCAGATGGATAGTACTGAATTGGTCTGGGGATATACTAGTAATACTGCGGACGAGTGAGAGCTTTTGGAGAGCTTTGTGAGTTCTATTGGGATAGATGGGTTGATCGATAAAGGATGTGATTGTGATTCAGGAAAGGAGCATGAAGGGACGATGGATTCGGGTGAGGGTGAGCTTATATAGGCCGTTGGGGTTCGCACAATTGTACCTTCTACAAACTTGAATAAGGATATTTTGAATCTTGAAAGGTCACGTGATCAACACACAAAGACGAGAAGCTTCAGATAAGGTTTTAAGCCGCAACAGAGCCACGGAGAAGCCGCAGCCTCAGAGCCAAGACCTCAAACACAACACATTGTCCTTATTGCAAGCGACGCTATCAATAGGCCGCTGCATACAAAATGCACCTTCAGACAATGCATCTTGATATCATGCTATCCCTTCATGCAAATGCGGACATGCCCTCGCCAGGGCCGTCTGCTTTTGTACGCGATGAAAGCATCAATCAGAGCAACTCAGACTACTAATCCGATCACCGGCTTGAGATCGCAGATTGTCGCGCAGCAAGTGGTGATATAAATGATAATATGCAGAACAATTCGGACACGAGGTACGTGTCCTACCCGCTAGTCTGCGGGTGCCCATCGAGTCAAGAAACTATTCCTGATGCTGGCAGGGCACTCAGCGATGTTGCTGGCTATATGGAGCTGAATAGGGCCATGACAGAGGACCCCTGGAATCCTTTCTCGTCTGAAGACGATTTTAATTTGGCAAGCTGGCTAGTCTGAAGCAAGAGAGCCAAGTCGCAGATCGACGCGTACTTTGCAGAAGGTTTGGGTGCCACAGATATCAGATCATTCCAGTCCGCCTATACCATGCAACAACACCTCGACGTTCTGGACCCGTTTGGTGAGTACCTAGTGTGGACGGAAGCCGTTATCGAGAATGGTCAACATGCAGCAAGTTTCTATTCTCAGAATATTATCGACTGTGTCCGCTACTTGATCCGCCAGGTCGGGTATAAATCAGATATGGTCTACACACCTATTCGGGAATATGATTCGAGTGGGGAGTGATCATACTCTAAGTTGCTTACGGCAGACTGGGGGTGGGATACACAGGTATGAAATAGGTGCTGACAAGTTTCAGGTGGTGGGTGTTTCAAGTGCTGATAGCCAATTATGTTCCTTGGTAGAAAACGCTGCCCCCAGGGTCAACAGTGGTACCAATTATCAGATTGTCGGACCAGACTCAACTTACCAATTGCTCGGGAGATAAGAAAGCCTGGTTGGTATACATCACAATCGGCAATATCCTTTCGCGGATGAGCAACAGCCTTGTTACGATGCCAATCCTGCTTCTGGCATTGCTTCTGGTGCCGCCAAAGTTTACTGGTGAATTAGCCCACGTCAACGAAGCCCAGCGGCAGATGAATGCCGATGTCCTGCGGACTGTCTTCAATCTTGTCCTTGCGCCATTACAAGAGGTTGTCAAGGAAGGAACGGTAATTGATTGTGCAGATGGCAAAACACGCCTTTGATTTCCCATCTTGTCAGCCTGGATTGCGGATCATGCTGCACATGCAGCCTTGCACGGAATAGGCAGCAAGTGGTGCCCAAAGTGTGATGTTCTGTGCAAGGAGCTTGGTGGGAATCCGCTGAAGATGTATGTGACCCGCGACTACATCCTATATAGAGAGAAAGCCTAGAGGTATGAGCCGGCAGAAGTGGCCAGTATTGCAGAATACTTTTAGCAGGTGGGCGTGAAAATAGGAAATAATGTATTCGCCGGACTCGACCGAGTAAACCCCGCCAACCTACATAAGCTGGACCTCTTACACAACATTTACCTCAGCCTATTCAAAGATATGATGGAATGGGTGGAGGGGTTGCTGAAAAAGCACAGAGCGCAGCAGGCTTTTGACGATGCCTCGAAAGAAATTCCACCTTATCCCAGACTCAGCATACAAAAAAAGGTCTATCGTGAAGTTACACAATGGCAGGGAAAGGGAATGCGGAACTTGGCCACTGCATTTCGGCTGTATTGGGATCCGTATTGCGAAATCCCGATAGTTCTCAGTATCACGATTTCAAGGGCCCTTTGAACTCTGTTGGCACACTGGTTGACTTCTCTCTTATAGTGCAATACCACAGTCATACATCACATACACTTGTCTACATGGAAAGGTATCTGCAGACATTCCACTGGACGAAGGACATTGTTCTTGTGTTCCGTATCTTGAAGACTACGCTTGCAGAAGGAAATTGTCAGGATCGGGATCCAAGGGAACTAATGGCGAATCAATGTGCTAATGAGGCCTGCCATTACACTGCCGCCAAGCGCCGTCGGCAGGTGGATCCAGAGAGGCTTAAAAGGCCCCATCAGTGAGTGGTTTTGATACGGGGCGAGAATCACTTCAAGTTCATCAAGATGGACTACCTGACTCATTTTGCCTCCCATGTATGGCGTTTTGGGTCCATATTGATGTATTCTACCAGGATCGGCGAACTAGCACACAAGGAGGAGATTAAAGTTGGTTACCAGAGATCAAACAAGAATGAAGCTGCCGGACAGATCTTGTCGCAATATGGCCGCCAGGACACTCTAGGAATGTGCTTGCAGACTATGGAAGCACTTATGAAAACAGGTGTGATCGTGGTAGGAGATAGTGGTATGGAAATGGTAACTTCTTCAAGCCGCAGTGCACCTTGGCGAATCCTCAAAGGCCATATGAATATTGGCATGATCTCTGAGCTATGTCGAGCCCAGGAGATTGAGTATTGTGACATGATGGAGAAGATGCTACGCTTTATCAAGCAGACTGCAGCAGATGACCCGCGGCTGCCTGCTGACCCCACCTGTTACAATCCTCTCCTCTGCGGGTGATACTTGCAGCAGGTAACCGATAGTTTCCTAACGATCACTTCTTCTTAGCCTAGTAGCTGTTGCGATAGCTAAGTCCGTTGACTCCTATCTAGCAACGTCGATCGCTGGGCGCATATAAGACAGTCGTATCTTGGTTCCCGAAAGTATGATAGATAAAGATCTTCGTATTGAAAGTATAGGGTATGAAAGAACTTAGATGGTTGCGTGAAGAACCCAAATCCCATGTCTCTTTTTTTTATTTTTTTTATTTTAATATCATGTGCTTTGTATTAATCAACTACTGGGAACAAAGACTACGTGCAGCGCTAGCTATGGTAAAGAAAGAACCGCATCCCCTATTTTTCTCCAACCCGGCACCAGGGAAAAAGTCATCAACCCAAGGGTCTCTGGTATGAGACCAACCGCACACCAGCCATGCAAAATAAGAAATCCCCCTCCGACGAGGCGGTCGAAAAGAAAAATACAAATAAGTATATGGGGAGGAATCAAGAGGAAAACCCTTGCCGTAGACGCCAACACAATAAATAATTGTTATAACCACTAACGAAACCCAAAGTAACCGAGAATAAAAGAAGAACAATGGGGGAGCGGGGGCCACTATAAACCGTTGCAGCGTTGCGTATATTACTCGAGAACCCAAGGCGTTGACATCGGCCACCGAGGCAGTGCAATACGACGACTAAGTGTAACCGAGGGGTGCGACCGTGGAGAAATCGCGAGGGTGCCGTAAAGTAATGGGGCAGTAGGGTGCCAGCCGAGTGAGTGGATCGTAGCTGTAACCGAGCAACGGGACGAGACCTGAAGGGGGGAGAGGAGGGGTGGACCCAATAACCGTGGAAACTATCGGTAACCGTGTGTCTGTCTGACTAGGCAGCCTCTAACGGAGGTGAAGAGAACGGAGAAATCGACCGTAGCCTGTTGAAGAGTTTTCTCCTACTGCGAAGTGTAGTCCCAGCCGTCTGTAACATGGGCGAGAGGGTGTTGCCGACCGTGCGAAAGCTAAGCGAGGCAGCGAAGCGCGAGCGAAAACAGGGGGTGATAGAGCCAAACGACCCCTAGAAACAAGGACGCCAGGGCCCAAGGACATGATAAGGGAAGTAAGGCAGGAGGGGGAGGGTACAGCTCACGGAGAGTGCAAATGCAGCTCACAGAGAGTGCGGTGGTGGTGGATGTTGATGATGAATTCTCATGCCGTTGAGATTTCAGTTGTCGGGTGTGTAAGGGAGATGGTTCGTGATCCAAATCCCATGTCTTTTTTTTTTTTGTTTTGTTTCATGTGCTTTGTTTTATTCGTCATCTAGGTACAAAGACTACGTGCAGCGCTAGCTATGGTAAAGAAAAACCTCCGTGAACCCACGGGCGCCAGGGAAAAAGCCATCAACCCAAGTCTCTCTGGTCTGAGACCAACCGCACACCAGCCACGCAAAATAAGAAATCAAACTCCGACTAAAGGGGCAGAATAAGAAACATCAAATAAATACATGGGGAGGAATCAACAGGAAAACCCTTGCCGTAGACACCTGACACAAAGAAATAATTGATAAACCACTTGCGAAACCCTAAGTAATCGACAATGAAAGAAGAACAAAGGGGGTGCGGGGGCCACTAAAACCGATGTGGCGTTGCAAGCATTACTCGAGAACCCAAGGCGTTGACATCCGCCACCGAGACAGTGCAATACGATGACTGAGCGTAACCAGGGGCGCGACCGTGGCAATCGCTGGGGCGGCGAAGGCAGTAGGGTGCCAGCCGAGTGAATGGACTGTAGCTGTAACTGCGCAACGGGACGAGACCTGAAGGGGGGG
>Ga0307507_10010889_pt1 | contig 11607 bp, 9 predicted proteins | sample 7_EM_MG_FD_207223 | JGI IMG/M metagenome (GOLD analysis project Ga0307507, IMG submission 207223) | Populus trichocarpa ectomycorrhiza microbial communities from riparian zone in the Pacific Northwest, United States - 7_EM | ecosystem: Host-associated > Plants > Roots > Unclassified | place...
ATGATATGATCATGTTTATCTGAAAGCTAGATATTCTTGAATCAATAAATCTATATGTGAAGAAAGAAATGAAAATCTTACAAGAGGTGGAAGAACTCGTATCGTCACATGGATGTTATCAACAGAGTTTGGAACCTTCTCTTTGCATTTGTCGATTGTCATTCGCGAAGAGACTTGGGGGAGAGTAGGTGCTATTGTACTTGGCCCTCGGCGACGACGAGCTAGGGGTGGGTTCCAAGGAATAGTTGCATTTGCTGATGCGAGTCAAGTCTGATTAACATGTGATGTAGAAATATTAAGACCAGTGCCAAAAAAAGGATGAAAAGAGGGAGCTGATGACGATGAGGCAGCTGGATGACCATGATTCTGAGCCCTTGTGTTTTGATAGAGCTGAGTGATAGGGGGAGCAGAAGAAATTTGCTGTGACTGCGATGTGAAAGGATGCGAATGCGAATAAGCAGTCTGACTGGATGGCTGCTGCGAAGTATGAAACGAAAGCGACAAAGAAGGGATGCTATTGGAAGAAAGAATAGGAACTTGCGAATGTGAAGAAGATGCTGCATGAGAAGAGGGTGTAGGATTCGAAATGGCTAAAGTGGTGGATTGTGATGTAGAAGGTGTTGCCTCAGATGTGCCAGCTGACTGCTGGTATTGCAGAAAAGCTTGGTAGCGAGCGATTTCTTCTGGAGTGAAATTAAACGACACTAATATGATTTCAGTATTTGGACAAGTTCTGAGCAGAAAATGAACATACTGAAAATAGAATATAGATATGACCTGATTGTAAAAGAAAAAAAAGAGAGGCTGAGTGCGAGTTAGACGATTAATAGAGAAGAGGGAGAAAAGGAGACAATTGAATGAATGGAAATCTGTCAGCTCAGGAGATGAGAGAGACAGCGACAAGAGACAAGAGACAGTGACAAGAGATGAGAGAGACAGTGAGACAAGAGAGGCAAAGAGAGGGACAAAATTCAACACTGGTCTCATCACAGCCTTTTAAGCATTTCAGAAGCAAGCACAGACCATGACTGGATATGAACTAGACCATTTCACTTGATTGCCGACATAGACTACTTTACTGCCCGATACTGTGTACCGAGCAGGAACCGACCATGACAGATTGTGCATCAATCACAAACCATGAATCATGTCTTTGATCCAGATCATAGAACATGACATAAACATGACATCAAAATCAGGTTCAACACACCATCCAATGGATATCATAACCATCGCACATTAATATTTGGTGAAGAATGCTGTCATAGGTCAAATTGAGTCGTTGTAACATGTAATGGTTTATGATCCTCCATCGGTGTGATCATGAACACCGCGGTCTGATTCAGAGCCTCTGTGAGTCTAGTGTTGTATCTCACGAGGTTTGAATCTGGACGAAAAAAAAAAATTCACGCTCGAGTCGTTCGGTGACGAAGCTGGGACCTTGAAGGGTGCCCTTGCTGCTGCGAGAACGTTTGTGTGTCGATTCAAGCACTAGTTGCTGATCATCTCATCCAGAGCGACCAAACGTGCAGTCTTTCTCACCGGGGCATCATCGATCATCATTAATGAGGAAGAAAACTGGCGTCATATTAGCGACGTTCACTTTTCCAGTCATCCGCTATTCCTCGTTTGACGACGGCGTGGGGCAGACGCAGTGCTAGTCGCACGCGACGGTACGGAAGGCTGTCGATGTTGTTTGGTCATTGTATAACATGGCTCACCACCGTACTACTTATATCGGTGGGAAGCATGTCGTCTCTTTCATCCCTTTCCTCTGAAGAGGCAGTCGAAACATACAGAGACCAGCTTCTCCAGCAGTCAATTACCCAAACTCTGACAAGCACACAACCTCTCGAAGAACTTCTTGCTCACGCTCGCAGCATCATTGAAAGATTCGCTACCCACGAGAAAAGAGTTTACGAATACCAGGGGAAGAATATTAATCTAGAAAAAGTCATCACTGCTATGCTGGATTACGCTGAGCTTGCTGGCGGCGATCGTGCTATACGTTATGTGTCATCAGCGATAATCGCCAGCTGTGATGTCGACAAAACTTTCGACAAGCTCATCGCGGTGGCTGTTACTTGGCTTACCCACCTGTTATATATATGTATGTGCCCTTTGTCACTTATCTACTGGCAACTGAATTCATCACTTTCCTTCAGTCAAAGCGAGCCGTGGCCATGCAAACCAAGCGAACGACGATCCGAGTCCCATCGCAACTCCGACCATTGAGAAGACGAAGAGTATCCTAGATGAAGGTGCAGGAAACCGGACAACCTCATTCCGAGATGATGTAGGTGGTGTACACTGTTCCATTCGCAGCTTCCCCCATAACACCCATGTTAGGTACTCCTTCGTGATGGGTACCAGTGTGTCATCACTGGTTTTCAGGATCATGCCCATCCTAGGCCTTCTCCAGAACGGCGCAGTGCAAAATTGAGGGCCTGCCACATTCTCCGTAGGGCTCTGGCAGTGTATGAGGAGGACCCGAATTCTAGGAGTGTGCGTGCTCTTCTCGATGAAAGTCACCAGGACAGCCCCTCTGAGAGATATCAATATCTTCCAGACTCTTGATATTCTTGCCAACTTCACTCGTCTATCGGAGAAGAGACTGCAGCAATTGACATCTCTTATCGACGATTCGTCGAATGGGTTCTTGCTGCAGAATGATGCGCATGACGACTTTGACGATTTTAGATGGTGTTTTCATGAAACAGAGGTCAGGGTTCTGCCGTCTTCTCAATTCAGTATACCCATAAAGCTTTCTAGATGCCTAATGAATACAAAATCAAAATCTACAAACCTTCAATCACACTTCCTCTATTGCGTGCGACGTGGAAGACCGATCAAGATCCCGTGGTTTTCGTTGACCAAAGTAGCAATTTCACTGTTCCTGCTAATAGCCGCAAACGAGTACGCAGTATTTCGTTACCGGATCCGGAATTTATCCGTATTCATGCGGCCATTACTGGAATTTTGAACATGAGTGGAGCTGGAAAGTTTTTCGATGAACTTCTTGATAAATATCGGGATTGTGGCGGTTCCGCCCCTTCGCCGAGCTGGGGAGACCTCGAGAGAGTGCCGAAAGGATGGCAAATGGGACAGGACATCCGAGCTTCGTTTTCGCGGGTTCATGTTACCAGTGCTTAAGTCAGTGTCGTATTAAATATGCTTTTTCTTTGATGATCATATTTGGGGGCATATGTCAATTCAAACAATTAGAGCGCTGATCCATCCAAAGGGTTCATTTAATGTCAGACCAATGCAACGTGCATGAATTCCGACATATCACCTACAATCTGTTTCTGTCCGGAGCTGGTCAGCCGCTTCGGCTCTTGGTGGACCTTTTAAAAAGTACTTATATTACTAAACTTGACAAAAAGATGTTCTGCTCACTGATGCTGCCAGTGGGTTTGCACCCAAAGCTAAACTTCTGCGGTTGGCGGTGGCCTGTACATGGTTGTCATGAACCGTGTGGGCGGGAAATCCATTTGGCAGCTCCAAACAGACAAAATACCAACTTGATAGTGAATTTACATTGCGAGAAATGCTTCTGGAGTCGCTTGAAGCCAGTGTGTCACTCCGACTCACTGAGAAAAGCGAGTGGTGTCCGAATCCAACCTGGCACCATATTATTGATATCCACGCCGCTGGTAATTGATTTTTGGTGGCGTAATTGATTTTTGGTGGCGTAATTCATATTACCAACCAAACACTGCTTCAAATCAAATTTTGGGCACGATGTTGGTTTTGAACTTGAAAGTTAATTCTTCCAACGTGCTGGAGCAAGCACCAATTCCAAGTCCTATGTTACACTAAATTGTGGCCTTGTCACGAACTACATATCAGCATTCAAAGTCATAAAACTCGTTTCAGTACATAAATGTCTTCATCAGGAATGTCCCCCACTGGTAGACCAGTGACCAACCCCTCTAGTATGAGAAGAGATTTCTGTCAGTTGCTCGCAATAAACCTCTGCACAACATTCTCCAACTAGTCACCAATGTAACTTTTGATCCACTTTCTCCCATGCGCATGGTAGAGTTCAAGATCCAATTGTGTCCACACCGAATCCCATTGATCCACTGCACACACATTACTCGGACGACGAAAAAACTTTCTGTGCAATTCGGGTATCCATATCAGCAAAGGCGAGCCATAGTAGTTGTATGTCAACCACCCGTCATTGTTGATGATAACTTCGTCCAAGTTGATAACTGGGTCAAAGTTGTTAGAGGGAGAGCTGATGAGAGTCTTGCTGCGCACCGCAGCGCCATGTATATCCCAAATTCTTATTGTGCGATCCATTGACGTCGAAGCCAACAACTGCCCAGAGCTTGAGAACGCCATGTTCATCACCGTGTCTAAATGGCCCGCCAATGTCAATGGGGCCTGAAGGGCGTCCCTCTCGAACAGCTCGAATACCAGAATGGCACAGTGTTCCCCAACGAAGGCCACTCTCCGCCCATTCTGTGTTAACGCGATAGACGGGCCCCATATTTCGTCTCCACTCCATGTCACTGGCCCCCATACCATTCCATCTGTGGAATCCCATACGCACAAGCAGTCGGTAGACGCCGATGTTATGTACTTTCCATTGGCGGAGATCACAAGTGCTTTGACATCAGTTTCGTGATAGTTGAAGGGACCTGCGACTTCTTTGGCAAGCGTATCCCATATAAACACGTCACGCCCGACACTCACTGCGATGCGTGCAGTTGGATTGTCGCCTGAACAGGAGAGTGCTAGTCGAAATGTGACCTCACCATCACTAATTTGCTTTGACGTTGCGATCAGATCTTCAGTCCTTGCGACCAGATCTCCAGTCCTTGCATTCCAGAGAGAGAGAATCCTGCGAGAAGTGCAGGCAACAAGATGATGTGAAGTGGGAGAGAAGGCAACGGTGATAATATCACGGTCATCGCTCAATGGACTATCACTGTCACTGATCAATGGACCTGCGACGGCCACCCCTGCTCGGGTGCACACATGCATCTCGTCCCACATTGTACAAGCTATCAAATCTCCATTCTGCGAGACTGCAACTAAAGGCCATCCATATCCCATTCTTTTCTGGATCGTCATGACTTCCTGTCCGGTTGACATGCCCAACACCTGCACTCTCCCGAGTTGCCAGCCAACCACGATCTGCTCTCCATCGATGAACGCAACTGAGTATGGGATTTCTCTCTTGGCAGATTCGCTCTCAGCCCCATCCACTATCCCTATGTTCCACGTGCGCACTGTCCCGTCGTGTGATCCAGACATAATCCGCTCTCCATCTGCAGAGAATACTAGACACCTCACGCCGGAATTGTTGAATGGACCGCCAGCAAGCTTTCCAGCCAAATTACCATTGGCATGCCATATACGAAAGTGACTCGCACTGCATGTTGCGACGAACCTGCCATCAGGCGAAAAGGTCGAAATAGGCGTTGAATGTGTTGGCTCGGAGTAACGCTCAGGTTGCATAAGTTCCTCGCCCTCCGTGGCCTCCACCCACGAGCAGACAACGAAGCTGCTTTCCGCAGGCGCATGAAAACTATGCACTGACGGATTATATGCGAAACGAGTAGTGGCAATTGTGCCAGTGGAAATGCTCATGTCCTTAGCCTCAAACGGCTTCATCACTTTCTGCCCCGTTTTGACATTCCAAGCCCGCACCGTACAATATCCCGACCGCGAAACAATGTACTCCTGATCTCCCATGAATGAAACTGCCCACACTGGATTTTTATGCCCATCAAATGATCCCGCTAACACCTTTCCCTCCTCAATCTTCCACACTAGGACAGTGCCGTCTGCTGACCCTGATATCAATTGCTTGCCATCCTGCGAGAATGACAGAGCCGAAACAGGCTCCTTGTCTTTCTTTAAGGCTCCCGAGTTTCTTTTTCCGACCACTTCTTTCCCGGTCATCGCCTCCCAAATGCGAATCCCTCCACCGAACAGGCCAGAAGCAATGTACAATCCATCATGCGAGAATGCGATGGAAGACACATCACAACCAATACAAAACGGACCGGCGATTGTTGTTCCTGTTGATGCGTTCAGGACAAAGAGGTCCCCATTGACCATGGATGCTGCAATGCGCTCATTATTGCCTGACCATGCAACACAGGTCACTGGATCCCTGTGAAGAGGTACGGACATTTCTAAAGCTGGCCATTGTGTCAGACTGCCTCTTTCAACTCTGAAAGTATGCGGAAAGCAGGGCAAGTAAAGCTTGGCAATAACGGAAGACGATGGCGTAAATGGGAGTGCGGAAATATATATATGGGGAGCACTTTGTCCGATTAGATATCCAAAATATCGGACAAAGGCACCTGCATCTTTGGCAAGGGCGTCCAATCCATCTATTCCGTCAGTCTGAATCTGACTTCATCATTGGTCAGTTGAATTAAGAAGGAAAGTCTTAGAGATACTCACTTTGTCACATAGCCACCCGCTCAGCACCGATAGCGCAGTCGAAGCAATGTGTACTTCTTTCTTGACACTCAGCACTTCCAGCCAAAACAATAGTTTTTCTTGCATGAACGCCTGCAAGCTCTTAAACAGATTCGCCTCAGACTCGTCGGCATATGCAAGGTGGTTGGCCCAGAAACGACAGGAATATGATAAAACAGGGGGTATGTGTTTTGCAATGCGCTCTTCAAGGTCCGTAACTTCAGTGTTGAGGAGATACGAAGTCTTCAATTTGCACATGTTGAAGCGGAGCATTTTGTTCATTGTTTGTACTGTCGCAAACGCTAGTTGACCACGGGCAGCATCCAGGTTAACACAGAACTTGCCACTTCGGTCAGGTTTGGTGAGGAAGTCACGGAAGGAAGTGTGGAGGGGAGAAATAGGATATTCGGAGTCAGAGGCCACGTTACTGAGCAGAGATCCCATGTGTTTAACAACCGAAGATACATTGCTGCGACCAGATTTGTCAGGGCTGCATTGACGTATAGTGTTTAATGCAGTTATAGAGAGGGGTTCGAAGACGCCCAGTACCTGCCCCATTATCGATCGGAAATTGTTTCCAATATCGGGATTGTCCATGTTAAATCTTTCGAGAATTGTCGTATAAAGTGCATCCAAGGGCTCTTTGCCCCCACTTGGGTGGAGCACTTTTTCAATGCAGTCCTCCCGTTCGAGCCCAGGTGGGGGTTTGGCGATGTAACTGCAGGCAACAAATGCCCATTGAAAGAGTCTTTCGGCTTTCTGCGCCAACTGATGCAGAATTATATCATCAACGCTGGCTTGACATAGCTCTTCCCGCGTGTATGTGTAAATGTCATTTTCCACCTCATCCGGATGGGCCAATTGAAGATCATCCATGAACATTCGGTGGACATATGACGAACTTGGGAATGAATCCATAATGTCCGGCTCCGGACGGGACGTCATTAATATGCGAAAATTCGACGGCAACTGATCGAGGTGCTTTCCAAGGAATGAATGTAGACTGGTGCGATTGGTCTCTTCACTCTCGTCCAATGCGTCAATCACAATAAGCATCGGACTGACAGACTGTAGACCCTCAAGTGGGTCTACAATGAGCGACTTGAATAGCGTCGTATAGTCGGTTGCAGCAAGTAGGTCTGGCTTCTCCCTGATAATAGTATACAGAGCAGCTTTGAATGCAGGGCATATGGAGCAAAGATTGCGAGCGAGTGTGGTGAAGAACCTATAGGGATCGCGGCTGGTGTCACCTCGGATAAAGCAATACGAGGTCGTAAGACGCCCTGTGGCATCAAATCTCTTCGCGATCTCGTGGGCGATCGAGGATTTGCCAGTCCCAGCTTGGCCGAAAAGCATCAGGGCCCTCGGAGAGTCAACGTCGTCCACCCAATCCGTAATGGCCTTCAGAAACTTGATTCGCGTTCCTTTGAGGCAGCCTTTCTCTGGGTTGAACCTCGTACTTCGCACGAATGGGAATTTTTGGTCAAGATCTGAATAAACACGGTTGCTATAACATGCGTATAATTAACAATGTATCACATACCATGCTCTTCTAAATGTTCGCTGATGAACTCCACTTGTTGGATAATGTGTAGTACGTTGGCATCAATATCCACAAGCGTCTCATCAATAAATGCATCATGAAGCCTCTTGAGTTGTTGACGAAAATTTGCAATGTCATCGGCTTTATTGCCGAGAAGATTTTTTGTGAGACGTTTCCCTAGACACATCGCATTAGCACAGAATGCGACAAAGATAGTTACATACAGAAGCTGACGTCCCCTGCGTAGGACTGGATGAACGACCCGCATGTAGTGATCAGGTCTATGAGCTGCTTGATAGTCTTCCTGCGATTCCCCGACTGTTCGCAGCTTGATCTCAATTCTGCGGTGTCGAGAAGTTCATTGTCTGGGGTAAGATGTAGAGCTTGTTGTATTTCGTCAAGTAAACCCATGACGTCTTCGTCGAGCTGGTTCTGCTTCGTGATTCTCTAAGCAACGGAATTTGTAAGAACGATGAGGTATGTCGACCAATAAAATGCATTTCACCTTCGGGATGAATGAAATAACACTCCACACCGCTTTAGCGTAAGGGTGAATCTAAAGGTGAATTCGCAACTCAGAACTCGGAACCCCACGGGTGGAAAGAAATCTACCTCTGCGACCGCATCTACTGCACTCACAACAAGGCCGATCTGCTTTGCAACAGTATTCCATTTCTCGAGGAAAGATTGTACAGACGGGATGACCGCTCCTGTGGTTTCCAGAGCTTGATCAATATTGTCGGCCGTACTGGTGACTCCGACTACCAGGCGCTGAGAAATCTCTACCTTCCTTAATGCATCTTCAGCCTTCTGAACGCTACGTGATGCCTCAACCTTGTCGTCGATGGATGACGAAGAGGTGGGAATGGTGTTCTCCGCGATACCTCTTAATGAGTCATCTGAAAGATCTTTCAGCTGTCCTTGTTGAGCTGAGTCCTAGACAAGGAAATATGAGTTCTCAACCTTATCCACAGATGATCGACTGACAGTCTTAAATGAGACGGAGAAGGAGATTGTCATATTCACAGATGATGACATAGGATTCACGCTTTGAAGCATAAAGGCTGCGGACAAAGGCTCAGTGTATTAAAGAGACGACAAACTCGTTGGAACGAACTATTCTGAGACGAACGAAGTGAGTCATACGACAGAACAAAAGTAGCCAGGCGTTTATTGGGCCGAAGTCGGTGATTCTCGAAAATTTGCAGTATAAGCTGCGATGTTGGACCGAGGGTACTGAACACAAGGCGGGTTATGACAGACAACGAGCAAATCTAAAAGGGACTGACAACTCGTTCAACAATTCATTCCAACGCACAGACTGCCCATCGATCTGCACAAGTGCTGTCTGCGTTGTCGTTCTTCCATCGGTTGCAGAGACAAAAAAGCGCCGGTCTTCTTCGCTTTTGAAGATGGTTGCAGAGAGTGGAAAGGTGTCAGTCTGAATGTCTGTTTGGAAAGGGGATGAGGTGGATCGTAGTGCAAAACTTGCGTTTGGAAGACACACCCGTAATGCCAAAATGAAATTCGGCCGCAGATTGAGAGAAGCTCATCATGGAAGATAATGAACAGTGAGATTGTCTGCGGAGCGCTAGAAACCAGCGCCACCACCTACATAACAGTCTGACAGAACTTTAAAAATTAAAATATTTCGCTCGACTGGGAGAAAGGAATAACTCTAAGATGATGCAGCCCTTTGGGCTGCCTCATTATAGGATAAGGAGTGTGGCGTGCATCAACTATACATTTCATCCTCGATGAGCGCGAGCTGACGATGACAGAGTCACAGAGGACCTCAGGAAGAACTTACGAGGGGCTGTCAGGTGATTGTGACGCTCTGTGACCCCAGTGCCCACTAGTAGTCTCCGAGTCCCGTTGCCATCTTAGATCTAAGCCTTAAGGTACTTGAAATTTATACAATCTGTTTTTGTCCCGAGCTGGTCAGCCGCTTCTTGTGGACCTTGGAAAATGTATTGCTAGACTTGATGGCGAAAAAGATGTTCTGCCTGCTAGCGCTGGGTTTGCACACTTCTGCTGTTGGTGGTACCGTCGTCTATTAGTTGGGCATCAGGGTTTCTGACGCGACAACCAAACGTGCAAGCGAAAGCCTTGAACTTGGTGTGTCCGTAAAAGCTGTATACTCTGATGAAGACGAACCCGATCGAACAATGTTAATCGACGATCCTATCAATGCAAAATTTATGTAATTATCAGGTCGGGTCAATATTCGAACCCCTCGCAGATTAGTAGTATGACAGTTTGAAAAATCTGACTACGGCCGATAGCCTGGTTGAGGCGTTGGCCAAGACCATTGGCTTAGACCCTGATACAACTATGCTCCCGGTAAATTTACGAAGCGAGTAGTATTAATTCACCTGCTAGTGTCGAGCCGTCCTTTTTTTCTTTTGGCCTCGATCTGGAGCAGTAGGTATCTTTGTGACCAGGCAGACTTTGCCTCAACATCCACCATGCAGGGCAATAAAATGTGGAGCTTCGCATATAAAATATTTCGAAAATTTAGGAATATTTGATGGGTCGCAAAACCAATCCACACTCTTGTAGTGGACGCTGTTCAGTTCTATTACGCTACTGAACCGTTGTACTGAATTCGCACTTGAGCCTTACGCGAAACGTTAGAAACCGAAGGGTTTCGTTCGCCCATTGAGAATCGGTTCAAAGAACCAAGGCAAAGAACAAAGAAAGACGATCTGCAGGACAAATCATAGGTGAATCAGGCCACGGAATGCAGAGAATATTTTTGGTCGATTTAGACAAGATCGCTATAAAAACACATCATGATCAATGCGTGTAGGCACAAAAGACATGAATAGAACGTACGCGACATTGAGGGGCATTTCTTCGATTTGTGTATTGTAGAATTCTGGGCAAAATATCAGTTCCATTAAAGCTCTTGAACTTCAATACACTCACGTTCGATATCCCTCAGCATTCGCACATCCCTGGTTGTGACAAGTTAATGGCAACACCCTTACGGCCACCTCTTGCAGTAAACATGACCTGTGGATAGTGAAAATGGGGTGCGTGCTTCATGTCACTTACCGCATGGAATGCAAACAGGGTCTCTAAAGTTCGATAAACAAATAGTGCACTGGGTCATGGTATCATAAATTCATAATCGCTAGCAAATCGCTAGCTTCGTAGCTGATCGTAACATCTGTGACAAGTCACAATGTGATGGGAGGTCGCACCATCGCGGGTCATTCTGCCATTGTCAGTTCACGGTTTGAGCATGGTCCCTTGCTAGCGCCTATGTGTAGTTCGATCGTGACTGCTTGACCTTAATGGTGACCCTACACGAACGAAACGCCTTTCATTCTTGAATTCCGTATTGCATTCAGTTTGCATTTTGTCGAACGACTTGCGAACGACGCAGATTTTATGCATCTTATGTCAACCCACCTCTCTCTTATGCATGTGGCACCTTTTGGGGGTTCCAGATCGGACAGGCATACCCACACCAGTGTGGGAGAGCCTAACAGTAGGGGGACGAGTAAGGGGGTTGTTACCCCGTTAAAAGTTACTGCCCATGACTTCAGCAAATAGTATGCTTCGAAAAGTTTCTGGAATCATTTTTATTTATATACCTCTCCTAA
>Ga0307507_10010890_pt1 | contig 11607 bp, 9 predicted proteins | sample 7_EM_MG_FD_207223 | JGI IMG/M metagenome (GOLD analysis project Ga0307507, IMG submission 207223) | Populus trichocarpa ectomycorrhiza microbial communities from riparian zone in the Pacific Northwest, United States - 7_EM | ecosystem: Host-associated > Plants > Roots > Unclassified | place...
GTTTTTAGAAAAGACTGCTATTGCATACCGCCAGAATTTGGCGTTTTTTCTCCAATTTGGGTGGTATGCAATAGCAGTCTTTTCTAAAAACGCTACGACACTACGAGTACCGATATGCGGAAGCTGGCTGGCAAAAGCACCGTGCCGTACCGAAAGTATCACACAATCGTAAAAGTGCCACCATACAGGTAGAAACATTTGCACGTTCCAGTCCCGGGAGGAACCGCAACTACTATACCCAACCACCACGCGACAGGGTCCCGTATTAAGCGACACTTGACATATGCTGTTGCAGTTCAAGTGTACTCCTATCAAGTACGGTAGTGGGTTAAGGTACTTGTGATAAAAGCTGGAGGAAAGAGGTCAATCGAGTACCATCCGATGACTCGATAGGACAGATGGACGGACGAGCGGGGGAACAACATACAATCCTACACACACCAACGGGAGAGACAACAACATATCTTATCGCCGCCGCTATCACCACCGCCAGCAGCAGCAGCAGAAGAAGACAAAAGAGAATTCTTGCCCAGCTCACCTTTTCATACAGTAGGATACACATTCACCCCGCCAAGGGGAAACTAGCACAAATAAATATAACAAAAAATAATACCCTCAGACACGCAGGCTCGGTGGGATAAATCCTACTACAAGCTTACACACTCCGACACCCGGTGCAGTACAACCTAAGCCTCCTCCGGTGTGAAAGTACCGGATACTCAGAACCAATGCTTTCAATCGCTCAGTCCGGGGTGAGGACTTGCCCGGTCCGACTACAGTCGACGGCCGTCCAACTGGACAACTAGAAGCACTGCTCAGAATTGAACCCTGGTGGTGGTGCCCAAAGCATGAAACGAAACCAAATTTCGGAACCTTCTTTGCTAATTACCAACCAGACAACAAACTTGACATGACTAAACCACCGAAATGCGAAAGTGAAGTTGTATATATTTTCACTATGTTCTCCATGTTTTCGTCATGGAGAAACCCACCTGCCCCTCCTCCCATAATCAAAGGTCATTTTTCCCTCTTTTCTATTTCTCTTTTCACTCAGGTAGTCTGGGCTTGTGACTATTTTTATTTTATTTTATTTACATTTCGTGGTTACAGTACAAGCACTGTGCATTCCTTGGCCTTCTCGTGAGTTTCTTCGGTCCTTGCGTTAATTGGCTTGAGTCCCTTACTTGTGCATTCCGCTCCTGTCCGTCCCCTGCATCAGTTGCGCAGGTACGGTACTGCATTGTACCTGTGCACTTGTTTTTTTGTTTTTTCTATACCAAGGACGCCGAGAGAGTGGAGGTTACCGTGGTACCTAGGATACTCACTGTGCAGGACTCTTTTACTTTTTTCTCTATCATTTCCTTTACGGGGCTCTCTGATTGGCTGATTGATTGATTGATAGCTGGTGAGTGGACCACCTTAGGGTATTGCAATTGCTATGTACTTTCCTCCCTGCGGAAACTAAAAATTCGAGTACCGGTACATATCTACTCTTCCAGTCTCTGTCTCTCCAGCTGGCTGGTTTTACTTTCTTTTTCAGGAGCACTTAATCCCATCATTTTCGCCCTGGGGGAGAAAGTGTCTGTCCGATCGAGAGCCTTATTCACCCACTCGCTCCCCACAGCAAAGCAAGAAAAGCAGAGATGTTGAACCCCTTCCCCCTCCTCCTCATATCCACTCTCCTCTCCAGCACCACCGTGCTCTCCACAGTGATTAATCCCCGCCACGCCTCCGCACAGGGTTCCCAACCCGGCGGGGATGGTGACCCCTACTTCAACAACGACCTCCCGCGCTTCAAAAAGGAAATCCTGGAAGCGCACAATGCTCGCCGCAAAGAATTCGGCGTGGCCCCACTCTCGTGGGACAACGAGCTCTGGAAGATGGCCAAGAGCGTGACAAAGACCTGCGTCTTTAAGCACTCTGGTGGGGGCTATGGCGAGAACTTGTACGGCAGCAGCGGCGGGAACGCTAAAGCTGGAGTGGATGCCTTCGCCGACGAAGTCAAGAACTATAGGGATGATAACCTGATCTGGGATGGGAACTCACCAAAGACTAAGGATGGGACTGTGATTGGGCATTATACGCAGGTTGCTTGGAAGGATACTATCAAAGTGGGTTGCGCGACGAGTGATCAGAGGTGCAATTTCCCAGGCGGGCCTATGTGGTAAGTTTTTCTTTCTTTCCTTCTTCCCTTCCGAGAAAATCGGTAAAGGGAATGGGGGGGGTAGCGCTGATAGTATGTGTGTGCCCAGGTTCGTAGTATGCGAATACTGGCCGCCCGGAAATGTCGTCAGCAACCAGGAAAACCTCTACCTAAAGAACGTTGGCCGTCCAGGACAACCGTTCAAGGAGCCCTCTAAGGATGTAAACGCCAATGTACCGCCATACAAAGGCACTGACATACAACTGCCGGAATCCCTGGCGAACGACCACTCTGACGGGAGCACTCCTGGTGCCGGCGGCGGCGGCGGCGGCGGCGGCGGGAATACCCCGAACTCCAACCCTAAGCCCGAGGAACAGCAGCCACCGCAGAACTCGTCTCCATCTCCATCGCCATCGCCCCAGCCACAAGATCCTTCCCGGGCAGTTAAGGTTGTTACAGTCACTATTACTCGCAAACGTAAGCCTACCCCGTCCCCGACTTAACCAAGAGGGCGCTATTCTTGGGAGACGATGGTAAGCCGACAGAGCATGCTGGTGCTACCGTTGTCAGGGAGAATTTTTTTAGTATAGTCTGATGATTTTAGTCTGGAGGAGGAGAGGTTTTTCTTTTTTTTCCTCTTTTTTTTTTTTAAATATCCAATATGCCTTTGGCTGTGCTAGGGCGGCTATGTACCATAGATAGGTGACGTGTTTCTTGTAATTGTCTTTCTTTCTTTCTTTTATCTCCCCCGGTGGTGTGAGAGGTGAATATGAGGTTATGACGGAAGTGATGCAAGTGAGGGTTGAACATACAATAGGAAGAAAAGGGGAGCGGTGCAGTCGTTGGGGGGTTTTTCAAGGGCAAAATCCCGGCGTACTGTACCAATCTTGGCTGCCACGGGAGAGGCATAATAGTCCTGCAGTATCTAGGGCTAAATATCAAAACATAGAATTCTAGCTAAAAAATCTAGATTCTTCACGCTATTAGAATAGAATTCGATTCTGTGCTACAACAGGAACCACTCCCAAACCAGTACTGTACCGGGGAAATGTTTTCGTACTTGTACTAGACAGGGATAGTTAACCAGTAAACAGCCCCTGTCTTGCACGAAAGTACCTCCCCCGGTATTTGTGCACTACAAAGCTTTAACTCGATCCCCACACCTTAACATTATCAAACTTTACCCTAACCCACTACCAATCATACCCCACGATTCGGCCGCGTGCTATGGCACAGTACCGGTACTAGTACGAGTACTCAACTGTGCAATCGCCTGGCGAAAAAGCCTGTATCTTATCCATACCCAAACAGCAGTGCTTCCTCCGCCGGGGAGTTTGAATAAGGTTCACCCATGCGGGAGCTAAATTTAATTCACTTGTACGGAGCTCTCTGAGTAAGGTTAGGGGTTCCTGAATACTGCCGGTAGACCGGTGGAGTACTACGAGAAATGTACCGGTGCTTGTAACTCGGCTTAGATAACATGCTAACCCTATTGTTCACTGCGGCCGTGATCTAAGCGGAGGAAATCTAATACCGGTACCGTAGATTCTGGGTAAACCCGACCCGCCGCTAAAACCTATATGGTACTCGTAGTTACTATCCCCGGGAAAGCGAATTCGCCACGGGGTTAGTCCTTAAGAGGAATAGTGGCTGCCTTAAGAAGTATGGCGGCGGGTCGAGTTTGCCCAAAATTTACGGTAGTCTACTTGACGCCGGTGATAATGCTCTATCACTCACATGAGGCTCGGCAGCTGGTGTTTCAGTTAGGGCTGGGTCTAAGAGTGAGTGGCTGGTAGGGACGTCAAAGTATCATACCGGTACATAGGCAAAAATAGGAAGGGGTATCCTTCCCGGCACTGGTTTACCGAGTGCCATCATGTGATAACGCTGGACACATCTAAAACCGACCTTCTTGTCCCTAGGATTTGCTTAGTAATCCACACAAAAATTAATGGGTAAATCGGCTGTCGGTAGGTGTGCTCCACTACCCCAAAACTCCCCGCCTCACCGTTCCCCGCTGATACTCACTTTGATGAAAGATTAGAACCCAGAATTGGAGTGGGGTTGATCCTGAATGGTTCCAGGAGTTTGTTTCCTCTAAAAACACTGTGTGCTCAGACGCCCCGCACCATGTGTCTTATAATAAGATCTCGGATGGGAATAGGGAACCTTTTAGGGATATTTCCCCGTAGACAATGCCTTCTTGGCAGATGCGAGCAAGAGACTACCCGACTGGTGCTGAAGTGTAACCTTAACCGATCCTCCCTCAAACACGCTGACCATACACCACAAGCCCAACCTCAGCCTTAAAATACACCTTCTGAATGAGATCTGATGTTATCCTGACGGAAAATCGAATACAATTTCCTTCTTCTTCTTCTCTTTTCGTCTTTTTTTGTTATTCCCCGCTTGCCTGCTGCCCGTCATGATGAGAGTGCTGGCAGGATTATCACTTGTCGGATTAGCGAGTGCCTGCGGAGTTTTGTGAGTACCATTGCCGTACTGCAGTGTAGCTGACCAACCACCCCCCCTCTTCCCCCTCCCTTGCCAACCTCGCCCCCTGGAAATCTCCGTCCTTAATTCCTTCACCAGAAAAACTAACCACCACCACCACGGCGATTATTAGAGTCCACAACGAAGTTTTCCAACGTTCCGCAGACATATTCACCCTCCCGACCTCGAACGAGGACATCTCCGCGCACCAAGGAGTCTTCTCCCGACTACTAAAGATCCACACAGAGTCCGTACAGGCGGGCGCCTTCTTCCCGGACTGGGGTTACCAATGCCTTAACACGAACGACGATGCGGAAGCTGCGCACTGGCCGCCCTTCCTAATCGCTAGCGTCGAGCACATAAGCTCTCGATACGGCAGTCCGACCCCCGAGCAGCGCACGCCGGAAGAGCAGGAACATCTGGAGAAGCTTATTGGGTTTGTGTTCGCCGTAGCGAGCCATCAAACGGCGGATGCGACGTGGCATGCTATCCGCCTCCCCACGGGATTCATGAACGCGCTGGCGGGTGTGGACTTTGATGGGGATGAGGCTACTGCGCATCGAGTTTTGGACCTCGGCGGGGATGTGGTGCTCTCTTCTAGGATTGCGCGGAACGGGGAGGATGGGAAGGTTTGGATTGGGGACAAGTGGTGGGTCCCTATCGAGGATCTTGTGGCCATTTATTCACGCATTGGGAGGGATGTTTCGGGTTTTGTTATGAGGTATTGTACCATGCGGGGGTTGGCAGCGCTGAGGAGTGGGTTGACGGTTGGGCCCAGTTTGTGAGTGCTCTTGTCGTAAATAGTTGGTGAGGAGTAGCCGGCTAATTGGGGTAGGTATGATACCGTCGCGTCGGATTCGCCAATGCTCACCGCCGAATTGGACGGGTACTACCTTGGCGGTATCAACGAGATGGCCGCAAGGTCTGTCAGTTGCTGGGCAAATTTGACAAAATGGATTGCCTTCGGAATAGACGAAGAGGAGAAATTAATGAACGGCTGGGGGATTTGCGATGTCTTCCGCGCAGTTCTGGAAAGAGGGGGTGCTGGCAGCCCCTCGCATAGCAAGCATAAAGAACGGAAGGCGACCGATCAGAGAATGAAAACGTATCCCAGCGGGATAACTTTTACCAGAGATCAGTTTGGCGCTGAGAGCTACCACATCCCAGGCATGCATCCCCCGAGCGTAGGGAAACCAGTGCCTTCAGAGCCCGATCAGGACGCGCCGAAGCTTGGCGATCCGACATATACTTCGGCGTATCAATTCTACTCGCACTTTGGCGCATCCCTGTCAATCGGGGATTTTTCTCCGTCCGATGACGGTCAGGCGGTCGCTGTCGGTGCACCCTGGGAATCTACTGACTCTTCAAAACCGGGGGAGGGGAACGTCTACATTTTGCCATTGAAAGACTTTGGAGATCCCTCCAAGCCCCAATCGGTTCCCAAGCCTCTTCCGCTAGTCAAGCAACCGACTGCATCTACAGACCGGCGATTCGGAATCTCTTCCACTCCTTGGAGAATAATGAATACCACATTCTTAGCCGTGGCAGCTGCTGGACCACTAACCTACGACCCTAACACCCCCCCGTCGCTTCCCTTCGAGGGCACCTCCCTGGCGGGGAAAGTCCACGTTTTCCCAAGGGGGAGTGGGTCAAGTTTATTCTCTATAGCCTTCAAGGGCGCAGAACTAGGCAGCATTGGGCGGAGGTGGTGGGGGGAAACCATGCTATCGGCCGATCTCGTCGGCGACGGTGAAGAAAAGTTGGTAGTCTCGGGCTCACGTAGCGACGGGCTACGTATCTGCGAGGGTAGAGGAAAGATACAATTTGGCGAGGGTGAGATCGCAATTATTTCCCTCTCCCAATCTTCCTCCTCCTCCTCCTCCTCCCCCTCAGATCAACCCATACACATAGAATCAGTAGAAGACCAGAGCATAACCCTAAATGCTACGATCCTCCCCCTTCCAAAAGGCGCAAAAACAGCCCCGTGCTCTAAAACCTCCACGTACGAAAACTTTGGCACGGCAATTGCCTTCTCGACACATTCCCGCACCCTCTTCGTCAGTGCGCCAGGAGCCTCTGGCGCTTTCGCCTACCGCTGGAACCCAATATCCTCTTCCCTCGAGCACATATACACAATCCTAGCACCCCGCGCCCCGCGCCCCGTCCCCTCGTTCTCCTCATCCTCCCGGAGTAACTTTGGCGCTGCCATGATCACCGGCTACACCTCTGGCATAGAGTGGCTCGCCATCTCCGCTACGGATGAAGACGTGGATGGCGTCAAGCAGTCTGGCATACTTAGACTTTACACCCTCTCCGAGAACGCCGCGGAACTAGTCGCAGAAATAGCCCCCGAAAAGGGAGGTGCGGAGTGGGCGCGTTTCGGTAAAGTCCTTGCAAAGGACGGGGACAACGGACTCTGGATTGGCAGTGAATTCTGGGACGCGGGACGGGGCGCGATTTGGTGGGTTGATATTGGGAAGGCACTCGATAGGGAGGTACTAGACAGAGAGCGTGCAGCCACGCATGCTCAGATTGTACTCGAAGAGCGGGAAGAAGCGGTTAAGAGGATCCCTCTTAAGCCCGTTAGGGTCGGTCAGGAGGCTAACGTATTCCCCCCGCCCCCCATACCCTCCTCCGTTATCATTTTTGCCAGTTGAGACTAAGAACACTAGGCACGCTTCGCAACATCTATAGCATCCGGCGCCAACAGGGAATTAATCGTTGGAATACCGCGCGCGGGAGTTACGCAATCGCTCCAGAGCGAGAGGTTTTTCGGGTACGTGGCGTTTTTTGGGAGGACATAAAGTAGGGTAGGGTAGGGTAGGGTAGGGTAGGGTAGGATAGGATAGGGTAATGTAAGTTCTGATGGGGGGCAGGGTGTAATAGATGGATTTATTATAGTTTTGAAATTTGAATAATGTGATATACCTTCATAAATTCAATAGGTGGCCTTTTTCTTTTCTCTTCTTTTTGGCTGCATAGGGTTGCGTGGGCGTGGGGCGGAGTGCTGGACCGAGATGTGTAGCACAGTCGGTGAAGGTATATTCTTAGCGTTATGAGTCAACCTAGCTTTGACCATTGATTGACAAACGATACAGTGACAGAAGAAACATACTGTATATACAGTCATGTATAACTGTCATCCCCTCGAGTCTATCTATCCCGTACTGTTTGTGAAAAATATAAAAAAAAAGTCTTCGAGTAGATATGTACTTGTAGCAGTGAGAAGTGTCAATAGGGTAGTACGAGTGAGCACTCATGATCAAACCCAAATTTTATTATGATACAATGTCATTATTATATTTAGCCATCCCCGTCACGATTTTCATTGTCTTTCCACAGCCCGACCTAGTCTGGCCTAGTCAATTGGTGGGGGGTCCCGTCCGATTTAATCTAGGTTGTGGGTTATCGCTTCATTCATTCCCGTTCAATGCCTCGGGACTTGACCGGGGTTACGAGTATGGCTTAGTATATCTGTCGTTGGAGTCAGGTACAGGATCGTACCGTACCTCGTCTTACCATCTCGTCCGGCGTGGAACTGTAGATGTGATAAGTATCTGGATGTTCTTGTTTTGTGGGATTAGCCTTATGATCACTGGTTATTGGAAGATATAATAAGAGGTATATTAGTAATTATATAGGTGACCAATATACATTGGATGCGTGCATATAGTAGTGGATCAAACAAAGCAGGGACAAGCTGGGGGGGGTCCGAGGCTTGACACTGGGGTAATGGCACTTTTCAGCTATCGTACTGTAGTCAACCGGTACGGTAGTGCAAAATGAATATAATATTATTATAAAGTCTCTTATCAGAATCCATCTCTCTCTGCCAGGCCAATTAATTAATCTCGGTATCATACTCAGGGGAAAGAACCTCAGGAGGGGAAGAATTAGTATGTTCCCCCCTATGGTAAAATCTTGAGTCGGTGATATGAGTTGTGTTGGATCTCATTAGGTAGGTATAATATTACCGCAATTCCTACATACTGATGATATGATTGGTATTATAGCAACGCTTTCTGATCTCTGTATATGCGCTTCCAGGTATAGGTATCATTTCTACGTTACTCCATCTTCGATTTCCCACTCACAGCGCCGACCTCCGATACTTTTCTCGGGTCTGAGGTGGGGGTAGCGTGTATGATAGGCTACCGTTCGATTTAGTCTAGGGCATGAATGATTGAACAGCAGGGTGAGATTCTTTTGTTTTTGGCAGAGATTGGGTGATGCTGTTAGGGCGTCTAATGATACAAGTACGTATGCCCCCGATGTGAGGGTGATTCCGACTGTGTTCCTGTCGTATACAACTTAATCTGGCACTATTCACTTGCTCTCAACGTGATCGCCAATCTCAGAGCTGAGGGCTGTCTGGCTTATTTTGGCTACCCCTCGAGGTCTCTGGGGAGTTGGAGCTTTGTAGTCTTCTTCTTAGGTTCCGAGCTTCCCGATAAAATGTTAGATATACTAGTGTCTGCTATAAAAGGTATACCTTATGTCCACCCAAGATCCATGATATCCGACCGGAGGGAGATGACTACCAGTATTTGTATATATCGTAAGCTGAAATCCACGAAATTACCATTTAGGATAATGTTAGGATAATGATTGTGGCTTCTGTTAAGGATTGTTTTCGCAGTGTTGGCCATCTAGGCTGCCATAGTTTATGTAGTTGGGTTTGCTCTGCCACCGGCGCTTGGGGGGTTGTTGTGGATGGCCGCTTGTATGGTGTGACACTTTTCTTTGGTGTTCCATAAAGTGGCATTTGCAACGCGGCTTTGACACCAAAACGCCCCCGCTTTTCCTTCGCAAGACCCCGCTTTTCCATAGCTCCCAAGAATATCATCAACCGACCCGACTCAATAACTCATCTACTACAATAGCGCAGGCAGCAAAGAGTGGAAGATGTCTCAAAATCCCATCCATGATAACAGCAACTGCTTCAATAATACGAACTCTTTTAATGTGTGGAACTATACCATTGCCGAAGATCGGTCCCCACTCCTAGCCTGGCTATCGCCACTAGAGCCCAGGCTACGCCATCGGGATATCCAAGAGCGCCGTGCCGACCATGTGGGGGAATGGCTTTTGCAAACCGAAGAATTTAGAACCTGGCATGACTGGAGCAGTGAAGGTGAGGGTGAGAGGGCAGTCTTGTTTTGCTATGGAGGTCCGGGAGTGGGAAAGACATTTATCAGGTAACGAAAATTATTCATGGAAGATAGAGGAAGGAGACTCTGTGCTAACAGGTCACGATGTCAGTTCGCTAGTAGTGGACAGGTTATGCGATCGGTCCACCGAGCAAAACACAGCTGTTACTTGTTTCTACTTGGACTTCGCGGCCCGAAAGGAGCAGTCGGTGGCCAGTATCCTAGGTTCCTTACTGAGACAGGTCGTCGGTGGAATAGAAAAGGTTCCAGAAGAAATAACAGGGGCCTTCCAAAAACAGAAAATGGCCATTGGTGGGCGGGGACCGCGGCTCCCGGATATTGTGAAGATGCTACAGACCATCACGTCTTCACTGCCCACGTTTGTCTGTATCGACGCCTTAGACGAATGTGAAGTGGCGCATCGAGCCAAGCTCCTTAATTCACTACGACAAATCCTCGAAACATCCCCGCACACACGAATATTCATCATTGGAAGACCTCATGTTCGGGCTGAGGTCGAAAAGCGTCTTTCCGGGCGAGTGATAAGTGTATCTATAGGCCCCAACAAAGGTGATATCGTCGAATACCTTCGTCTTAGACTAGACGAGGACGGAACCCCAGATGCCATGGATGAAAGTCTGGAGGCAGACATTCTGGAGGAGATTCCCGAAAATATGTCGGAAATGTACGTAGGGACAATGATACTCGGAATCCCGCCATACAATCCGCTAATAAATATGCATCTAGGTTTCTACTCGTTTCCTTAAGTATTGATGCAATCTTACACGAATCCACAATCTCCGGGAGACGAGAAAAGCTAAGCGCAATGAGAAATGGATTGGAGTTAGGAGATGTTTATGGTGCGACGATCGAGCGGATAAAGGCGCAAGATGGAGACAAATCGAGACTCGGGATAACAGCGTTGATGTGGATTAGCCACGCGGAACGGCCGCTGCAAGCAGATGAGCTCTGCCACGCCCTAGCAGTCCAGCTAGGCTCTACGGATTTCGATGATGGCCACATGCCTTCGATGTCGACATTGGTGAGCTGCTGTCAAGGGCTTATTACTGTGGATAAGGAGGCCTCAACTGTACGATTGATCCACTTTACTCTCCAGGAGTATCTTTCCTCTCGTCCCGATATATTCAGTCGACCTCACTCGGCAATGGCAGAAATTTGCTTGACCTATCTCAACTCCCGACAGGTCAGAGTCCTTTCGTCCGACCCTTATCCTGATATTCGGAACGCACCCTTTCTAAAATATTGTTCTATATACTGGGGGGTCCATGCAAAAAGGGAGCTCACGGATTCCGTGAGATCACTTGCACTGAAGGCACTAAAGGGGCATTATGGCCAGATATCGACCAAATTACTTTTAGCGCAAGTCAAGGATTTCTACTACTGGCATTATGATACTCTCTCTCCATTCAGTGGACTACACTGCGCATCGTTCTTTGGAATTGTTGAGGTTGTAGCTGGTTTAATAAAGATGGAATGTTATGATATCAACGAAGGGGATTTTTCGGGTTGTGGACCGCTTACATGGGCTGCCCGCAATGGACATGAGGAAGTGGTGAAAATTCTACTCGGGCGGGAAGAGGTCAACCCCGACATGCCGGATTATGGCGGCCGAACACCGCTCTCGTATGCCGCTTCGGGTGGACATGAGGGAGTGGTGAAAATACTACTCGGGCGGGAAGAGGTCAACCCCGACACGCCGGATAATGACGGCCGAACACCGCTCTCGTATGCCGCTTCGGGTGGACATGAGGGAGTGGTGAAAATACTACTCGGGCGGGAAGAGGTCAACCCAGACAAGCC
>Ga0307507_10010892_pt1 | contig 11606 bp, 4 predicted proteins | sample 7_EM_MG_FD_207223 | JGI IMG/M metagenome (GOLD analysis project Ga0307507, IMG submission 207223) | Populus trichocarpa ectomycorrhiza microbial communities from riparian zone in the Pacific Northwest, United States - 7_EM | ecosystem: Host-associated > Plants > Roots > Unclassified | place...
AAGTAGTCGCAAATAACATGTTATAACTAGAAGCAGCTAAGATTTCCTGCCAAAAATCAAAACATTTAGTATAGTTAGAGAGTACCGTAGTTTATATTTTGATGTGTTTTGCAAAAATATATTAGTACTAGAAAAATTAAATTATTTTTTTAGTATTATTTTCTGATTTTTAATATTCTAATATTAAAAATAAACAAATATATAATAAAAAAATATTTTAATATATTTTAAACCAAGAAAAAAAAACTTTTTAAGAACAAATTTCACCACAATCTTATTCACAGAAGAAATGAGCAGAATACTTTGCTCGAGAAAGTTGAGGATCTTTACCTTGAGCTTAATGCCACGATATATATATAATATAATATATATATATATATATATAAGCTGAAACTACTTGAAGGAGATGGTATAGGTAGCTAATTAACAACAAAGCCTTCAACAAGACGAGGGAAGGCAAATCTTGGACAGTAAAAATACACAGAAAAAACGCAAGCAAGAAAGCAAGGGGGAGGAGCTTGCAATGGCGAGTGAGGATGGATAGAAGAGGGAAGAACTAGACCCTTTTATACAAGATGAGGAACGAGAAGATGGCCTTGCCTGCCTACACCTTCCTCCCTCCCTCCCTCGCTCTTGGTTTATGTGGTGCATGAATTTGACAAAAAAAAATAAAAATAATTAGACTACTGGTGGTGCCTCCCTCTCTATTCGTGAAAACCACCCTCCGTCATTACTGCTTAACCTTCCTGTGGTTTCTTTGTCCCTTTCACAAAACCGCTTTTCTTTTTTCTCTCCATTTCTTCCTTTATCGTATCAACTTGCTTTCTTTTAATGTATCATTCTTTATTGTTGTTCGTTGAAAGTTAGCCCCTTAGAAGATAAAACCCCTTTTTCTAATTACTTGTTGAATTTGATTTGTACATAAATACTTTAATATTATTACTTGTTTTTCTGTGGTTCTCTGTGGCATTTGACTCAGGGATGCTTGCTCCCCTGTAGCTTGTTTTTTTCAAGTCAATATATGGCACGGATGGAGCGGGAGTAACTGTTTTTTAAAGTTTTTTTTTTGTTTAAAATATATTAAAATATTAATTTAAAAAAAAATAATTTTTGTATTAAAATAATCCAAAAATAAAAAATATTTTTTTTAGAACAATACTCGTATTTTATCCGTTACATGTCAGCTAAAGTATCTATCAAAAAAAAATATCTACGTATTTGATTCAGGTTAAGTTAGGTATTCTTGTGTTTGGATTAAATTTTCAATATTTAGGTGAAAGTAACAAACGGTACGCCAATTACGGTACGTTGGTGGGGTCAAGCTTCTGGATGAGTAGAAGATACGGAACAAAACTGGAGATCCTGCACTTTGTGACGTGGTAATTTTGATTGGATTAATATTCGAACCTGAGGGAACCGGACGGAAGGCTGAGATAATTTATATTTTATCGGATGATGTGTGGCCCCCACGTGTCAGCCTATGACAAAAGTGGGAGACAGCGAGGCCTGGATCGCCATTGGTTAGGACATCATCAGTCTGACATGGCACCATCACCGACAACATTGCTTAATTTATTACGAAGCTTATCCAAATTCCTTGATTTGTTTTTTATTTTTCTTAGACATAAGAAACGAAGAAGTAATAAGCTATGACTGGTAGATGGATGGATGGATGGATGGATGGATGGATGTCATAACATCTCCATTATAAGTCCTCTTATGTAATCACAGTTATGTCTGATGTTTGTTTTGAAGAGGTTAAAAGATCGTACATTATGAGATGATGTTTAAAGTTAAAGTTAGATGTATAAAAATAAATATATATTTTTTTAAATGATTATATTGAGAGAGAGAGAGTTGTGCTGCTATGCGACCCCGGTGACAGACAGCGCCCAGCTGCTTCAAATTTAAGAGAATCCATTGGCTATGCTGGTGGCTACTCATTTGTGGTTTTGGGCCCATAGTATATACGAACGCTTGTTTATAGTCATGGCTTTGGGATTAACTACGGAGGTTGCCATTTGGCATTTGCGCATGTTACTTGTGTACTTTCTCCTTTTGGTTAGCAAGTTGTGGCCCTTATACTGCATTGGCTTCTGCAATTTGATGAATTCGAGTTTGTTTGGCTGGGCAGTTTAATTTGTTTTTTTTTAAAGTAAATTTTTTTAATTTAAAAATATTTTTTTATATTTTTCAAGTTATTTTAATGTGCTGGTATAAAATTAATTTTTAAAAATAAAAAATATTATTTTGATATATTTCCAAACAAAAAATACTTTAAAAACTAATTCTCAAACACCCTCAAGAAAAATAGAAAAAGGGTGAAACCGAGTGAGCCCACAACAATAAAAAAACTGATTTTTTATTAAAATTTGAATTTTTTTTGTTTAAAAAAATTTTGAATTGTTTTAATATACTGATGTAAAAAATTAATTTTAAAAAAATAAAAAAATATTATCTTAATATATTTTAAAAAAAAACAACACTTTCTACATCCCGATAAAAAAAGAAAGAGGATGAAACAGGAGATCCCACAAAACAACAACAACAAAAAAAAAATAGAAAAAAGAAAAAGAAAAATGTGAGGCCACATTAAAAATATGAACGAATTAGAGATACAACAAATTCAATAGTGACTTTGAACTAGTTCATCAGTTCTGGTGGAAACGGGACAAGATATTATGCTGCTCTCTACATTGGTGTCCTGGAGTTGTCAAATTTTGACAGGTAGGCTCAGCACAGCATTGTAGGTCCCATTCTCAACTTCGCCGAATTCTCTAATTAATACTGGCCCTTTTTTTCTTGTTAGGATCATAGTTAATCCATAATACACGAAATTATAGGAGAAAAAGACTCGCGATCGTTGACTTTTTCCTTCAGTTTTTTTCCAATGTTGAGCTTATAATCCCATTCATGAATTTTTATTTTGTTTCTATGATTAGATTTAGATCTAAAGTTTGAAATTTTATAGTTATTAGAGGTAAATGCCTTTTTCATTAAGAAATTATCTTAATTTTAAGATATTAAATGAGACATTGTAATGATTTTATATTACTTTATAATGATTTTATATTATTTTTCAACTCATTTTTTAATAAGTAGCAATCATTTATACTTGAAATTTACATAAATTTACTATTATCTTGTTCTTGGTAGTAAATTTTAATTGAAAAAAAATAAGGTTGATGAGATTTATTTTTATTATTATTTGGTCTATAAAAAAATTATTTCAATAATATTTTTATATTACTTTTTAATATTCTTAACTATCAAAATTATTTTTCTTTCTTCAATCCTCTCGGGATATTGTCATGGCTATTGCTTGCTTGGTGTTCTTTCTACAAATTAACTATCAAGTGCAAATTTTCCAGGTAAATGGAAGAAAAATGATACGGATGAATGCTTTATCTCTGTCATTAATGCATGGCATGATGAAAGAAAAACTATTTCTTCATTACATCAAATTCCTCGTTATAAATAATAAATATATATAATTTCTTTTAATGAAATATTTGAATCTTAATGTGTTATTGACTATAATTTTCTTCATTGTTAATCGGTCTTGGTTTCTTCCACTTCAAGGCCCTAGGGACGAATACAGTTACTATTTCTTTAAGTATATCTAAATTAGGAATAAGCAAAAAAACCGAATAAATTAAAATAATTGAAAAACAATAATTGAAAAAACCGAATCGTGAAAAAAACTGATTAAACCGATTAGAATTTTAAAAAAACTGAACTGAACCCAAACAAAAAAAACCGAGCCAAACCAGAAAAACCGGTTTTTGTTCTAAAATAACCGAACTGAACCCGGTCGGTTTGAACCAGTTTTTTTTTAATTGGTTTAGTTACTTTTTTTGATAAAAAGCGAACCGATAGCTCGTGATTTGTCTTGGGTAGTTAATCTTTTTTTGTATAAAAAAATTTAAAAAAAAAACATTTGAGACCTGCGTCACTGGACTAATTTGTAATTTAAATAATATAAATAAATAAAATACAATAAAAATAAAAAAATGATAAAAAAAACTGATATTAACCTATCTGAAGTATAAAAAAACTTAATGTTAAATGGTGAAATTGAAAAAAATTAGAGAAAAAAAAAGGCAAGAAAATTTTTTTAGTTAAATTGGGTTAACTCACAAACTCTGTGATAATGAATATAAGATTGAGATAATCTCAAATAAAGAAAAGTAGAAAAAAAAAAAAGATCCACTTGAAAGGAAAGGTAAAAAAAAAAGCACGAAGATCAATTTTCAAGACATCAATGTTGAATGATAAAATTAAAATAAATAGATTTAAAAATGACAAAAAAAAAACTAAAATCAACCCGTGTTAACCATTGAAATCGGTAACTCTGGTCATAGACACGATTGGGAAAAAAAAACTGATATATGGATAAACAAAACAAAAAAGGAAACAAAAAAAAATGGGTGGTTAAGAAAATCAAATTGAAGGCACTAAAAAAAAAAAAAGTCTAGTCACTAATGATATAAATGCCGAGTAATAAAACTGAAATACAAAATCAGCTTTTAAAAAGGAAAAAACCTCAAGAAAACCTAAACGAACCTTCTAAACTTGAAAAAATATCTCAAACTCATAACTCATTAAATTCTAGACTCGGGTTGAATCGAGAAGCTCAATTCCTAACAAATTTAATATTGATTAGTCAAAGTAAATCTAACAAAGAGCAACAGTTAAAAAAACTATAGAAAACCTGGGTTATTTTTAAAATTAGTGGGAAATCTTACAGCAAACAAACAAATAAAAATTATTTTAAATAAAATAAATAACAATTAAAAGAATAATAACTAAATTTAAAATAACAGGGGATGAAATAAAAAAAGAATTTTAACCTTATAACTTGTTTTAAAAAAATCATTTCAAATATTGAAGGAAGGGGTCGGGAAAATTGTTTTTTAAAGAATTAGCCAAAAAAACCCAACAAAGAACGATAAACAAAAAGACCTAAGATAATCGGGTTGCTTTCAAAATTAACAAAAAAATCCACAGAAATCAAGCTAAGAAAAAAAAACCCAGTCTTCAATAGAATAAATATTGAAAGATGAAATGAGAAGAAAAAATTAGCTTAAAAAAAGAAAAGCAAATTCAGGGAAACAACTTAAACTCGATCGAGTCTTAAAAACTCGCAACTCGTAAAATGTTGAATCTAAGTCCAGTTAAGAAGGTTATTATGCACCAGATTAAAAATGTCAATTTTAAAAACTTTTTAGAGAAAAAGAATTGGCAATCAAAAGAATATAAATTTAATTTGATAGGAAAAAAACCAAAGAATAGTGAAAATCGTAAAACAAAATCAATTTAACAAATGATTTCAAACAAAAATATATTAATTAAAAAAATGAGAATCAAATTTAAAAATAATAATTAAAAGTGATGAAATTGAAAAGACATATCTACTATCTAAGATGTACTAAGTTTTATCTGGTATTGGGTTCGACGGCTATTTGATATTTTGTTTTTGATTTTTTTTTAGTTTTAAATTAATGTTTTTGATAATTTTATATGCTTGCTAGTATCAAAAATAAATTTTAAAAATAAAAAAAAATATATATTTTTAAACAAATATTATTTTAAAAAATAATTTTCACCACGTCTCAAAACATACAACAAATACCGTGGCACAAAGTCCAAATTGATCCACTTGTAAATACTCTCCACGTTATACTACCAAACGGCCCCCCAAGTTTCAAATCAAGCAAACAGGTGCCAGTATCCAATGAGAAAGATTATATATGTCTCTCTAATTGCGTCATAACCATATTCCACCTAACCAATGCACTATCAAGTTTCACGTGGGGAGAATATATATTTTTCCATATACTTGTTATGTAATAAACAGGGATATCTAGAAAGTCAAGTTCGTTTTTATATTCTATTTATTATTTATAAAAAAAATTATATATTTATACTTTTATTAGATTTTGAGTATCCATTTAGATATTTATTTTTCAAGTGTTATTTATTATTAAATATTAAATATTAAATAATAATAATAATAATAATATGTATTTAAGATATGTGTACTTAGGTGCGGAGCAAGACAAAAAATATTAGGGGGGGTCAAATTATAAATTAGAGGGATCAATTGTTTTTTTATTTCTATTAAATATTTACAAGGGAGAAGCATTTCTTTGTAAGGGCCGGGCCCTGTCAGCCCCCTCCCTCCGCCACTGTGTGTACTTGTATTAAATTATAAAACTATAAATATCATATGTGTGTGTATATATATATGTATGTATTATGACAATATTTAAGTGAATATGCACACTCACACTCAATTTCAACCATGTTTCAAATTAAATTCAATAATATTTATGTTTTATTTATTATTAATTAAGTAAAATGATTATCTAAAACAAAGTGGGTTAACATGAATATTTTATCATCCCTGCTGACAAACAAGAAAAGGTTTGGTGGGAGAAAAAGTAAAGTTTGAAGGAGATAAATGGGTGGGACATTTTTTTGACTAAAATTTAATTTTTAGATAGTGTGGATAACGAGTTAGTAGTTGTTGTTTTTTAAATTGTATTTTTTGTTTGTAAATATTTTAAAATAATATTTTTTATTTTTGATATTAACATATAAAAATAATTAAAAAATATATAAAAAAAATTAAAAATTAAAAAGAATAATTAAAAAAAAAAAACAAGGATCAGAAACAAAATGTGCGTTAATAGGTTGTTCGCTATGGCAATTTAAGGACGTGGTTTGGTCCGCCTAACAACCCTCTCTTTAATTTAAAGTCAAGGCATGATTGAACTCTCCCACTTACTGCAAAATTGTGGATATTATTGACTATAATCCCCATGGATGAGGTCGAGTGGATGAGGTCCAGCTCCAAACTAAGCAATCTTGTCTTTTTTATCGCATTCCTTCGCAAGTTATTGAACTGTTTTAATCAATAATGTGCTTGCGGGGAAGATCAGAGACATGCAAATTTTATGCACTCTCGAATACGTGCATGTGCCGAAAATAAATTGATGTTACATTTTCACCTTTTCTTTTTCTTTGATTTTTTAGGCAGGGTTTGGTTATTGTTTCATAATAGAAAAGGAAAAAACAAGGAAGATAAGATTGGAAAAAAATCAGGAAAAAATTATATTTGATAGTAATGAATAAGATAAAATTATTGTCTTTGTATTCTGTTTGATCGTGATGGATAAAACATAATAAAATATCAAAAGTTTATTTTACTCTTAATATGTATTGTTGTCAAATTTATGTATTTTAAAAAAATAATCACATTTTTTTTTTACTTTGGTTTATATTTTAGTTTTGAAATTAATAATATTATAATAACCTTAATTATAAAACCAAGACTGACTTGGCAGGTTGACTTAGGGGCTGGACTGGTCCGAGTTTAAGAAAGAATAGAGAAATGATTGACATGACCTGATCCGATAAAAAATCATAGTCAGTCCAGCATAAAACATGAGTGAAAAACCCGTTGATTTTTTGAAAAAAAAAAAGGGTCAAAACAAGGTTGCTTAATTTGATTATTTTTTATAAAATATTGGGTCAACCGTGTTGACCCTCCTAACCCATGATCTGAACCTTGTATTGGGTCGATTTCCAAGTCGAGTTTTAAAACTATTATAATTACCATTTTTATTAATACGTTGACTCAGGTCAACCCGTGTTGACTTTACCGACCCATGACATGGGTCTTGCCTTAATCAACCCCCAAATCAGGTTTTAAAACTATGATAATAACAACTTGTATCCTTACATTGACCCGGGTCAACTCAGGTTAAACCTCATGTTCTGTGATCCGGGCCTTGTTTTGAGTTGACCCTCGAATTAAGTTTTAAAATTATGATAATAACCACTTTTATTTTATGTTGACTAGAGTCAACCCAGGTTAACCCTCCTGACAGGTGACTCAAGCCTTACCTTGGATCAACTCCCGAGTCGGATTTGAAAACTATGATAATAACTATTTTTACCCTTACATTGATTCGGATCAACGATCAAACTCACTTGTGACCCAAGCCTTGCCCTGGATTGACCATCGAATCAGGTTTTAAGACTATGATAATTTTTGCTTTTATTCTTACGCTGACTCAAGTGAATCGGGGTCAACCCGACCCATGACTCAGACATTATCTCGAGTCGAAGCCAAAATCAGGCTTTAAAACTATGATAATAAATATTTTTATTCTTACACTAACTCGAGTCAACCGTACCCATGACCTAAACTTTGTCTTGGATTGACCCTCAAGCTAAGTTTTAAAACTATGATAATAACTATTTTTATTTTTATATATCTTAGTTGGACAATCTTAGAATTAAAAGTTTATAATAATGATATTTTAGTAATAAAAAATAAAAAATATTGTTTTTGTGACGTGTCTTTTTTGCACCTTTTGTCTTGGAAATACAACAAAGAAAAATTTATTTTTATGTCTTTGTTTTTATATCTTTATCCAAACACATTTATGTCTTCATTATTTTTATCTTTTTAGAATAGCAACTAAATACTACTTTAAACTCTAGCAAATTTTTAGTGATGATATTGCACCCTTCTTTTTATTTTTTAAGTTGAAATAAAATCCCTTAATGAAGTAAGATCATCTTGTTTATTTCCTTTTAATGTGACATTTTCCTATGGTATCATGTGTTTGGCAACTAGATTAGTAGTGGTAAACAATTGACAATTTCGAGTTATTGGAAACACCTCTTTTTTTTTTTTGTAAATGGAATGGAGGGATACTACTAAAATCGTGTTTTTTAAAAATTTTAAATTTTTTATTTAAAATTAGTTTTTAATATTTTTATATTATTTTGATGTGCTGATATCAAAAATAATTTTTTAAAAATAAAAAAATATTATTTTAATATATTTATAAAAAACACTTTAAAATTTAAATCTTAATTATTACTATACTCATAGATACTCTTGAAAGAAAAACAAGTACAAGCAAAGGTCACAAGAACTTGCGGATGGCTACAGATTGCTAGTTTATTCAATTGGAAGTCCGGTTGGAAAACAAATAGTGACCGAATATTTCTCTGTTCCATGATCGAACCCTCTACATTCTACTCTTTGCATCTAGCTGGAGCCAACATTGGAATTTCTTCCTCGCCTATCTTGTTTTATACTCAAAAATTGGAAACGCACGCTTTTCAATTCAATAGCAAACAAATGAGCGGTCTCGCCTTGCAAGCCAAACTCTTCGGAAATTTATGATATTTTATAGAGTTGTGGCATTGATTTTATTTATTTATTTTAAATTTAAGCTTTTTTCAGAATAAATATAATTATATATGAAGACATAGAAAGTGAGATTCCAACTCTTAATCTCATAAATATATTAATTAGTTATTAAAGTATTTTTTTAAGGAGTTCACTAACTGTTAAATTTGTATTAACTTAATTATACCAAATATTATCACAAAAACTTCTTTACGAAATAATTATTTGTATTAGAGGTATTCATTTTTGGTTCGGTTCGATTTTTATCAAAAAAATAACCAAACTGAATTTTTTTTAAAAAAAAATAACGAAACTGAACTGAAACCGGTTCAAACCGACCAGTTTCGGTTCGGTTCGGTTTTTTATAACAAAAACCGGTTCAAATCGGTTTGGCTAGGTTTTTTTTCGGTTGGCTCGGTTTTTTCGGTTCGGGTTCAGTTCGGTTTTTTTGGTTCCAGGCTTAAAAAACCGAAACCGAACCGGTCGGTTTTTTCAAAAGTTTAATCGGTTTTTTTTCACGGTTCGGTTTTTTCTGTTATTTTTTTCTGATTTTCTCGGTTTAATCGGCTTTTCAGTTTTTTTAAACACCCCTAATTTGTATTAACTAGCTATAGCGACAAATTTCAATTTTAACCAAGTATTTTATCTATTTATTAATTAGATTTAAATTTTAGCTCTCAATATTTCCGGTAATTTTTAAAAACGCGGTTCAAATCATGTTTTTTAAAAATTTAATTTTTTTTTAAATATTTTTAAATCGTTTTAATATATTAATTTAAAAAAATAAAAAAATTATTTTAATATATTTTTAAATAAAAAAAATACTTTAAACGTAATCATTACTATAATTCAATAACAATTCTTTATGCCGTTGGGATAAAGATGATTCTAATTTTCACACGTAGAGATTGGTGCATTGAAATTTAATGGTTCACGGCTGCAAGGCCAGCTCATGCATGAAAAGGAAGAACAACTGATAAAACAAAAGGCGGTTTTAGATTAGTATTTGATGGTTTTAAGGTCAAGATGGCGGAATATGTTTTCCTGCGTGCTGTTCAAGCGAAGATGAACGGATTCGAAGAGAATGGATGGGCCATTAAGAAATAGTTAGGTCGTTGACCTTTCAACTATCCACCTAATCAGGTTGTTTATTAAAAGAAAGCACAGCCTTATAAGGTAGTGTAATTTTCATAATATTTTCTTATAAAAATAATTTTTATTATATTTTTTAACAGCAGTAAATAAAAACAATCTAATAATATTAAAAAAACAAAATCCTGCAAAAGGGCATAGGCAAGCTGTGCGTAAGTGATGATGGGCTTAGCGGTTAGATGGTTGTTGATAAGATGACTTTTCTTAGACTCCAAGCGTCCTCGATCTCCGCTGATTGATTTTACCCTTTTCTCGCTTTTAGCTGGGACTTGGATTGGTGAGCTTACTTTAGTTTTCGTTTTAGATGGTTGAACTTACTATTGTTGGGTTGTAGTTATCCTGTAATGGGAGTTAGTTCTTGTTCAGTTGCTTAAGAGTTACCTTGTACTGTCATCTCATCAAACTTTTTTGTTTGAATTTCGACGCAAAATTGGATTTATTAACTAAAGCTAAAGGAGTTACAATGTCGGTGTAGTTCTTCGTATGAATATTAAATTAAATTAATATATTTTCTTTCATCATTTTAAATTAAATTCATGTTTTAACTTGAATGGTTAATGCACAACGCAATTCAGAGCGTGTTTTATTTTCTTTGCAGCAGGTATAGATGATTTATTATCTATTTTTTTTTTTTAAATGAAGGATGAATGACATAAAAAAATAGATAAAATATGTGAATCTAGCCTGCTATTGGCCAATGATGGAGCCAGAGTTTTTTAAATGAGAGGGTAAATTATTAACAAATATTATATTATATAGCTTTGATTGACTCTTCATTCTCAAGGGATTTACGCTTGAAATACTTGTCTAGTGACATGTTAATTTAATATGAACCTACTGGATTTTTTTTTACCATCATTAGTGTCTACATAATAACTAACAAAACTACACAATAATTCACTGTTAAACAAAAATCAGTAATTCTAAATCTTCCATATGAAATTAATAGCAAAATACACGTCAATTCATCAAAATCAAAACCTATTTCAATTCATATCTATATGCATATAATAAGTATGTTGATTAAATTATACTTAGTCATTTCTAGACATTTAATTAAGGAACAATGCCTAGTGTATGTGTAAGAGGAACAATACTTGAAAAACATGATTTCTACTTGATATTTTACTTACAAACAAATCATGTGAAAATATTAAATTTCAATAAACTACTCTGTCAATGCAAGAGATGTCAAGAATAGTGGTTTTGCATGAATATTAATTTATTTTTTTATAAT
>Ga0307507_10010893_pt1 | contig 11605 bp, 7 predicted proteins | sample 7_EM_MG_FD_207223 | JGI IMG/M metagenome (GOLD analysis project Ga0307507, IMG submission 207223) | Populus trichocarpa ectomycorrhiza microbial communities from riparian zone in the Pacific Northwest, United States - 7_EM | ecosystem: Host-associated > Plants > Roots > Unclassified | place...
TGGGACGTTGGGCGTCCTGAACGCGTCATTCACGACCTCGCAAACAACGCCACATTTGCCTTACCCCTCAATAACCGGCGTTGCCACTCACGAGTCCCCTGGCCTACGGGGTGTCGGGGCGGGAGAGGAGCTCGCGCAGGGTGGAGAGGAGCTCACGGCGGTCGGCCGCGCCGAGCTTCCCGCGGATCCGGGCCATGTGGTGCTCGACGGTCTTGCCCGAGATGAACAGCTTGCTCCCGGCCTGCTTGTAGGTCAGCCCGTCGACGACCAGGCGGGCGACCTCGAGCTCGCGTTCGCTCAGCGCCGCCAGCCCGGCGCCACCCGCCGGTTCGGTGGTGGCGCCGGGTTCGCGGCGCCCGGCCGTGCCCTGGAACTGGCGCGCCGCTTCCAGGAGCTGCACCATCGCCTTGCGGTCGGACGTGCGGATCGCGGCCTGCCCGGCCAGCCGGGCGGCGTCCCAGCACAGGCCAAGGCTGTGCAGTTCGCCCGCAGCGGCCGAGATCTCGTCGGGGACGAACGTGCCGCCGAGGACGTCGAGCCAGCCGGACGCCGCCGTCGCCAGCGCGGCGGCGTACCGGCCGCAGTGCGCGTGCTGGTTCAGCGTCGCCAGGTGCGCCCGCGCCGCCTCGGCGTCCTCCACGGTGATCGCCGCGTGCAGCTCGTGCCAGTGCAGTGTGACCGTCCACAAGGGAGGGTCGCCGAGCCGGGACAGCAGCGTGTGGGCGCGGTCGAACTGGCCGGCCAGCTTGGCGTAGGCGCCGGTGCGCGCGGCCGCGATCGCCAGCTCGCCCAGCGGCAGGAGCGTGAACAGGTCGGTCTGCTGGCGCATCGACGCCTGGTAGGCGCGGTCCCACGACCGTTGCAGGCCCACCAGATCGCTGGCGCGCCGCGCCAGCCCGAGCTCCAGCGTCGCGTAGAACAGCTCGTCGCGGGCCTCCAGCGGGCGGCCTGCCCGGACGACGACGTCGCGGTGTCCGGCGGCGGCCGCGAGGTCGCCCGCGGTCATCGCGACCCAGCCGAGCAGCAGCCGGTGCCGCGCCTGGAGCAGGTCGCCGCCGATCCGGCCGTCGGACGCCCTGGTCAGCACGGACTCGGCCAGCGCCAGCTCGCCGGAGTGCAGCCCGGCCAGCGCGGCGAGCGCGGCAGGACTGTCCGGCAGCAGCTGCCCACCTCCGGCGGGCTCCAGCATTGCGGCCGCGCCGAGCAGCGTGGACAGCGTTTCGGTGGCACATCCGGATACCGAGTCCACGATCCCGCGGGCCGTCCGGGTCGCCGCTCCGGCGAACAGCGTCGGCGCGACACCCGGCGAGGGGGAGTCCAGCAGCCGGCGCGCGCCCTCGAGATCGCCGGTCGCGACCAGCGCGGTCGCCGCGAACGCGTCGGCGCCGCCCCGCCCGGCCCAGTGGTACAGCTCGGCGCTGCGCGCGAGTTCGCCGCGATGGGCCAGCACGGTGGCCGCGATTTCGGCGCCGGTCGCCCGGGTTTCGGCGTCGGCCGCGCCGAGCATCCCGTCGCCGAGCCGCAGCGCGGTGTCCAGATCCCCGGACAACGCCGCCGCGCGCGCCCAGCCCGCGGTCACCGCCGGGCCGCGGTCGCCGGCATCGGCGGCCGCTTCGAAGAGCTGGGTGGCCAGGCGTGCGTCGGCGGGCAGGGCTTCGGCCGCCGCGGCGGCGAACGCGGCCGCCGCGGAGGCACCCGAACTTCCGGTGTGCAGTAGGGATCGCGCGAGTTCGAGCACCGGCAGGCCGTTCGCCAGCTGCAGTTCGACCAGCCGCTGCACGGTTGTGAGGCGCCGGGCAGGCGGGCCGTAGCCGCGCACGGCCTCGGCGGCGAGGGGAAGCAAGGTGTCGTCGGGGCCGAGCAGGCCGGTGGCGCGGGCACCGTCGACGACCGCGGGCAGGTCCTCGGGCGTGCGGTCCAGCAGCGCGCTCAGCAGGTCCAGGTTCCGTCCCGCGCCGGCCTCGGCCGCGATCAGGTAGCGGAGGATGGCGTCGTCGAGCTCGGCCAGCTCGGCCTGGAAGGCGTCGAGCCGTCCGGTCAGCGCGCGCTCGATCAGCCGCGGCACGCCGCCGGTGCGCGTGTGCAGTTCGGTGGCCGCGGCTTCGGAGCAGGTTTCGCCGGACAGCGATTCCGCCAGGCGCCGGACGTCGTCGCGGCCGAGCGGAGCCAGCCGCAGCGTGTCCTCGAGCAGCGCGGCGCCTGGTCTCTGAGCGAGCACGACCGGCCCGGGTGCCCCTGCCAGGAGTTCCTCGAGCCGGGCGGGTTCGACGCGGTCGGCGCCGTCGACGACCAGCGCGTCGATTCCGGCTTCGCGGTAGCAGTGGGTCAGCGCGCCGAGCAGCACTGTCTTGCCGTAGCCGCCGGGGGCGATCACGGCCAGCCGCAAGGGCACGCCGGGGTCGGCCGTCACCTGCGCGAGCAGCCGCCGCGCGGCCGGATGGACGGGTGCGGACTCCGCCCGGGATTGCAGCACTGAGATCAACAGGAACCTTCACGCGAGGGCGCCGCGGTGGCGCAGGTGGGACTGGGGGCGGGCGGCTGGCCGGGTCCGGCGTGGGCCTCCCGGGCGGTGACGGTGATCGCGACCGCCGACGCGCCGACGGCGACGAGCAGGGCCGCGGCGGCCAGCGGCCGGCGGCGCCGCAGCAGGCTCATCGGGCCGGTGCGCTCGGGCAGTTCGAACGGGGCGATCTCGACCGGCGGCCGGGGCGGCCGCTCGCCGAGCTCGGGCACGGTGTCCACCCGGGGGAGCAGGGTGGTCTCGACCGCGACGATCTCGTCCCGGGGCCGGGGGCTCGTCCGCTGGGCGGCGAGTGCGGCTGCGCCGAGTGCCACGGTGGCCGGGGGTAGCGATCCGGCGAACATCGGGCAGGGTGCGTGCGGGGGCAGGGCGTGGGGTGGGACGTCGCCGCAGAACACCACGCCCGCCAACGCTTTGGGCTGGGTCGAGGCCGCGTGGGCGAGCGCGAACAGCGTGCTCACCGCGGCCGCGGGTGCGACGCCCTCGGCGGTCGAGGCGACCTGCCAGCCGCTCGAGCCCACCGACGTCGCCAGGGTGACGTTCACCCCTTCCGGGCCGAACTCGCACACCCCCGCCGTCGCGTCGCCGGGTCCGGGTGCGGGCAGGTGGGCGTGCAGGGCGGCGATCGGGCCGGGCACCAGGGTCACCGCGCCGAAGCCCGATTCGGCGAGCGCCCGGCGCAGCAGGTCACGCCGGTAGGTGCCCCAGTCGCCGGGGTGGGTGAGCACCAGGTGCAGCGGCTCGCCGCCGAACATCGAGGCGGCGTGCTCGGCGATGCCCTCGATGAGCACGGTGGTCAGTGCCTCGGGCGGGAAGGGCTCGCCCTCGACCAGCATCGGGACGTCGTCGCCGATCCGGCGGTGGAACCCGGTCAGCAGCCGGGACGGCACGCGGGCGCCGGCCTGGACGGCCGCGTCCCCGGTGAGCAGGTACCCCTCGTCGTCGAGGAACAGCGCGGACGCGGCGGCCGGGCCTCGCTCGCCCAGCCGGAGCGGCTCCGGGTCCTCCCAGCCGGCGCCTCTGCGCAGGCACGTCGCGGCGTGGGTCCGGCCGGGGGCCACATCGATCCCCAGGACATAGGGCAACGGTGCTTCCTCCTCACCTCACGCGCCCGAACGGGGGGTCGGCATCCCCCTAGGGCTCAGGCATCCTCACCCAAACGGGTTAGTAGTTCAAGCTATTGGGGGGATTTAACCCAACCGACAGCGTCTCGGATCAGCCCCTAACTCCCTAACGATGACATATCGATCCCCTATTGGCTGACCAGGCGGCGACTCGGAGTGATCCCCGATGTGCGCTGGGGGACGGTCTCCCTACCTTGATCACGGAGCACGGACCCTCCCGCGGCCCGTGCTGTCCCCCGATCCACCGGACCAGGAGAAAACCTCATGAGCTCCGTGCAGACGTTGCACGACTTCACCCTGAACCTGCTCAACGACCCGACCGCGCTGGCGGCCTTCGGGACGGACCCGCAGCAGGCCCTCGCCGCCGCCGGTCTCGGCGACGTTTCCGCCGCCGACGTGCACGAGGTCATCCCCCTGGTGCTCGACTACGTCCCGGTCGACTCGCTGGGTTCTGTCGGCGGCCTCGGCCAGCTCGGCGACCTGCCCGCGCTGGGCACCGACGCCCCGGGCGTCCAGGGCGCGATCGACCAGCTGACCGCGCTGACCCAGGGCCTCGGCCTGCCGGCCACCGGCTCGCTGCCGGGTGTCGGCGAGCTGCCGGGCATCGGCTCGCTGCCGCTCTCTGACCTGCCGGCCATCGGCGACCTGGGTGCGCACCTCCCGGGCGTCTCGGCGGTGCCGAGCGTCAGCGACCTGTCCAACACCGCCGCCGGCGTCACCGCGCTGGCCAGCGACCCGTCGGGCGCCCTCGCCTACGCCGCGGACCTGGCCCACGGCCTCGACGCGAACGCGCTCGGCCAGCTCGGCACCGACGCCCTCGGCCAGACCCAGGCCAACGTCGGCAACATCGCCTACGGCGAGACCAGCGCGGCGAGCAACCTCGTCGCCGGCGAGACCAGCACCATCGCCGACCACGCGCAGGGCACCGTGGGCGAGCTGGCCGGCGCCGGCACGCACGTCACCGACAGCGCGTTCGGCTCGCTGGGTTCGGCGGCCGGCCACGTGGGCGACTTCAACGGCGTCCTGAACAACGTCGGCAACCTTGACGTCCAGGGCGTCGCCGGTGGCCTGACTCACAACGTCACCGGTGAGCTGGGCAACGTCACGCACGTCGCCGAGCAGGCCACCAGCGGTGTCGTGAGCCACGTCGCCGACACCGCCGGCGTCACGAGCAGCGTTTCGCAGGTTCACGACGTCGTGTCGAACGTCACCGGCGACCTCGGCCACAGCCTGGTGGGTGACCTGCACCTCGGCGGCGATGCCCACACGGGCAGCGATGCGCACCTCGGTCTGGGTCTCTGAGTCCCTGACCAGCAGGAATCGACTCACTGGTGCCCGTCCCGCGGTCAGGGTGCGACCGCGGGACGGGCACCCGCCGTGCGTCCACGGTGCGGAACGGGGACACTCGTTCGTCGTGACCGCCCCAGCCTGGCTCGAAGTGCTCAACGAGACACTCGACGCGTGCCGGACCCACGGCCGCGCCGATCTAGCCGAGCGCCTGCGCAGACGCCGGGACGCCCCGGCCGGCCAGACCCGGCTCGGCGTCCTCGGCTTTCCCAAGCAGGGCAAGGGCTATCTCCTCAACGCCGTGCTCAACGCGCCCGTCTGCGCGGTCGGTGACGCCGCCACGCCCGCGGTGCCGACCGAGATCGGCTACGCCGAAGAACCCGCCGCCACCCTGGTCGGCCTCGCCCGCGAGCGGATCCCCGTCGCGGTCGAGCGGCTCACCGGGGAACTCGGCGCCCGCCCCGCCGGGACGCTGCACCGGGTCGAGGTCGGCGTCCCGCGTGAACTGCTTTCGGCCGGGCTGATCCTGGTCGACACCCCCGCCATCGGCGACCCGCGATCCCCGCGCACCGCGGCCGCGCTCGACATCCTCGACGACGCCGACGCCGTGATCCTCGTCTCCGACGCCACCGCGCCACTGAGCGCGGCCGAGCTCGCGCTGGTCCGGCACGTGCGCACCTGGTGCCCGAACGTCGTGGTGGCGCTGACCAAGATCGACGCCTCGCCGGGCTGGCGCGCGGTCGCCGAGCGCAACCGCGCGGCGCTGGCCGAGGCCGGGATCCAGGCCTCGGTGCTGCCGGTTTCGGCCGTGGTCCGCCAGGCCGCCGCGAAGGCGAGCGACCCCGAGCTCAACGCGCGCTCCGGATTCCCCGAGCTGCTGTCGTGGATCGCCGAGCAGGCCGCGCGCCCGGTCGAGCAGTCGCGGGCGCTGCTCGCCGCCGTCGGCGTCCGCGCCGCCGCCACCGAACTCGTCGAGTCGCTGCGGGACCGCGCCGAAGCGGCCGGGCAGGACGCCGGGCTCGGCCAGGCCGCGCTGCTGCACCGCGCCCAGCGCCGCGCCGACGACCTGCGGCGGCAGAACACCCGGTGGCAGAACCTGCTTTCCGACGAGATCGGCGACCTGCTGGCCGACGCCGAGTACGACCTGCGCGAGCGGACCAGGAAGATCGTGCACCACATCGACCGCACCTTCGACGAGGCCGACCCGGCCAAGGTCTGGGACGAGTTCGCGCCCTGGCTCGACAGCACGCTCGCCGAGGCGGTCGAGACGAACTACTCGTGGCTCGCCGACCGCGCCGAGTGGATCGCGCAGGCCGTCGCGACGAGCTTCGGCGCCCAGTACGACCGGGCCCTGCCGGATCTGCGGCTCGTCGGCTCCGGCATCGAGGAGCTCGCCGACGTCGCCCAGCCGCGGATCGAGCGGTTCAAGGTCGGCCAGCAGATGTTCACCGGCCTGCGCGGGTCCTACGGCGGTGTGCTGATGTTCGGCCTGGTCACCAGCCTGGCCGGGCTGCCGCTGATCAACCCGGTCTCGCTCGGCGCCGGTGCCGCGTTCGCCGCGAAGACGATCAAGGACGAGGGCGGCATGCGGCTGCAGCGTCGCCAAGCCGTGGCGAAACAGGCGGCGCAGCGGCACGTCGACGACGTCTTCCTGCGGTTCAGCAAGGACTGCCGGGACGCGATCCGCCTGGTGCAGCGGCGGCTGCGCGATCACTTCACCGAGCTGGCCGAGGAAATCGCCGACGAGCTGACCCACGAGCGCGAGACGATCATCGCCGGGTCCGCCGAGCGGGAACGCCGGACCGTGCACATCCGCCGCGAGATCGACCGCCTCGCCGGGCTGCACCAGCGCGCGGGCGAACTCGGCACGATCGCCGGGCGGACCCGCCGGGAGCTGCCGGCGTGACCGACGACGTCCGCGACCTGCTTCTCGACGCGGGGGCGATTTACCGTGACAGCCCGCGTGCTTCGGTGGTGATCCGCGAATGCCTCGACCGGCTCGACGGCCCGCTGCGGGTCGCCTTCGCCGGGGCGCCCGGCTCGGGCAAGTCGACGCTCGCCGCCGCGGTGGGGGAGCGGCCGACGCGGGCACTGCGCGACCTGGACTTCCTCGACGACCCCGCGCCGGGGGTGCCCGCCGATGCCACGGTCCGGCTCGTCCGCCATCTCGAACCCGATGAGCTGGCGGCGGCGCGCCCGCCGGGTGGCTCGGCGTTCGCCCGGCAGAGCGCGGTCAACGCGGTGCTGGTGCTCGCGCGGGCCGACGAAATCGGCGCGGGCCGCATCGACGCGCTGCTGACCGCGAAGCAGCTCGCGCGGCGCGCGTGGCGGGAAGACCCGCTGTGCACCGGGTTTCAGGGCGTGATCGCGGTCGCCGGGCAGCTGGCCTACGGCGCCCGGTCGTTGCGCGAGGACGAGTTCGACCTGCTGGCGGCGTTCGCGGCGGTGCCGCGTGCCGAGCTGGAACGGTACGTGCTTTCGGTGGACTCCTTCACCGATCCCGCGTTCCCCGGCCCGATCCCGGTCGAGACGCGCCGGTCGCTGGTGGTGCGCTTCGGGTTGTTCGGCGTCCGGCTGGCCTTGACGCTGATCCGCACCGGGTGCGACGACCGCGTCAAGCTGTCGGCGGAACTCGTGAAACGCAGCGGGCTCGGCGAACTCCGAGACACGCTGTCGGGGTGCTTCGTGGCCCGCGCGGAGGCGCTGAAGGCACGGACGGCCGTGCTGAGCCTGGAAACCGTGCTCGCGGCCGAACCCCGGCCGCACACGGACCGGCTCGCCGCGCGCGTCGAGCGGTTCGCCGCGGCCGCGCACGACTTCCGGGAGCTGCGCCTGATCGCGGACATCCGCGGCGGCCGCACGGCGCTGTCCGGCGACCCGGCGGAGGAAGCGGTGCGCCTGCTGGGCGCCGATGGCACTTCCCCCGCCGACCGGCTGGGCCTGGAGCCGGACGCCGATCCCGACGAGATCTACGACGCCGGTCTGGACGCCCTGCGCCGCTGGCGCCACGAAGCCGAACGCCCGGACCGCCCGCTCGCGGAACGCACCGCGGCCCACGTCGTCGTCCGGTCGACGGAGGGGTTGCTGTCCCTGTTCGCCTGACGGATGCAATGAACGGTCCTTTCATTGCAAAATTTGCAATGAAAGGACCGTTCATTGCACTTGGCGGGGGCTAGATCGGCTTGCCGTTCACGGTGACGTTGGTGAACGTGACGTCCTTGGCGTTGCTCACCTGCGGCGCCGGGGTGTCGATCTTGGTGAAGGTGCTGTCCGAAAGGTGGAAGCCGGTGAGCGGGCTTTCCTTGGCGCCGCTGATCTTCACCGCGAACGGCGAGTCGTCGAGGTGGATGTCGGACGCGGTGATGTTCCGGATCACCGGCTGGACGATCGGGCCGTAGCCGGGGCCGGTCAGGCTGTAGTTCATGTCGACGTAGATCGACCCCCGGTCCACCGGGCCGCCGGTGAGCCGCCGCACGTTGATGTTTTCGATCACGCCGCCGCGCCGCGGGTTCGTCTTCAGGTACACGCCGTAGAACGACTTGTACGACGAACCGGCGTGGATCCGGTTGTCCTGCGCGAAAACGTTGCGGACGCCGCCGGACATCTCGCTGCCCACGGTGATCGCGCCCCAGCGGCCGTAGTAGTCGTTGTCCTCGATCACGATGTTCTGGCTCGGCACGCCGACGCGGCGCCCGTCGGTGTCCCGGCCGGACTTGATCACCGTGCCGTCGTCGCCGGTGTCGAAGCTGCAGCCGTGGATGTGCACGTCGGTGCAGCTCTCCGGGTCGACGCCGTCGACCATCGCGCCGCGGCTGTAGATCTTGATGTTGCGCACGGTGACGTTCTGCGAGAGCACCGGGTGCACGGTCCACATCGCCGGGTTCTGGATGGCCACGCCCTCCACCAGGACGTTGCGGCAGCGGTAGAACTGGATCATGTTCGGCTTGAGGAAGTGCTTGTCGCCGAACACCCGCTGCGTCACCGGGACGGCGTCGACGGCCTGCTGTTGCAGCTTGTCCCAGTCCGGCCCGCGTTTGCCGTCGTAGTCGAACCACGGCCCGGCCGCGGCGTTCCCGTCGATCGTGCCGGTGCCGGTGATCGCGACGTTCGTCTGGTCGATGGCGTAGATGAACGGCGAGAAGTTGAGGCACTCGATGCCCTGCCAGCGGGTGAACACCACCGGGAGGTACGAAGCGGCGTCGCTGCGGAACCGGATGGTTCCCATGACGTTGAGCTCCACAGTGGACAGCAGGTGGATCTTGCCGGTACGGAACCTCCCGGCGGGTACCAGCACCCGGCCGCCGCCCGCGGCGTTGCAGGCGGCGATCGCGTTCTTGAACGCCTGTGTGCAGTCGGTCTTGTCGTCGCCGACCGCACCGTAGGCGCGGATGTCGAACACCCGGTTGGGGAACGTCGGGGGCTTGATCCGGCCGAGGATCACCGGGACCTGCGCCCAGGGGTCCTCGGCGGCCGACGCGATGCCGGGCCCGAGCACCGCCCCGGCCGCGAGCAGTCCGCCCGCCGCTCCTGCCACCTTGAGGAACTCACGCCGAGAGCTGCTCACCATCGTCCTCCTGACTGCGCTGTCATACATCATGTACAGCATGCGATGTGCTGCGGAAACGGTCAAAAAGCTTCCCGGTCAGCGGTATTGACGCTCGTGCGGCCGGGGCGCACCATAGAGCGGTCTATGGTGCTGCCGAAGGGATGTCCCCATGCCTGACCTCCATCTCCTCGGTGACCTGCTGGCGCACTGGGCGCGCGAGCGGCCCGACGCACCCGCGTTGACCTTCGGCGGCGTCACGCGGACCTGGGCCGAGTTCGACGAGCGCGTCCGGAAGCTGTCCGGAGCGCTGGCCGAGGCCGGGATCGGCAAGGGCGACCGGGTCGCCTTCGTGGACAAGAACCATCCCGGCTGCCTGGAAACGACCTTCGCCGCGGCCGGGCTCGGCGCGGCCAACGCCGTGGTCAACTGGCGCCTCTCCGGCGACGAACTGGCCTACGTCCTGGCCGACTCCGGCGCGCGGGTGATCTTCGTCGGCGCCGAGCTGATGCCCGCGGTCGAGGCGATCCGCGACCGGCTGCCCGCCGCCGAGCGCCTCATCGTGGTCGGCGGGGAGGTCGACGAGTTCGAGGCGTTCCTGGCCGCGGAGCCGGTCGCCGGCGCGGACGTCGACGTCGACGATGGGGCGCTGATCCTGTACACCAGCGGGACCACCGGCTTCCCCAAGGGCGCGGTGCTGACCCACCGGAGCATCCTCGCGCACGGCGTCGCCGTCGGTACCGCGTTCCCGATGGGGCCCGGCGACGTCAACCTCGTCGCGATGCCGCTGTTCCACGTCGGCGGCAGCTGTTACGCCGTGGTCGGGTTCCTGAGCGGCGAGCCGAGCTACATGACCCGCGAGCCGGACGGGGCGTCGCTGGCGGGCGCGCTGGCCGCCGGTGTCACGCACGCGTTCCTCGTGCCCGCGGTCGTCGCCGGGATCGTGCAGGCGGGGGAGCAGGCGATCAAGGCGTTCTCCCGCTTCAAGTACCTCGGCTACGGCGCTTCGCCGATGCCGCTCCCGTTGCTGCGTACGGTACTGGCGGCGTGGCCGGACACGAAGTTCGTCCAGGTCTACGGCATGACCGAACTGTCCGGCGCGGTGACGGCGCTGCAGCCGGAGGCGCACCGCGATGCCACGCGGCCCGAGCGGCTGGCGTCCGCCGGCACCGCGTTGCCCGGCGTCGACCTGCGGATCGTGGATCCCGTGACGCTCGAAGACACCGCGCTCGGCGAGGTCTGGATCCGCACGGAGCAGCGGATGGCGGGCTACTTCGGCAAACCGGAGGCCACCGCGGAGACCATTGTGGACGGCTGGGTGCGCAGCGGCGACGTCGGCAGGCTCGACGACGGCGGGTTCCTCTTCCTCGAGGACCGGGTCAAGGACATGATCATCACCGGTGGTGAGAACGTGTACTCGCCCGAGGTCGAGCGCGTGCTGGCCGAGTACCCCGGCGTCGCCGAGGTCGCGGTCATCGGCATTCCGGACGAGAGGTGGGGCGAGCAGGTCAAGGCCATCGTCGCGCCGCTGCCGGGGGAGCAGATCGACGCCGACAAACTTGTCGAGTTCTGCCGTGAACGGCTCGCCCACTTCAAGTGCCCGCGCAGTATCGACGTGCTGGAAGCCTTGCCCCGCAACGCCACCGGCAAGATCCTCAAGCGGACCCTGCGCGAGCCGTACTGGCGGGACCGCAGCCGGAACGTCTGATGCCTACGGTCACCCGCGAGGCGTACTTCGCCGCGGCGCTGGACGTGCTGGCGGAGCACGGGTTCACCGAGCTCAACGTCGGCAGGCTGTGTCGCGCGCTCGGCGTCACGAGCGGGTCGTTCTATCACCACTTCGGTGGCTGGCCGGGGTTCGTCGAGGCGCTGCTGGTGTTCTGGGAGCACCGTCAGGTCCGGATTCTGCGCGAGGGCTCGTTCGGCGTCGGCGGCCCGTCGGCCGACTTCGCCGCCCTGATGGACCTGACGCTCGGGCTGCACCACGAGGCGGAGGCCGCCATCCGCGCGTGGGCGATGAACGACGAAGCCGTACGTGGGGCGCAAAAGCGCGTCGACGAGGCCCGGCTGGCCACGGTCGGCAAGGCGGTCAAGGGCATCGTCGGCGACGCGGCGCTCGCGCGGACGCTC
>Ga0307507_10010894_pt1 | contig 11604 bp, 9 predicted proteins | sample 7_EM_MG_FD_207223 | JGI IMG/M metagenome (GOLD analysis project Ga0307507, IMG submission 207223) | Populus trichocarpa ectomycorrhiza microbial communities from riparian zone in the Pacific Northwest, United States - 7_EM | ecosystem: Host-associated > Plants > Roots > Unclassified | place...
CTAGGGAAAGACTCCCCCCTAGGGTATCCTATTAATCTTAAAGAGATTAATCTAAGTTAGCTAATAGGTGGAAAACACTTTATAGTTCCATATATAGTATCTTAAAATGGATATAGAGTTAATATAAATACCCTTATTAATACTAGAGCAAATAGCTTTACCTTTATAAACACTGCTTATATAAATAACGTTGCTAAGTTTTTAAATGTAAATGCTACCTAATTAGAGAAGCCTATTTAAGTAAAAGGCTATAATAGCCAAGCCGGTAAGCCGGTTACCCATATCCTAAAGCTATATATTACTATTAATAGATGACACTAGTTTAGTATCCTCTTCTACATTCTAGACCTAGGGTCCTATAATATAATCCTTAGCCAAAAATGGATATCCTACTTTAATATTTGGTTAAATGTGCAATAAAGATAGTTTGTCTGGCCAGAGAATAAACTAAAATTACCCTCCTTTATTAGAGAAATTCGGACTAACTATAGAATATTAGCCGCGAAGGCTGACCCTATTTATTAATAGGATATTAGAGACTGCAACCTAGCCTTTGCCTAAGAAGATGCCCGCCGTAAGGCTGGTAGGAACTCCATACTAATAATAATACTCCCCTGAAGCACTGCAGTTAAAGAGGACTTTACTTATAGAAGTAGAACGGACAGTAACGTAAATAACTTCCAAATTATAGAAATCCGGCTAATGTGGAAGAGGACGTACTAATAGGATATAAAAGATAACCTTTAGAAGATATAGCAAGAGCTAAAAGGAGTAAGGATAACGCTAATATACTAAAAGCCCCCAAGGCTATAGATACCCCTACTACTATATAACACCCCTATAGTAGATATTATAGCAATTAGTGCTATAGGTTTTTACTTTAATATATATTAGAAGGATAATAAAGTCTTTATAACTAGCTTATATAAAATTGACTAGATTATTAATAAGAAGGAAGAAGGGCTAGTAGAGGAAACTGATAAAGAACTAGTTAAGCGCCTTCTATCACGAAATTTAGATAGAGGGGTTTATTGATATAATGGGTTAATTAATTGATGATCTTGACTTAATCGTTAATTGATGTCAATATCTTGACCTAGGGCCCCTGGGGCTCTGAAGAGATTTACAATACACGTGCCCTATACACGTAACTCGTGCACGTGTCCCACGCCTTAGAGAATACAGATTATCTAACACACCCCCTTAGCTTTGAGCTCTTTGAGGTTAAAGCTAGCCACCTTCTCGTGTCCGTTAATAAGTTAATTAAACTGTAATCTTATCTAAATCCTTTTGTCTTGCTTTAATACCGTCCCTTAGGTCCTCTAATTGCTTCTCCTTATCCAGCTACTCCTTAATATCCACTATCCCAATTATATTAACAAAACTTTAAAACCTCTGCTTGGGCAGGGCCTTTATAAGTCCATTAGCGATTATCTCCTTTGTTGCTGTCTATTGAAATCGTACTTGTCTTATTGTGTATTCCTAACGTAGCTAGTGTTAATGAATGTCAATATATTGGAGCTTTGTGATTAGCTTTGCCGTGTTTTTTATAATTAGTTGGAGTGTCTAGGTGTTATTACATTTAATAATTAAGGGCTCGTTTAGGCGTAACGTCATTGCTTTAAATAGCCTGCTGGTAAAGATAGCTTCCTTTACTGTTTATAATAGGGCTAACAACTCAGCTTCTATACTTAACGTCGTAACTATACCCTGCTTGTTTGCTCTCTAGGCGATTGGCCCCCTAAATAGCTTTATAATATATCCTTGCGAGCTCTTTCTGTCGACGGAGTTGTCCGCGAATGATATATCACTGGCATAGATAAATGATTGCGCTTTACCTCTACCGTCTCTTCCGTCGTCTCGTCCTTTATCGCGTATTCCTTTGTCTCTCCCTCTACCGTTTATTCCTTCCTTATCTCCTCTATAGCAGATTGCTCTGCTTCTTATACTATATAGGTATTGGATGACTCTGTCTACCGCTTAATAATGCTCTTGGCTTAGGTCCTAATTAAACCTTGCCAGCCTTAATACTGCAAACGCAATATCCGGATGTGTTGTAGTGGCTGTATAGAGTACTAAACCCAATTTTCTCTGATATAGCATCGTAGAGGCTGGTAGGGATATAGGGCGGACTAATAGGTCTATATTAGGGGACAGACGCGTCAGACGGATCGATCAGTAATCAGTAGGGAGGAGTTCTGATTCTGCTATAGGAGTGTCTGGAAGACGCCCTCTGAGATCTATCTTATACTAGTTAGCTATCTTCTTAATATAGGCTTCCTAGGATAGCCACAGGAGCCTCTGGCTATAATTGCGTAGCATGTGGATTCCTAAGAACTATTTTAGCTCGCTAAGGGTACTTATCTGGTATTCCTTGCTTAGCTCCTTAATTGCTTCTTAAGCTTTCTTCTTATCTGTCTTTTGGTAGCAGAAGACAATATCGTTGACGTAGAAGAAGACGACTATTCCACCTTTTAGCATAACACACGGCTCCTAAGGTACCTCTTTAAAACCTAATTCATTTAACGAGCTCGTGAGATTCTTCTGCCATAACAGTGGTGATCGTCGTAGTCCGTACAGGGCTTTTCTTAAGCGCAGTCAGACATGGGAATAAGCAAGCTGGCTTGCTAGATTGGCTTGCTTGCTTGCTGACTAATCAAGCAAGCCAGCAAGCTGGAAGGTCTATTTTGGGCAAGCAAGCAAGCCAAAATGAGGCTCAGCCTGCAAGCTAGCTTGCCCGCTTGATAGGAAATATATATACTAGATTTTGGTTGAGAGTTAAATCTTATAATATACTTTTGGTGGTGATTTCGACGCGTGTAATTGTTTTTCCGCGCCGAGCGTTCTCGCGCTTAAAGTCGCGATCTATATGTAAGGAGATCTCTCTACCAAACCCCCCTAAAATACTACCACAATTACAGCTATCTACTAGCCCTTCTATTAGTAATGCCTTAGGATCTTACCAAAGCCAACCTAAACGCGATAGCCACTCCAACGCCTATAATTACACTTTCCAAAGCTGTCACTCCAGACGCGTCTCCACCGCCTTTAAATGATACTAACTTTGAGAGAAACTATAATGGGATTAACTAGGGCCGACTTAACTAATATTAGAAGCTATTTAGAATCTTAGAGAGGAATATAAGCTTTATTTACTAGTACGGATATTAACTTCAACATCGCACCAGCAAGCGACTATTTTGGGAATGTAAATATTGCCATTAGTATGTTATACCTGGTGGCCAATTTAATATTACCTCTGCTACTTCTTCTGCCTCCCGACACCTTGCAGAAGAGAGGGAAGGCCACGGTTACAATAAGCAAGGCGTAATTGAATTCACAAAGAAGCGGAAGGTGACAATTCTTAAAGTACTTAATGGAAAGCATAGAATCTCTCAAGGCCTTATAAACGATCTTATTGGCGGCTTTAATAAGAAGGCCTTTTAGCAAGCTGTAATTAAATGGATTACCGATAATAATCATCCTCTATAAGAAGTTGAAACACCTTCCTTTTATGTTATGATAGCCGCTGCCAATTGCGACGCAGAGCGGTGGATTTGGAAAAGCTATAAGTTAGTTCGGCTTTATATAATGCAGGACTACAAGGCCTACCAGCCAGCTATAATTAAGGAGCTTGCAAGCGCCCATTTAAAGCTTTATTTCTCATTTAACGGCTGGACTACACGTAGTGGCAAACACGCTCTTACTAGTATATGTGTTTACCACCTTAATTGCGAAGGCCGAGTTGTTAACTACTTGATTGCTTTACTAGAGCAACTTGGCCGTTATATAGGAATTAACTACGCTTAAGTAGTTGGTAATGTCCTCACTCGTTTTAACGTTAGTAGTGAGAGGCTTGGCTATTTTATTACTAACAACGCCGCCAATAATGGTACCTGTATAGATCATCTATCTACTAAGTTTAGCTTTAAGAAAAAGGACCGTTGGATTTAGTGCGCGGCCCATATCCTTAACCTTATAGCCCAGTTGATTTTATTTGGAAAAGATAAAGAAGCATACAAGAATGAGGATTTAAATATACTAGTGAGTTAATTGATAAATCTTTACTTCCTACTCTCTTACTGACTTCTACTAAATAGGACGAAGAATGCTTCCTTAAAGAATGGCGAAAAGAAGGTCCTCTCGGCGTTCTTATTAACATCCTTAACTCTATTAATACACCTTAGCTTTATTAACTTTTTAAAGAGTACTAGTAACAGGAGTAGGTTACTGCACTAGAGGCTAAGGGCAGAATTCTTAAAGTAGTAAAGCCAGTTAAAACCAGATGGAATAGTTATTATGACGCCTTTGCCTAAGCCGTCCTTCTTCGCGGCCCAATCGATTTAATTACACAATATATAATTCGGAAATATGATAAGGAAGTGGCTCCTCTGATAGCTAAAGGAAAGAAGGTACCTCTACCTCTACCACTTATTATAGGCGGAGTGTTAACCTCTGACGATTGGGACGTTATTATTAACTACATCAATATTCTATTACCAATTCGCGAAGCTACTAAGATGCTTAAAGCTAGAGGCAAATCGGGCCTACATGGCGCGATTTGGGAGGTAATTCCTACACTCGATTGGCTGCTTAACCTCTTTAAAGAAAAGAAGGCCCGAGTAGCTAAAGCAATAATAGAAGGCTATCCTAATTAAGAACTAATTGAGGATTACTACGTAATTAACCTTAATCGCGGGTGGTTAAAACTGTAAAAGTATTTTAAGAAATTTAACGAGACTCCTATCTACTACGCAGCTGTTCTACTTCATCCTTTATACAAAAACTTCTGCAAATATGCATAGGCAGATCGCCCAGATTGGCTAATTAAAAACGACTTAGCTTTTCTTAAGCTTTGGCTTTAATATAAAGCTAAACTAGAGACCTTAATTACGTTACCAACTTAGTTACTAACTCGGCGGCAAAAACTATTGTATACGGCGTCTGGTAGAGATAACTATATTTAAGCTAACACTTGTGGCTCTCAAGGCTTTATTGACCTCGATAAGTACGAAGCTTAGAGAGTTCAAGAGCCTCTTAATCACGATTATCCGCTTGCGAGCGATCCTATATTATATTAGTGGCAGGAGCGATCAACTCGGCTAAAGCTCTTAAAGATAGCTCTTGATATATTAATAACACCAGCTACAAGCAATAACTGCGAACGAGCCTTTAGTAAAGCTGGTGATCTTTTAGAGCCACGTCGCTTAAGGCTTCGGCCTGATCTTATTGCTGCCTTGCAGTGTAATTGTAGCTATAAAAGGATGGGCTTCAAAAGATCTAGTACAGATAGTAAGTGAGCCACGATCTACGGAGAGTCTCCGGGCACAATCATCCCACACAACCACGATTAATAAGCGCTTACTAATGCATACGCACGGGCCACCATCAACAGTGCGGAAGAACTTCAAAAAAGCATGTCCTTACCGCAACTTACACTATAGAATATCTACCCAATTACGTAGTAAATAGACTAGTTTAGGGCGTAGAATCGATAGCTTATTATACAGACTATAAGTCCTAAGCAGCTTATTAAGTAAATATTAGTGCTAGGTTTAAAGATATAACGCCAAAGTTAGACCACTTTGACAGCAAGTTTTCTAGAAATTTTCTACTATAGAGTTGTTCTAAATCTACACTTTGCAAAGCCTATATTAACCTCCTACTATACAGCATGGCCGATAGCTCTTTATTTAATATTAATTCAACTCTTCCTGGCCTTAATGAGCTCCTACAGCGTCGCCCTACAGCCTATACTGCCTCTGCTACTCTAGTACAAAAACCTGGTAATCGCCAGAGCAACCCTATTAAAGTCCTTAATACTCTATCCCCCCTTCGCTAGGTTGCTCTAGCCGCTTGGCGTAAGGTTCCTTAGGCTCCGTTGACTCTATCTTGGCTTTGCCGGCCATGGTATGCGGATGTAGAGAGCTCGGCGTAGGCCTCTGCGCAGAAGTTATTCTCTTCTCTGCCACCTCCTAGAACTCCAAACCTCAGCGGTTATGAATATTGTGCTGCTTCTACTTCTTTAGTACATGATATAAATAATCCTCTTCCGCAATGGCTTTAATTGCCGTTACCAGAAGTCAAGATCTAACGTCTAGAGTGGTAGCCGAACTACTATTTACACCTAGACCTGGCTCTGGTAGTAAAAAAGGTAGTTAACTCTATGCCCGCCCACCACCTTCTAAAGCCATATAATGGTGAGACCTTTAAGGACCCTAACGCCGCGTTTAATTGATACTAGGACTACGCCTTTAGTAAAGGCTTCTTTATTGTTATACTATCCTCAGGTAATGAAACCGCTCTACGGCCGCACTGTATCTTTAGCTGTAAACACCATAGCAAGCACACCCAGAATTACCGTAGGTTAGACAACTTCTGCGGCAAGGACAGCAACTGGCAGCAAGAGGGCACTAAGGTACACCAAAAAAACTGCGGCTGGTGTATTTAGGTAGCCTAGAAGAAGCTTCCTAGCCATATAGGTAATATTAAAGGATAGGTGGCGACTATTATGTGTGCCAAGCACTCTAATCCAGAGGCTCCAGAGGCTCCAGAATACGACTTCATTGCGAATCCCCTTGCTTATATTAGCCACCAGGATTAACTACTAGAGGCTAAAGAGGCAGCTATAAAAGCCTACGCTCTTAGGGTAACATAAGAGACCTATTTTACTGTATAGCGTTAACTTTCTACCCGGGAGTTACATATAAGCAAGAAGAAATACTATAGCTTAACATAATTGTTAAGCGGCCTTCCTAGAGGAGCTAAGGGCCAGCTATAAGCGCTTGGCGCCCTTGAGCTGCTTCTCTACCAGCATAGATTTAAGTACTGGTCTTAATATACCTACACAATTAATCTAGAATTAGGTCGTCCAATTGCCCAGAATCTCCAGCAGCTAGTATTCTAGCTTCCTATTTAGGTAGATTTAGCGCAAAGGTTTATTACCAACTTTGGCTGCTAGATGGATGCTATATTTAATACCAATCGATCTAAGCTCTTATTGGGTATTATAACTAGTATTACTAATATGGGGTCCTCTTTTCTAGCAATGCAGTCGTTTATTAAGAGCGAGTCTTAGCTAGATTAGACCTTTTTACTGGAGTCTACTCAGTAGAAGCTTTAGAAACGGCCACCTAAAGTTATTATTACTAACTTTAGTAAGGGCCTTGCGGCCGCCTTATTAGTAGGGCAGTTAATTGCGGTTGTTCTCTAGTACTGCCAGTGGCACGCCGCGAAGGCAATGAAGAAGCGGATTAATAAGGGGATCTAGATAAAGGCTAAGAGGCCGTATAGCTACTCGGCGGAGGAGAGGAAGGTAGTAAAGAAACTATTTTAGCCCTACCTAAAATCTAAAATAGTAGTAGAGCTTGAAGCCAATTAAAAGGCAGTCCTGGATAAGCTATACCTATGCAATAAGGTGTAGTTTCAGACTACGTACATTAAAAAGGAGAGCCAGATAATTACCTGTTATATTAGGTAAGTTTTAGTAAGCTTTCTATATTAGGTTAACTTTTAAGCTAGGGAATAGAATATCGCCATAGGGTATTTAGATAAGCTTTACTATAGGCTAGCCTATAGTAAAGCTTATCTAAATGTTTTGTGGCGATATTCTGTTCCCCGGCTTAAAAACCTTATTTTAATATCGACTTTTCCTTAACCGCTTACTCCCTTACTAGATACCTTCCAAATTTAGGTACAGCGGCAAGCTAACAAGGCAAGGGTATTAATAGAGGATTAAAATGCTTTACTAATTATTAATTAAGCCTTAAGGATACTATAATTGAGCTAAAGAGGTGGATTTTAATACTATGCCAGGAGTTGATTAAATCCAAATATACGTCTGAAATGTCCCTCCCCTAAACTATTACCCTAGATCTCTTTTAGCACCACTTTATATAGATTAACAGCGTAGTAACACACTACGCGCTTAAGCAAATCTTTAACTCTATGTGTGGCGCAAGAGCTTCGACAAATGAGGAAAAGCAGGAGTGGGCCAATTAGGAGTGGAAGCAGGATGACTGCGATTGCGAGGACCCCTACTGATACGGCCTCCCCTGTTGTTACATGCTTATTCGGTGCTTAATGCAGAGGCTTCCTATATTGCCGGCTTTAATCCACCCTTGCTGGTGTGTTGTAATAAAGCTAATTACTGCTCCGGATTGGCAGCCGCGATATATTAAGGATATGGCGTTCCAGGGCAACCCTCTGCTAGGGCACCTGGAAGCTCTTACTAGGATCTGGCTATTAGTTCTCCGCCTTCTTAATATTATTAAGGACCTTCCTACTAAAGAAATGGGCGAGCTTGCCGATAAATTTGAAGACTTTGAGGTGGCTTAAATGACTATTTTAACTAGATAGGCAGAGCTTCGATTGCTACCTGAGGGCGCTCCATTTAAGGTTCCTCTAAAGGCTCGCTGGCAGCCACCACCTAAAAAGAAGCACGGTAAGGCCAATTAGCGGAGTAAAACAAGTGCTGAGATTGCTAAACGTGCTGCTGACGTCGCTATACAAAAGCTCCAAAAGGAAAGGCAGGAGGAGGCCCGGAAGCAGAAGGAGCAGGTACTGAGCGGTGGCGTAGATCTTAGCCAATTTTTAATCCAAAACAAAGAGCCAGCTGACGAAGTAGATATGGATATTGAGGAGGATGAGCAGCAACCGTTTGACGAACCGTCGGTGCTATATGATAAAGTTTTAGGGGGGTTGGAGGACAAGGTGGTTATTTTGGAAGTGGAGGACGACGACTCGTGGCTTGATAACGCGGAAGTACTCCACGGTACCATATTGGACGACCCTCACCAAAATATTAGTGAGAAGGAGCCTATTACGAACTATTTGGTACCTGACAATTATTAAGAGCCGCTACTTCTCCTACTCTATTAATCCGGCAGAGCGGCGTGTACTAGAGCTTAAAGGACCTATACTTAATTAGCTTGTGGTAATTTTACATTAATCTTAAGTAATACTAATAAGGATCCTAGTGGTCCTAAGCTAAAAGAGGTTGTTAATCCTAAGCGAAAAGAGGTTGGTATTCTGTTAAAATTAAAGCGATGGCGATAGGGAGCTTCTGCAGACGCGCATGAGGCTTATAAAGCTAGCGCACTTGCTATTAGGTCCCCCAAGGCCAAGCGTATGCGTGGTAATAAAAAGGGAAAGGACCCTGTTGAAATAGATGGCCGAATATTGGAGTATTATACGTGTAAATAGTGCTTTGTTATTCAAATCGGAGTTTAAGTTGGCGATAGTGGCCTATGCGGGCTTACTAATTGCTTATTAATTGTGGTTGTGTGGGATGATTGTGCCTGGAGACTCTCCGTATGATCTATATAGGCGATAGCTAACATCTAGGTGCTTTAAAAGTAGAAGCCTTATTACCAGAGCCTCTCTTAAAGTCTCTCTTAAAGTCTCCCTCAGAGCCTCGCTCAAAGCCTCCCTTAGAGCCTCCCTTAGAGCCTCCCTTAGAGCCTCCCTTAAAGTCTCGCTTAAAGCCTCCCTTAAAGCCTCCCTTGAAGCCTCCATCAACGCGTTCCTCAAAGCCGCTCTTAACACCTCGCCAAGCTTTGCGATAACTACCCCTACGTAACTACATTATATAACTACGAGTCGGGCCGCGGAGGAGAGATTTTGGGGTGGCCTACAGCCTCAATTTTGTATATAACACCAAGACTTCTATACAAAATTCAATCAAGCGGGCAAGCAAGCCAAGTAAGCCGACAATTTTGGCCAAACAAGCCAAGCAAGCAAGCTCAAGGTGTTAAAAATTACAAGCCAGCAAGCTGAGCCTGCTCAGCTTGGCTCGCTTGCTTATTCCCAACTCTGGCAGCGCAGTACTTTGTCTGTCTTTCCTTTGTTGAACCCTAGCGGTAGCTTTATATAGACGACCTCGTCGAGATCACAATAGACAAACGCATTAACTGCATTTATCTGTGTCGTCTCCAGGTCGAATTTTGCGGTGATCGCTATAAGTGTTTGGAAGGTTGTACTAGCTAATATAGTAGCTCTTATAGGTAGGTCTCCTAGGGCCTGTTGATTTCCGCAGACTACTAATCGTGCCTTACATTTCTGGAGAAATCCATGCTTATCCGTCTTATAGACAAACACCTATATTGAGCTAAGGACCTGCTGTCCCTTTGCGTGCTTCTTATCTCTTTCTTAAAACGACCTCATTTGATAATGGGATTAGAGGTAAGCTTATTAAGCTTCTTAGAACTAATCTCGAAGAGGATATATATTAAGGTCGCAGATTAACTAAGGTAGCGGAGGTAAGTTCTTTCTATGTAATCTAATATCGCGTATTCTGCCTAATTTTAGCTTACTGTCGTTAAGTTAACTGTTAAGGTTAAACTTCCTTCCTGCTAAGAAGGCGCCGTGATAGGCTGACGTGATCCTTTTAGTAATAAAGTTTTCAAACCTATTATTATAGGCTTCCTTAAATAAGTCCTTAATAGAGTTGTTAAACACCCCCTAAGTATAAAACCCGTCTCCTACTCAGCTAACGATGTCCTAATTAGTACCTTATACATCTAACTTCGTACAGTGCCAAGACATTAGTTTCCCGACACGCGAATTCTCACCAAAATCGTCACAACTTTGAACAATCGCACAACGTCGCAGTAATTAAATACAGCCAAATTAATATGCAGAATATTTAATTGTAGTTAATACTTTGTCTGCCAGCCATGCGCTTTTCTTACTGCCTTTAGCCTTCGTTCCATACTGTCGATTAAGCGCCGCATAAGGCCTTGATTAAGGGCCATCCACGCCTCCTTGCACGCCTTAATTAAACGCTCTAAATCCTCCTGACTTTGTCCCATCTGCTCAAGCTCCGGATGAAGCTTAAGGATCTTCCTTTTTAGTGCCAGCTAAAAGTGTTCAATTGGGTTTAGATCTGGTAAGTAGGGAGGGAAATCTAGAGTCTAAACACTATGCGTTTCCAACCACTTCTTTATAAGATTTGATGTATAGATTAGAGCGTTATCCATCTAGTATATATCTAAAGGCTTATAGATTGGTATAAGACCGTCTTCTAAAGCCTAGATATAGCTTTGGGCGCTATAGCCTTCTTTTGCTGCCGAAGGATCTCTTTCCATAGCAATTAACTCTAAGCGACCGTTATACCAAAAACAAGCGTAGATTATCTGTGTAAGATCCTTTCCGTTAGACACCTCTTCAATAAATTCGTGATGCCACTTTTGTAGAGACGTTCGGAAGACCCAAATAGGCTTTTTTCTAGAGCCACGTTCATAGGAACATTTGTTAGAAAACTTAACTTTTCTCTAAGGGAATCCCTTGTACTTCCGAGCCCAACGAAGCCTTAATTGAGCCGCCGCCGGCGTCAGCTTTGGTCTCTTCTTAGCGCGCCAGTTTGTAATATGGTATTTTTTAAGGAGGCGGTATAAAGTTTTGTGGGTAACGGTGACCCCTGCGGCGTGGCACTTAAGAGCTGCATAGTTGATTCGGGGGTGCATGCGTACAATTCGAATAAGCAGACGCTTCTGGTATCGAGTAAGCTTTTCGGGCTCTCCAGGCCTTGGTAGAGATTTGAGCGTATGGTGGTTTTTCCATCGATTGATTGTGTCGTAAACAGTCGACCGATTGACGCGATAT
>Ga0307507_10010895_pt1 | contig 11603 bp, 12 predicted proteins | sample 7_EM_MG_FD_207223 | JGI IMG/M metagenome (GOLD analysis project Ga0307507, IMG submission 207223) | Populus trichocarpa ectomycorrhiza microbial communities from riparian zone in the Pacific Northwest, United States - 7_EM | ecosystem: Host-associated > Plants > Roots > Unclassified | place...
CCATTAATTTTGCATAATTTTGCATAATTCATGCACTTTCACATCTGGTTTTCATCTATACAAATATCCTCAGCCTTGAAATATTGAGTAAAAGTGAAGATATATATATATATTAGAGGTGCTATGGATAAAGACAGGGCCAAAGTATTAGTTAGGTTCATTAAAGATGATGGAATTCAAGGGATGATGAAGAACAAAAATGAAGAGAGACAACCAAAACCAATTAAGCTGATTAAAGATTAGTAGATAGAGATAATAAGGAGGGAATCAATGGGATGTGACCAAGGGGGAATGAACAACATTAGGGAGCAAGAGCAATTAAACAAACAACTCTGATGGGCTTAAACTTCCATATCTGCTAAGTTAAGCAAGGCCATAGCATTGTTGGTAAGCACAGTGGATTGACACGTAGTGATGGCACTAACATATTGATTAGTTATTTAAACAGTTGCTGTACAGTTTAGCAGCAAAGACTCACAAAGCAAGGTTGAAGAGATTTCCCATGAGTCAGTGATATCTATCTGGGCTTTCTTCCTTGATGTTGTTGAGGAAGGTGATATGGCCGATGTATACATTCTTGTAGAGGTCAGCCATGAACTCAGTTTTCTGACAAACACCAGAGCTGTAATCATCGAGCGACAAGTGAACCTTTGAGAAAAGATGAGTAATTGTATAGATATGATGCAAAAAGAAATTACTCACACCCGTGGCTGCCAAGGAAACCATTGCATCAGGTAGTTCACACTCATATTTATGTGGACCCACTGTGATGGAGGAGCTGAAATGTGCACTATAATGCTCAGCATGGGAACCATGAGTGCCGGCGAAATAAACATTGCAGAGGGTAGATATTAGAGCAGGGTGATGAAAGGGCTTGTTAGAAATGATCTCTCCATCCTGGGATAGAATTAAATCAAAGTCGAGAGCAAGGGGCAATGATATTGAACATACTTTGGTAGGAAAGATATATGATGTGTCCTCACACAGAGCTTTAACTTGCTCCTTGCATTCTGCCCTTTCAATAAGCTGGTAGAAACCTTCAACCTTTCCAAGCACTTTACACTTGATAGAGCTATGATAGGATGAGAGCTGTCCATTTAGCTATAAGTATTGTTAAATGTCAAAAATTTAGGAAGCTGAGGTAAAACAACAAAAGAATGTACAAGATGGGTGACAACAATACCAAATTGAAGATCAGTTTTGAAGCGCTCTGCATACCCCTCATGTTTCAACTTTTGTGCACAAGAATGAAGCATCTTGGGGTAGTAAGTCAACTCCTCATTGGCTGAGGGGTAGGCATTGTTGAAGATTGCATTGCCAACAACTTGATGGATGGCAGCTCTAATAATTTGTCTGAGGGCTGAGGGCTGCATGTGAATGCCAATCAAGTGAGAACCTGGAGCTTCAGGAACATAGCACACATGTTCCCAATTGGAATTGGGGTCCACATCTTTGCCCTGCTCCTGATCTTCATCTTCATTATTGTCCATATCATCATCTGAGTCAACACTATCAAAAAGCTGAGAAGATAGTTAGCATGTACTGGTTATTAGATTCAAGAACACATACCTCCTCATCATCGTTTGTGGCAGCAATGGTGGTGGCATTCCAGGTGGGCTTCTGTGGCACACTGATGAGGGAGCATCAAATTGATTGACAAACACCTTACCTCAGCACGGTGCTCTAAGCCACATTTGCCGATCTTCTGTTAGACCAGTTTTAGATGCAAGAGATCACTACTGAAAAAAAAACTGCACCTTTCGGGCTTTAGTTTCCCCCTTCCCTGCCTCCTCCTCATCTTCCTCCTGATCATCATCATGAAAACCGAGGTGTTCACCACCATCAAAATTGTGGGGATGACTCTTGTCATCATCATCTGGCTCATTGGGTTCAGCTTCCACATGAGCGCCATACTCACAGCCCCACTGGACATGCTAGATAATAATCAGTAAAGCTGTAAGGTGTGTAAGTAACCCTACCTTGTGTGCAAGTCTCCTCTTCATGGCATCAGAGTCGAGTTCTTTGAGGTCATGTTGGCCACCCTCTTCCACTTTGTCTTCAAGGTCACCTTGACTCCCCTCCTCATCCTCATCATCTTGTGGGGTATCCATGGCCTCCTCTTCCTCAGGTGGCTCATCATCCGAGTCCACAATGCAGTGATATGGTGAAGCTGTTAATGGTGGGTCAGTATTTAGTAGTATTTATGGAAACTCTTACATTTCTGGAGGCATTTAGATGTGGAGAGCCCAGTGGCTATGACATGGGGTTCAGCCAGAATGTTCTCCTTGTGGGGCATGCGGCGAACTGTCTGCATTGGAGATACAAGTGATAATGGGTTAATGGAGAACTTATGATGGGACTGCTTCTTAGCAGGTGGCCTCTGAGGCATCACTGTGGACCTGGTGCTGATAATGGGTGAACCTAAGTTTTTGTCAAGTTATCATGCAATAGAAATGAGAAGGGATGCAAACATTTCACTTTTTTGGTGGGTTCCCCAGCCTGAGCACTGTTGGGAGACCTGGGCCATTTCTGAGATCCAACAGGTGCATTACCGATCCATGCTGTAAAAAGTTTGAGACATTTTCAATGATGCAGGAAACGATCATTACCCACATTTCCCAAGGCCTTTGTTAAAGCAGCTTGTCTCTCTGAAACCTGTGGTTAGTGAGTCACAACATAACAAAGAGAGGCAAGCATATGTTTGCCTGCTGATTCAAGGGAACAAAGTTGGGCTACTTCCTGTAGCTTCTTCCTTTCAAGAGTCTGTCACCGCTTCTCTTGAGCTCTGGAGGCTGAAGGGGCTCTAGTGGACATTGAAAGCCTTCAAAGACTGGAAGTGGACAGTGGACAGGTTGAAGTCTTGAACTCAAAGCCAGAGGGAGCTTGAACAGCAGTATAGCACCTACAAAGAAAAAGATTCCCACACTCTTGAAACAACAGGGTGACTCAAAAAGTTGTTGTAACACAGTAAACACAGGTAAAAGGCATGCCGGGGATGAACAGAGAGGTTGGTAGAAGGGTGTAGATGGTGACACTGGAGGAAACTGAGTTGATTGCTGCATGAAAAGGGATGGATGTGTCCTAAACCAACCACATGGGTGAGACAAAGACCACTCTCATCACCAGATGGAGAGGGCTGAGCTGATGCTGAATGCACATAGACATGGATGAAGTGGTAGTAATGACTATGGAATGCTGCTGTGACAAGTGTGTGATGAGCTTGACTAGTCGAGCTCACTTGTGTAAGCTACAAACATAACCAAACAAAGACTCTCCAATGGGCAAGACCTTTCCATGGATTCTGAGAAGGATGGCTCTGACCATGAACAGGAGCTGGAATCAGACTCGGAAATTGAAATGGACGAGGCATGAGGGAGTTCACCCTCTGCTATACCCATGTTTGGCCCAGCAATTCTTGATGCACATACCAGCAATGTTACAGACTTTTTCCTTATGATACGGACAGACAGTTAGACACCCGCAGACACTTACATATTCCTAAGACGTAGTCTAGACCATACTGGACAGACTCTAGATACGCATCCCACGACTCATTCCTATTATTTCTGACTCATTATTTAGATATATTTCCTCTGACTCATACTTACATAGACTGAGTCGTATGACTCCTTCGTCGTCATACGACTCCCTTAGACTTACTTAGACGCAGTATGACTCTTATGACTCTACACAAGTCATATAGACTCATACTTCTGACTCATTCGTGACTTGTAGTTTACCCAGGCCCTCAGTATATAAGGAGGGCAGTTCCGTTTGTATTCGGTAGCTTGAACCTAGGCAATACAAGCTTAGTTCACCCTCACGTCTCAGTCGGAACCCCTGTAAGCAAGCCCACCCTTGTACTCTAAGGTCTTTAAGGACTTAGAGCGTCAGTATATCGTCTAACCGTTGTGAGTTAACAAGTTCTCGCTTAGTATCCAGGATCGCTCTCCAGGGAGGATCGCTGAACCCTGCGTTTCGTTAGGTAACACAAACGACAGTCATTCCAGGAAAACCCCAAAGATAGCCAACGAACAGAGCTATACAGTGAACAAGTAACAGTGCCAGGAAACCCCTGAAGATAGCCAACGGTATTGAGCTATAAGTTGTAAACAGTCATCAGTCGTAAAGTCATCGAGTCATCAGTCATCAAGTTAACCGAGTCATAGTGAACTTAAGCTTAACAAAGCCCGCTACACGTAAAACCATAACAAAAGGTTCAAGCTTACCCAGTATAGAAGGGCGCATCAACACACTCTACCAGTTTTAGAAACCGCACGTCACGCTGGAGCATTTGAGAGATCTCATTGCCCTCACTGAAAGTTATAACACGAGAATCAAGGAAGTCATCGAACTAATAGACGAGTTCAACAGCAGGATAAAGGATATCCTCGCATTAGTCAAAGCACAGGAACACATCCAGTAAACATATCACAGTGGATACGCTAGGCGAAATCGTATGCCTCATTTGGAGATTTACCAACGAAGAGTTATTAGAAGCCTTAGAGCAACACCGACAAACACAGTTAAAGCGAAAGTCAGAAGAAGACGCAGCATCGTCTTCTCCCAGTAGAAAGGAACCACAGCTGACCAAGGAAGGTTAGGCTATCGATCATATAGAGCACCAGAGAGCTCCGAGTCAGAACAAGAACAATTTGAAAGCACAGACGAGGAGAGCCCTCCTGCCACACAGACACCAGTAACAGGAACATCAACACCCGTATGAACTCCTATATCCCGAATATCAGGGTTAGGACCAGCATATCCATTTAGCAGAAGAGAATCACCATTTAGCGGAAGAGCAACACCAGCCTTCACACCAAGAGGATCACTGTCGATCACTAGAACACACAGCACCAGCGCACAGTTGCTCATCGTACCAATACCCATATTAGGACCTATAGACTTATCCTGTCTAGGTATCCCGCCAACCGACGAAGCAACCCAAATAGTAGAAAGTTTTAACACGTTCGCATCAGAAGCGTTTAACCCCGAGACACCAGTAGAACCCGAAATGTCCAATTTCCCAGCACAGCAACCGACCAGCAATATGCCGCAGAACCCAGAACAGCCACCCCAGCAGCAGCAGCCATTTGATCCGTACCCCGCAGTGGATGGAAGAGAGAGAAGCCGACAACCGAAAGATTTTAATGGAGATGAATCCAAGTATAAGCTATGGATTCAAATGGTAGAAAACTACCTAATTGCCAACGCGCAACGTTTTTCAACAGACCAGCTAGCAATATTGTTTGCTATATCATATATGACAGAAGGAAGAGCAGCTGATTGGGAAAGCCACTACATCGACATGCATCAGACCGACGGAAAGTTTTTACCCACAGATACATGGGTCGAGTTCAAGAAACTCTTAGAAAAATCTTTCGACATCAGGAAGACTAAGCAGAAGGCACAGACAGACTTCTCAGTCTTAAAACATAAACCAGGACACCTAGAGGAATACATCCTCAACTTCAGAACATTAGCGCAACGAGCCGGATTCGTCTTACAAGGAATAGAGAATCCCACGCTCGCAGTAGATTTTTTGAGAGGACTTCACCTGACGTTAAGAGTGAAGATAGTTCAGCAGAAGAACGCACCAACCACGTTAGAAGAGATTATCGAAGATGCCAGGGCATTCGATCAATCATACTATCAGAGTATACAGTGGAAAGATAAGATTACAGGATGGACGCCCAGACAGGTGCCCCGTACCACATTCACCCTGCAAACCAGAGATCCATACACAATGGATATCAACAGTATAGAAATTGACAGACTGTCTATCGAAGAACGAGACAGATACATGAGAGAACGACTATGTTTCCGATGCGGAAAACTGGGACATATGTCACGAGATCACACGCCGAGCCAGACTACTTCCAGTAAGGGAAGTACTCCCAGCTATAGTAAACCTGCCACCCCGTATAAGGCTATCATGCCACCCCCAAGTAAAGCGAAAGACGCCGCATGAAAAGTTCATGCCATTATGTCAGAACTCAACAACGAAGAGTTAGAAGGAGCAAAGAATGCCTTCATAGAAAGTATAGATGAAGAAGTAGTCGAAGAAGAACAGAAGGATTTTTAGTGCGAAGGCTGGCAACGACGACCAGACCTTCGAAAGAACCACCCATCAGAACTATTAGAATTCGAAGCGTACCAGGAAGAGACTCAAGATCAATGATCATCGATGCTAGAATTTTAGATGGAAAGAAAATCGTCGAAACCAAAGTGCTAATAGATTCAGGCGCTCAAGGAGCATTTATAGATGAACGATTTGCGAAAGAGCACCGATTCCCACTCTTAAGACTAAAGAAGGAGATACCGATCTCAAACATTGATGAAACCCCAAATAGGAATGGACCTATCCGGTACATCACCCGATTCCCAGTAAAAATTGATGGAAACGTCATTTCCACTGAATTTTTTATCAGTCACTTAGGAAAAGAGAACGTAATCCTCGGATTACCATGGTTAGAAAGAGTAAACCCCATAATCGATTGGGCACAGAAGACCCTTAAAATCGATCCCGAACGAATCAAGAAACCAACTCAGGCGTTGGCCACGAACCGAATCATACAGGCCCTTAAGGTGAACCTAGTACGAAAGAAGATGAGATCGAAGGAAGCCTTTGCAGAAGAACTGCGAAACCTTCACAACAGAAAGAAGCCAACGGTTACGATAGAGGAAGTACCCAACGAAGACGCAACCCCAAAGTTTGAAAGGTTGCCCGATACAGAGAGATCTATTCTCATCGCAGTAAACAAACTGCCAGACGATTACGAAGATATGCCGGCACTAGTACCGGACCCAGATGAGGAAGACGAGGAAGATGATTTGACAGAAGGAGATTTGCTTATCGCCCATATCAATGGAGATACGGTGAAAGCTATACCAGAACAGGAAGAAGAAAGGAACCCATTGAGTCAACCAATTCAGGTTGAAAACAACAAAATCGCGATCAGAGCTAAGACGTCTATATCACAGAGTCTAGCGCACGAAGCCAAAACAATTGAGAAGAGATCTTTTGAGGAACTAGTCCCAGAAGAATATAGAGAGTACCGATCAGTCTTCGAGAAGACTGCATCCGAACGTTTCCCAGAAAGCCGTCCATGGGATCATAGAATTGATCTCGAACCAGACTTCGTACTGAAGAAAGCAAAGACATACCCACTCAATGTAGAAGAAGAGAAAGAAATGAACAAGTTTATAGACGACAACCTCAAGAAGGGATTCATATGGGAATCCACTTCACCACAAGCATCACCGTTTTTCTTCATGTCAAAGAAAGACAGTAAAGCACTTAGACCGTGTCAGGATTACAGATACCTGAATGAGTCAACCGTCAAAAACGCATATCCCCTACCGTCCATCGACAATCTACTCCAAAAGTTACATGGAGCGAAGACATTTACGAAACTAGATATCCGATGGGGATATAATAATGTCCGGATCAAAGAAGGCGATGAATGGAAAGGTGCCTTCATCACCAAAAAAGGATTATATGAACCAACAGTGATGTTCTTTGGAATGTGCAATTCACCCACCACATTCCAGTCCATGATGAACGATTACTTCGCTGATATGATAGCTCAGGGATGGCTCCTGATCTACATAGACGATATTCTCATATTTTCCGAGAATCCCGAAGATCATCACGAACGAACACTACAAGTGTTAAAACGACTCAGAGACAAGGATTTATTCCTTAAACCAGAGAAGTGCGTATTCAATGCAACCGAAGTAGAGTACTTAGGTTTCATCGTGAAACCTAACGAGATATCAATGGACCCAATGAAGTTAGCAGGAATAGGAGAATGGGCTCCACCGAAGACAGTTAAGGGTGTCAGATCCTTTTTAGGATTCTGCAATTTTTACAGAAGGTTCATTGGTGATTACGCAAAGGAAGCCAAACCGCTAAATGAACTAACAAAGAAGACGAAAATTTTCGAATGGTCTCAGGAGTGTCAAACGGCCTTCGAAAATTTAAAGAAACGGTTCCTAGAGAGACTGGTTCTAGTCATACCAGATCCAATGAAGCAGTTCTTTGTAGAAGCCGACGCATCGAAATGGGCTACAGGCGCTGTCCTTAGACAACACAATAATAACGGAGAACTTAAGCCATGCAGCTATATCTCTCACAGCCTCACACAGACAGAAAGGAACTACGACATATATGATAGAGAGATGCTCGCGATCTACCGAGCATTACGAACATGGAGACACTTCCTAGAAGGAAGTAAACACGAAGTTGTAATAATGTCAGATCACAAAAATCTGACTTATTTCCGAAAGCCACAAGACCTCAGCCGCCGACAGGCACGATGGGCCTTGTATCTGACAAGGTTCAATATGAAGTTAATGCATATGCCTGGATCGAAGATGATTCAGTCAGATGCTTTATCAAGACGTCCAGATCACGTACCAGAGAAAGACACCGACAATGAAAATGTCGTCTTATTGCCAGACGAATTATTCATTAAGTTAATCAACACGGAGCTAGCCAAGTTAATAGAGTCGGCAGCTGCCTCAGATGAGTTTGTAAAAGATATGGACAAGGTCCTATCTACAAAGGGAGTTCCACCAATCAAATCGAACTTATCGGACTGGAAAATAGAAGATGGAGTATTATATTATCAGGAACGATGCTATATCCCTGATAATCGCAAAGTACAAAAGATGATCGTCCAACAGATTCATGATTCCCCGATGATGGGACATCCAGGACGAGACTCTACCCTAGAAATGGTTCAGAGACACTATTGGTGGCCACGATTACACCACTTCGTATCCGAATATGTTGCAGGCTGCACCACCTGTCAACAGAATAAAGTTAACATGCACCCGACGCAACCACCAGTACAGCCGATTAAATCCACGGCTACAAAACCGTTCCAGATGATAACACAAGATTTTATCTCTGGATTACCTAAGACAGCATGAGGCTATGACCGTGTAATGGTCGTGGTAGACCATGGCCTTACGAAGGGGGTAATTTTCATCCCTTGCAGTAAAGAATTAACTGCACTTGAAGCCGCCGAACTCCATTTGGACCATACAGTCAAACGGTTCAGGCTACCCAAGATCATTATCTCCGATAGAGACCCTCTTTTCATTTCAAAGACCTACAGGGGTCTTATGAAACTTTGCGAAATCAAGCAACGAGTCAGCACCACATATCATCCCCAGACAGATGGAGAGACAGAACAAGTCAACAGAGAACTCGAGACATATCTCTGAGTCTTCTGCAAGTGGATTCCAGAAGACTGGGATAAACATCTCCCTATGGCAGAGTTCGCGTACAACGGACGACCCCATTCAGTCATGAAACAGACCCCATTTTACCTCATGTACAGAAGCGAACCCACTGGGTTCCCAATGGCATTCCCTAAGATGAATGTCCCTGCAGTAGAAGAACAAGTTGCTAAGCTTCTTAAAGCAAGAGACGACGCTCGAGCCGCTCATGAGCTGGCACGACAAGTTCAAATTAAACGATCCAAGAAGAACTCTCCTCCGTTCAATAAAGGAGACTTAGTATGGTTAGATGCGCGCAACCTCAACAGAGGATATCAGTTCCAGAAGATGGTGTCCTTATGAGAAGGACCCTTCAAAATCATAGAAGTATTGGGACCAGTGACGTACAAACTTCAACTTCCAATTCAATGGAAGATACACAATGTCATTCATGGCAGTCGCCTTACCCCGTATCGTGAAACCGATGTTCACGGAAAGAATTTTCCTGAACCACCACCTGATCTTATCAATGGAGAAGAAGAGTACGAAGTAGATTCAATCAAAGATCACAGGAAATGAGGCAGAAACTATCAGTATTTGGTAGTATGGAAGGGATACTCTGACGAAACATGGGAACTAGAAAGCAACTTGAAGAATGCCTCTGAAATTCTTCAGAGTTATAAAAGGAGGAAACGTCTGCAGTAGATCCTCAGACAATCGTCTAAACACTTGCAATCAAGCCAACCAGCTTTCTTCGAACAAACCTCCTCATTTTATCATGTCTTCCTTCAACTCCGCTTCCTTCACCACCGCCACCATCTACTTCCGCAACCTCCTCAGGGAGGAGGAACACATTATCACCCTCATTGACCTTTGTCAGAACGACCCAACCCTCACCCTCGACCTCCAGCTCATCCTGGAGTCTGTAGCCAACGAGAAGAGGCTCGAAGAGATCACCAGGTATACTAAACCCGTTTTTTCCATGTACAACATCACCATTACTGCTATCGCCGCCGCCATTCGCCATGGCATCCTAGATGCCATCAGGAACTCGGGGAAGCTTCCCCTCATTCCCGTCAACACCCCTACCCGCTTCACAGGACGAGGCATCGTGGATTATTTCCACTATTACGATCTTACCTTCCACACCTATGGAAGGGCCCGCGCCTACCATGTCAAGCAACAGTCACAGCCATGCCAGCCCATCCACTGCTGTTCGAAGTGCAAGGGACCTGGTCACGACCGTCGCAACTGCAGGATGTACCAGTGCGGGGGATGCCACCAATGGGGGCCAGGACACACAGCCCCCAACTGCCCCGTTGCCCAGAAGGAGGCGCAGGAGACGTGGGAAAGGAGTGAGGAATGGGCTAGGGCAGCGGAGGACTGGGGAATGAACAAGAAGACCCGTCAAGAGAGATGGGCGGATGCCATCAGGATGTGGGAGGGAGTCCCCAGTATCCCGAACGAAGATTGGACAGGGCCCAGGCCCCCTACTCCTCCACCATCCCCCCTCACTGACATCCCTGACCTCGTCAGTGAGTTTGGCAGTTTGTCATCGGACTCCTCCCTTCTTTTCGTCATGGACTAATTTGATGTCGGTGATATCGAATGTTAAATGGGGGTAATGTTACAGACTTTTTCCTTACGATACGGACAGACAGTTAGACACCCGCAGACACTTACATATTCCTAAGACGTAGTCTAGACCATACTGGACAGACTCTAGATACGCATCCCACGACTCATTCCTATTATTTCTGACTCATTATTTAGATATATTTCCTCTGACTCATACTTACATAGACTGAGTCGTATGACTCCTTCGTCGTCATACGACTCCCTTAGACTTACTTAGACGCAGTATGACTCTTATGACTCTACACAAGTCATATAGACTCATACTTCTGACTCGTTCGTGACTCGTAGTTTACCCAGGCCCTCAGTATATAAGGAGGGCAGTTCCATTTGTATTCGGTAGCTTGAACCTAGGCAATACAAGCTTAGTTCACCCTCACGTCTCAGTCGGAACCCCTGTAAGCAAGCCCGCCCTTGTACTCTAAGGTCTTTAAGGACTTAGAGCGTCAGTATATCGTCTAACCGTTGCAAGTTAACAAGTTCTCACTTAGTATCCAGGATCGCTCTCCAGGGAGGATCGCTGAACCCTGCGTTTCATTAGGTAACACAAACGACAGTCATTCCAGTAAAACCCCAAAGATAGCCGACGAACAGAGCTATACAGTGAACAAGTAACAGTGCCAGGAAACCCCTGAAGATAGCCGACGGTATCGAGCTATAAGTCATAAACAGTCATCAGTCGTAAAGTCATCGAGTCATCAGTCGTCAAGTTAACCGAGTCATAGTGAACTTAAGCT
>Ga0307507_10010896_pt1 | contig 11602 bp, 16 predicted proteins | sample 7_EM_MG_FD_207223 | JGI IMG/M metagenome (GOLD analysis project Ga0307507, IMG submission 207223) | Populus trichocarpa ectomycorrhiza microbial communities from riparian zone in the Pacific Northwest, United States - 7_EM | ecosystem: Host-associated > Plants > Roots > Unclassified | place...
TATTGAAGAAGAAAATTTGAATTTCTTCTTCATTTCCTCACTGATATTATGCCTGAATAATTTATTACTTTATTCCTGATTTATTCTCAATATCTTCCATGAATAAATAGGCCAATGCCCCCAGTGAGCATTGATACTTTACATTAAAATACTGAAGTGGTTATTGATTACAATAGTTTTGAACTAAAAAATTACAAAAAAAATGTCGAAAATAGAGGGAAAGTATGCTCCCCAGTGGCTAAAGGTTCGGAGGTTCGGTTCAGTCCGAACCTGTTCTCCAGAAATTTTCTGGAGCCCGAACCTGAACCTGAACTCGAACCGAACTTTGCGTTCGGTCCGGAAGGTTCGGGTTCGAACCGAGGTTCTGGACCGAACTTCGGCAACGCTAGCTGTATACCTACAGCCTTACACCATTGTCAGCAAGCAAGGTGACTGCTGCCGCTGGTAAGCATCAGCCTCTAGTTTATTAGGTACTGGTCAAAATCATAAGTAATTACGAGGTAGTACACCGTTTCAGCAGCAAGTGAGCCGCTGCCGAGGAAGGTCGGACTTCAAATATGTTGATCATTGGCTCACCGCCACTCCTCATTGAAACCCAGGTTTCTATACAACTAATTTAGAATCCCTTATAGGTTTCACGGAGGAGGGAGGGATTCTAAATAGTTTTATCCCAAAAACAGTCATCAGTTTTGATGAAGTCGAGTTCGGTAGCAATAAAAGTTTGATCCTGTACATTCGCCAATCTCACGTCTTTCAAGTTTCCAAAAATGTACAAATCCAACAAGCGCCCTTGGTCCTTGGCACTCAGCCTTCATAGACGGCTGGCAAGCACAGTTCTGAAGGCCCCGTATCGAGGGCGCACGGTGCCAGGGGCTTAATGGCATGTTCGTCAATGCATCCCAGATTGTGGTGCGAGATAGCATGTTCAACGCCATTTACACTTGAACTGGGTTTCTAGAGGCTTGTCCAAGGCTTGTCAAGTATGTCACGTACACTGAATCGTTACCTCGAATCTCGTTACGAACTGCGTTTAGGTCAACAGGTTCTCAACTAAGCCACTGCCAGCGGGGCCACGCACAACTCTTCTGGAGGTTCCCACCTCCAAAATGCCACCCTCGAACCCGACGTGCGATTACCGCTGATATCTTTTCACAACCATTGCTTATCAGCTGGCCTTTGCTTTCCCATATCTCAAACAATCATTGAGGAGCTAGTGGAGGACGACCCCTTGACTGTTAACAATTCCATGGATCTACAATTCTCGCAACTGATCCTGGAATCAATGCAACTTGTCAAACAGTCCGAGTGAAAGGTCGTAATAATTGATGGCCTTGATGAATGTGAAGGCAAAGACTCAGACACCCAAGCCTATATCGTCCAGCTCATTGGGCGACCATGCGACCAAACATTGCCAGTCTGCTTTTTGATTGCGAGCCGACCAGAGCATCATATTCAAGATGCATTTGATGCTCCTTTCATTCGAACTCATTGTCGCCGTTTAGTTCTCGACGAGTTAGGCTTCCATCCAGATAAAATCTAGTTTTTCCGAAATCCGTGACAAACATCGACGAATCATGCAATCAGTTCCGACGACCTGGCCTTCTCACGCTGATATTTCGACTCTCGTGGAGCAATCGTCGGGACAGTTTATCTATGCAGCAACCGTTGTCAAGTTTGTTGGCGAGGACATTGTCCGACAGAACTCTTAAAGATCATCCTAGACATGTCACCGCCAGCCAAGGCATCTGGTGCATTCGCCGAGTTGGATTGTTTGTATTCTCAAACTTTCCTTTCCTTCTCAGCCGATACAGCCCTGACACTTCGTGTCTTGGGCGCGTGGATGGCGCTGCCTTCCACTTTATCCTGCGGTGTCTCATTTCTAGAGGGTCTTCTCCTTCTTCAACGCGGGGTTGCATATCCGGCTTTGAGTTCCCTTCACCCCTTGCCCAGGGTCCCAGATCCTGAACAATATCACCGGGACGTCGCAGTTTACCACAAGTCATTTTTTGACTTTCTAATCGACTGCCAGCAGTCAAAGAGTTTTTTCATTGATGTCAGCGCCTCTCACGCTCGCCTTGCAAGGTGTTGCCTGCGTACTTTGACAAATGCTTTGTGAAGGCCAAACAGGTACCAAAAAAGATGCTGTCCACTGTATCCTACATTTACTGCCACTGGTGCTTTTACTGTACACGAGCCAACCCAGATTCTGAGTTGCTTGAGAATCTTCATAGAGTGGACATTATTGGCCTGGATTCCAGACGGATTTTTCCCAAGGCACAAGTGATTTAGAAATTCAAAATTGTTTTCTATTGGCAAACAAGTGTAGTAGTATTACATCCCTCCTCCATCAATCCAAAGGAATACCAGCAAACTCATCATATCCTAAAGCTAGATTCAAATTCTTTCGTAAAAGTCAGTATCCTGAACTAACAAGCAACAGACAAGATATTATACCTGCAAACATTGGGTTGCGGCTCCCTTCAACAAGTTATCAAGACCACCCTACAAAAGACGCAAGAGTCAGTAGGACCACAACGCAAGACGGTGCCATGGAACACACCACGATGACAACCCTATCGCCATCACTGTGCACCTGAAATCCGCCAACAGTCCAAGAATGTTTACATTCCACATCCTTCAACTCTGGCACAGCCTTTTGAATCTTAATCAATCCCTCGCCTGCGTACTTTTTCTCAAACAACTGAACCACCTCCTTCGCCGTCATCTTCCCTTTCAACGGTATCGAGACCGTCGAAAGGATACCGCTGAACCACGGTGTCACAGCAGGAATAAAAGCAATTTTGATAGCACTCCCAGGTATATCCTTTAGAAGCTGAGAAAGGTGATATCCAGCTTCCCGCTCGTGAATATGATCTGTCAGCGAGTAGGCCTTGATGCCCCTTCCAAGGCTCTCCGGAGTCACTTTTGGGACACTTGTCGGTCTACCGTCAGCGTCATTGACCAGAACAGTCCCTGCGCCACTGTATCCTGATAGCCCAAAAACGGTAGGCAGCGTTCCGGGTTTGATGTGATCAACAAGCGGTGCAATAAGTAGTTGCGCTGAAGTGGCGTAGCATCCGGGGTTGGAGATCCTCTTCGAACTTCGAATGATATCGCGGCCGTAAAGTTCTGACATTCAAACACAAAAACAAGATAGTACATTCGTTGAATTAAAGTTACATTGCATCACGAAGAAGCCTCACCCGGAAGACCGTACGTCCACCCCTTCTCAAACCTGTAATCCGCGCTGAGATCAACCACGACGCTACCCTCCCCTGTCTTACGCTCCTTGGCGCCACGGTCAATGGCATCCACAAAGGGCTTGCAAACGCCATTCGGTAGCGCCATCACCCAAGCATCAACCTCACCTGACTTCTCGAGACCCTCAACATTCTGGGGAGAGAGGTTGGAGTAAGTAACTGGGGTCTTGGTATATCCATCAAGAGGGTATCCAGCGAGCTGCCTGGAGGAGACATGGCTGAGGTGAAGGTGGGGGTGTGCTGAGAGGAGAGTTGTGAGGGCTTGCCCAGTGAACCCGCGAGCCCCGATCAAGCCAAGATGCTTGGGCTCTGTTGAAGGAGTTGGAGCAGCTGCGGTAGCGTACCCTCGAGATGAACCAGGGAGATTGGAGCGTCTAGCCATCGTGGAGAATGCACGAGTGTCCGTTGGAGTGGTGACTAATCGATGAGGAGGCGCTGATGGCCCAACTGGAAGGAAGGATCGCTCAATCCTTCCTTTGGCTTCAAAGTCCTTGACGATTTTCTCGACCTCCGCGATATCCCGTACCCCATACCAAAACAGGCTCTTTCCTGCCCTGGTGAAGCTTCCATCAGCGCGCTCGAAGTGCCACGCCCGGTTTTCATCGTCAGCTGGTGCAGTCCAGAAGAGCTTGCGATGATCTCTTTTGATGGCGTTGAAAACGTTGTCCATGACGTTGTTCAAGACCCCACCTCGAGATGAGAGCATTTTGGTCATGACAGGCACTTCGCCTTCGGGATGGGAGACAATGGCGACAACATCCAAAGGCTCATCTCCATAGACGCTGTATGGAGTCTTCTTCAGATCGCTGAGAACACCAGTGACGCTCTGGAATCCAGCAAGAACTTCTGGATCACGGTCGTGAACGACTTGGCGGAAACGATCTGCACCAATCTTCTCGATATTGTCGTGTTTGAAGAGTTTGTACCCTCGTCGGATAAGGGTCCCAGCACCACTGTCAGTGAACAGCTCCTTCTGGAGAGAAGAAGCTGAGATGACAGCCACAGAGGACGACCGAGGAAGGTGATCAAGGAGTTCTTTGAACTCCCTGAGCTTGAGCTTGGTTCCATACTTGACCCAGGGCTCCTTCATCAATGTGTCATATTCCTGCAAACGTCGGGTCAGCCAGTCGTCCGCATACTTAGGAAATGGCGAACCTCATCTAGGTTAATGACATCCAGTTTTTCCCCAGTGACCCCATGGAACAAGCCACCCTTGTCGTTCAAAAACACAATCTTCATGGGCTCAAGCTCCTTGGCTAACTCGCCCGCGGCGATGTCAGCATTGACGTTGAGAATCTGACCATCGGCGGACTCCGCTAGACTGGTGAGGATAGGGAGAACTCCAGCACGGATAGCAGCCTCTATGGGCCGCTTGTCAACCCTCGTGATCTTTCCGACAAGTTTATATTTCTCCTTGTCCAGGTATTCAGCAGTGAAGACACCTGAAGTGATGGGGCGGGCACGGGTTCCGAGCTTTTCGAGTGCAGACACAATCTTCAAATTTTCTTCCAAAAATACTCGTCGTGCGATTTGGAGAGTCTTGGCATCTGTTATGGAGCGTTCAGCAACTCGAGACTAGGCCGCGTGATTATAAGACGGACCGGTAACCCGTATGCCGTCAATGTAGTCTGGAATGACGCCCTCCCGCTCCATTATATCGTTGAGTTGGGGTCCAGCACCATGGAGTACCACCGGGTAGAGCCCCACTCGGTAAAGGAAGCTCAAACTAAGAGCTAATTCGTCCAAGTCTGAAAGGACAGCCCCTCCAACCTTGATAACTGCAAACTTGGCAGGCTGGGAAGGGTGTGACGACGATGAAAAGATGCGGAGGTGACGTTCAACCTCCCGCTTGGTACCAATAGAGTATAGTAAACGGGTAATGGTATCCTAAGAAAGATATGTTAAGTTGGATTTCGGTTGATTTATGAAGAAACCAACGTACCCTGTCGGTTTGAGCGACAGACTGTATACCTCGAACTGAGGTATTGTCCCTCCGTCGAACAGCTTGAACCGCACCTTGACGTTGGCCAGCTACAACGACAGCTCGCGTTGCGCCTCTGGCATTGAAGCGGGTAGCCGTTCTGACAGCCAACATTTTGTGAGTTGTGGTAGTAGTGGAAGGGTGGATGAGGAATAAAACTTTGCGAACTGATGGCGATAAGTTGCCCACGGATTCAGACTATTCCTAATTTATACACATCATGACTCACAGCACAATTCCAGACTCCTACAGCGCTCATTTACAACAGAGTACTTACAACCTTCTATGGTCCGACAAGAAAAATTTCAAGTTCACAACTTTTGCTGTTGGCTAGGCTATGTTTTCGGTGTCTGGCTTCCGACAGAAGACGGACCAATTGCAATAAACCCGCACTCCGATGTCAAATTCACCAGGTGACAGTTAGATCCGCTTTTGCTTGTAAAGGACTGCACTTTTTTTTATAGATACACCCACGCAATCAGCTTCTTCAGATTTTCTTCGACAGCCAGTAAGTATGGATGGCGAAGGGTGATGTTCGGGCGCTTACGGCTATTTAGGGACAAAAAAGACCTCGTTTTCAAAACATATCTTTTAAATAAAGGGCTTCCTGATCGCAAATACACAGCTCGTAACCCATCAAATTCTTCTTCGAAAGGGGCATTCCAGTGGGGTGAAGTTGCTCCAAGTAACCCGCTGATCCCAATAGCCAGACCACGAGAGCTCGGATACCAGCTACTAAGTCTTCAAGTTCATCTTTGCCCTTCAAAGTTTAGGGGTCGATGAGGGCTTTTACTTCTAAGCCCTCACATTGTTCGGATTCGGTGATGTAGATGACAGGATTAAGTTTACGACAGAACCTTGACAAGTCAGTACTCCGTTTTTCTCCAGAAGAGCAGTGTTTTCACCGACATAATTCGAAGGTAGACTTTGAGGTGACGATCATTCCAGGTGTTGCATTTCGATGTGACGCCGAATCCCAATACCAATAAAATTGTTTTCGTTGATCTTCCGTGGTGGTTCAAACGTTCAAGGATGGCCTTCATTATATTTATTATTACTAGCAAAGGTTAGCGGAGGTTGATCAACTTCCAAACATGCTCTACAAATTACTCGAGAGCGTAACTCTATCAAGATCAAATTATCATCGGTCAAAGTGAAGCACGAACAAGAAACTATGCGGAGAGGCCAAGGACGTGTATAACAATGTTAAGATCAAGGGCGATGAGGGTGGCAACGAGGCCCGTTACAAGGGGCCCAACGACGACCGAGAGGCCGCCAACAAGGAGGAAGACCTCGACGAGGAGTGAGGCGACGACACCGCTGGGAAAAAATCGCGGATCAATATCCCGTTGCGTATCCACAGGGAAGAAAACACCCACCCAACCGAGATAACCAAGGGAGTGATAACTTGGAGTTGGACGACGGCCACCGTGCTGACGACAATGGCGAGAGCGGTAAAGATAAGCTGTGAAGAGTGTATTAACATTTTTTTAATGCTCAGACTGCGATCAACATACGTAGAGGATGGTGGCGACGATGTAAGCGACTTCCTGGATAGAGAGAATTCTACCCTCGAGCACAAGAACGCCAGCAACAGGATCTGCAGCAAGGGCTTTGATGTCGACTATCGCGCTGGCGACGATATCGTGAATCTTCCCAATTAGGCCAACGAGGACGTCAATCTGGACATCGACCGTGACAATGGCTCCTAGTAGCAACAAACGGGTAAGAATCATTAAAATCTAATCGTGATGATCACATACTGATTTGTTGGACAACGGGAATAATTTGGTTGACGACACTGACAAGAATACTTGGAATTGACTCTCCGTCGCGTGCTGAGGGAGTGGCAGCAACGTCGCCGGGGTGAACAGCATCAGTGTAGCCTTTGGCGATGTCGTCGGGGACGCCTGGGAGGTCGGTGTCTCTGCGGTCGAAGCCGCGTGTGTCGACGACAGCAACAGTGTTACCGACAGCGTTACCGAAGTCTGCGACCTCGGCAGGCGTAGTAGTGGGCGCGGCGTTGGAGAATACAGCGCAAGCAATGGTGGTGAGGAGAGAGATGATGCGGAAGGAAGGCATTGTAATTGAAGGAACGTGGGTGATTAGCGAGCGTGGTTTGACGAAGGGCGTTCAAGTGAGGAGGGTGAGGAAGCTACGGGTTTCCAGCTAGGCCGCCCTCGTACTTATACCCCCAGAACCCATGATGACCGCTTCAGCAATGAAACAAGATTCTCAGGGAAGATCGCGCGGACATAGCCTCATGATACAGGAATTTTTCTCATTTGGCTGTCTCAACTCACGAAGTCACAGAAATTTTGAACGGCGCTTTTTCGGAACGATTTTGCATCAACGTTTGTTCGGAACAGGCAAGCCAATCTCCAAATCGAGCACTTGATTTTGAAATCCCTTGTTGCCGCTCCACTTCTATTCGCTTCACTTGCAATGCTATTGATGTCCGGTGGAAGAATAAGGGAGCTGGGCTCTTTTGGACAGTTCTTTTTGTTTTGCAATTGAATGAGGATATTTTCAACATGGAGTCGCGAGTTACCCTGCTGGTTGAATGAGTTCACTCACGCAATGAGGGGGTTAGAGCCTTCACTTCCGAGTAAGCTGTGTACATGTATGTAGTATAATAGACTCTAACTCTCAATGATTACCGGCTACCTTTCAAACTTTAGCGCTACAAGCTTCAGGGTCTACACCATAACTTCATGATGGCATCCACAGGTCCCTGCATTTGTTTTCATCATATCGGTGATAGAAGCACTCATTGGATATTGCATCAGATCATATTTGGCTCTTCGCAATGAAAAAAAAAAATCGAATTCGGCGTTATGATCATCCATACCCATGGACTTGTCTTCACGACAACAGGAGCGACTTTGCAATAAGTTTACCACCCAAACGGTCATTGATCATATCGATTATAGGAGGCTTTGAACACCTGGGAGACGGAGTGATGGAAAAATCCTTTAACCCACACCTAACTAGCTCCAAGCATCAGATCAAGAGACGCAACTCAGACCAGCTCCACTCACCTTCTCCCCAATACAGATGTTTCGTTCAAAGTGGTGTTTGTAGAACTCTGGGTGTAAAACAATGCGCGAAAAAGAGAACAAGGGCAACAGAATAATGTAAAGACATATGTACAAGGCGATCCGATCGATACAGGGCAATAAAAATATGATACAGGTCCAACAATCCAGCTAGAAGAAAGGGAAGTAAACAATATAGAACAAGAGACGGACGGGACGGAATAGGGGGAGGGGACCGGCGACCCTGACACCTCATCATGGGGATCGTGGCAATTATAGCCGTGAAGGGGAATGACGCTGTTGCGGTGAGCTCGATGTTTCTTTCTCTAGCCCCTGATCCCAAGCAAGGCTAGCCACAAAGTCGGCCACTGCAGTCCAATAGCCAGTCTGCACACAGGTATCGTCTAAAAATTTCGTGAGTTACGGCTTCGAATCATAAACAAAGACGCACTATGTGTTCCGTCCTCAAACTCCATATACTTTGCCCTCTCCAACCCCGTCTTGTACTCTTTACCTCCTGGAGTCTTCTTCTCTCCCCTTTTCGCGACCGCTTCCCACAAAGCCCTCATGTGCTCCTTGGGCACTATTTCATCTTTTGCCCCACTCAGCATGAGAATGGGAGTGGTGGCCGGGATTAAGGGGACCTTGGACGCCGAGTCCCATTTTTGGTGGCAGAGGAAAGATACGCGCCCCAGTAGAGGGAGGGCATGTGGTATCACATTTGGGAGGGAGGTGAACGTATTTTCAATGATGAGCGCGTTGATCTGATGTTTCCATGTCAGAATGAGTGTTATCAAGTCGAGGGCAAAAACGTACTTTGGTTGGGTTCCGACTTACAAGGTCGATGGCTACGGCGCCTCCAATTGATTGACCATAGAGGATCTAGAAAGCGTGGTCAGACACGTCAAAGGCGTCAGCGAGGAACCGTACCAATGGTGATCTCGAAAAGTTTGGATCGGAGAGGATATAGTTCAGCGCCGTCTGTGAATCTATTTGCAAACCTACAGAACTCGGTTGTAAAACGACCTTTGCAAGAGGTCAAGTGAAGAACGTACCCTTCTCGGACGGCGAGCCCTCCGACAACCCATACCTAAAGCCAAAATGTTAGGTGCATGGTGAAGGAATTGGCGGCGCACAAACCCCCGATACGAGAGCATCAACACATTGCACCTCATTTTCATAAAAAACACTTTCGCTAGTGGGATTCGGTGGCCGTGGTTCCCACCATTTCCATGGAACATGATGACCGTCGGACGGCTGGCAATAAACTGCAAAAGTTCAATGTTAGCGCAAGCCACGGGATATGTGCAACATCGAACCTCATCATCGTTCTCATACTCCGTGGGCAGGACAGCAGCCTCGGGGTTCGTAGTTGACAAATCTTGTCTCTGAGGGAGTAGATAGCATCGCAGTACCACGCCGTCCTCGGTTTCCAAATCCAAGGGTTGGTACGGGATGCCAAAGTCGGTTGGCACGGGCACCTCTGGAATATGCATCTTCTTAGTACAAATGTAGATGTCACTGTCGCCTACGCACCTGTCCGAGATCCAGGCGGGAATGCTGAGGGGTATATCAGGTAGTTTTGACCATAGTATAGTAGACCAACGCCTACAAATTCAAGACGTCAGTGTAGCTTGACTAATGTGCATTCAACCATGACGCGAACCAACAGTTGATAATGTGGCCGCCGTTGCCAATGTTCCCTACGATTGGAATTGAGTAAAGTTCTGGAAATTGAATGATTATGCGTACTTTGGCGAAGCCTTCCAACGAGGGGAGGAAACCACTCATGGTGAGCGTCTATGAAAAGGAGAAACACATCAGCGCTTGTTTACGTTTGGCTGAGAGAGCACGCCCAAACAACGCGTAAACAACCTTTTCCTTGAATACTTACTGTAATACATCTTCCATTCGATGTAACTTTTTCATGACCAGGAAAGCAAAGAATTAAATGCGTAGTAGCTTTTAAAGAATTATTATAACAAAATGACGCGTAAAATATGATTCTGGTGGCCTGTCTCGTATATTGACTCCTGGTGTACACCTTCCTGTAGCACGTGTACACCTTCCAGTGCTACAGGACACCTGTCTCTTGCAAGTCTCTTAGTCTGGCAAGCAGCGAATAAATTGCGTAAAATTTCTGGGTGATTTTGAATGCTACGATGGTGCTTAAAAAATGATATTTCCGTCCTTGTTCGTACAAAATCAGAAAAAAAAAATAGCGTAAAAATCGGGAAAAAAACGCACTTGCATTAGAATAAAGCTATAAAAATGTTTGGAAGAGTTCAAAAAAGGCCTGAACCCGGGTTTGAACCGAGGACCTCCTGCACGGTTCAAGCCCAAAGCAGGAATCATACCACTAGACCATTCAGGCGATACAAGATCAGATCACAGCCTCAATTTACCCGATCTTCCGTGCGAGTCATGTGCAGCAACTCAGAACTGTCCGTGCCCCTTATTCCTGCAGAAAAAGAGATACATCATGGCTGATATAGTGGATCGGAGAAAAGATGGTGTAAGTTGAATTCGTGTTCCTTTTTTTTTAGCATGAGAACGGGGGACTTTATTCTTAGGTCATAAAGTTTGCTGTTCCTGTTCTCCCCGCAGTCAATGGGTTTTGTTCACCTAGAAAGGGCAAGTTCAGTCGTCCTCAATTCGGTTTAATTGAGCTCAGAGTGTTTTCCCCCGACCGATCGGGAGAGGACTTGGTGACAATTTCGGAAGGCGACTCTTACATATGGCATTGAATGAAGTACTTAGTCCAGGTTTTTTAAAGAACGCTCCGTGGCCTTAACGCTAATTAAGACTCTCACAAAGTCGTAAAAAAAGCTCTGGCCTCAATTAAATTTTATTTTCGTTGCCCTACAGTCGTTTGCATGATTAATTGCCGCTTGATTTCGCAAAAACTATGTTTGGCCTTGTGGTGGCCATCAACGGCAATACGATGCCGACAACCAACTTCTCCTCCAGCCCATCTTCCATCCCCCAATCAGCCTCAAATTTGAGCTTGAATCAACCAAGGGACACATTGCATGAGTTCTGATGCTTTACAATGCTAACTAGAATGTCCATACAGGTGCGGGATCCTGGGGGCCGGGATCTGCCGTAAGGCACCATCAACTGTCAGCACATTCAAGAAAAATGGATCGGCAATTATACATGCAAACGACTGTATCATTCTGTCCAAATGTTCCAGCTACACCGCCAAATGTACGAAACGTAGCCGTCACGTTTTGAAGTTTCATAGGTAACACGCGTTGATTCACATGAGAGAGACATGAAGCCAGCTTTGACACAGCTGAGATATTTCATGAAGGCTCAGC
>Ga0307507_10010897_pt1 | contig 11602 bp, 9 predicted proteins | sample 7_EM_MG_FD_207223 | JGI IMG/M metagenome (GOLD analysis project Ga0307507, IMG submission 207223) | Populus trichocarpa ectomycorrhiza microbial communities from riparian zone in the Pacific Northwest, United States - 7_EM | ecosystem: Host-associated > Plants > Roots > Unclassified | place...
GAGATATTGCTTAAAAGGTTAGGTCTAAACCCTTTTCATTAATACTTGATGAAAACTTTTATATTTGAAAGCTAGTTTACTCATCATCATCGTTTACATGGAGAAAAGCAAAGCCTTTGTTTTCTATATCCCTAAGAAAAACATCAGTCTCAGCCATGCTTTGTTGATATCGATGGATATTTCTTCCAACCTGCCAGGTATTGTGGTGGATTCTTCTGGCATAGATGGAGCCTTGGTCAATCTGCTCATCCCTGTTTCTCATCTTCTTTAAGAGTAACATGTTGTTCATATTCAATTGATTGTTGTTGGTGTCAATCATCTGGTTATGGTACTTGAGCAATTCGTTCTTTTCTTCTAAATGTTTTGCTTTGGCCTTTTCTTTGTTAAGCTTCTTCTCTAGCATGTTGATCTTATTTATCTTATTATCCAAATCAATTTTGAAGACCCTAACAACTTTTCCTTTGGCTTTTGCTTCACTAAACTCACATTCCAGCATCATATGCTTCTTGTATAGCCTTTCATATTACTCAATCTGACTTTCTAACTTAGATTAGGTCCTTAAAGACATATCAGACCTTTCTTGGCAATAGTTGAAATTTGTTTTCAAAGCCTTTAGCTTAGTACTGGTTTGTATCCAATGTGTTTCCAATTCTCTTCACTCTTCTTCAGCTTAGTTTCTAACCGCCTTTTTTTTCTTTAAGTTTCTTCTTTAAGGAGATGATTTTCTTGTCCTTTTCCTCCAGTTGTTGCTCTACAAACTTTCTTAATTTCTCTTCAATGAGGAGTTGCTTATCGAGGGATATCCTGAGGACTTTATTGGTGCCCACCTCTATTTGGAGCTTTTCCAGTTGTTCTCTCAACTCTTTCTCATTGTTAATCCTCTTTCTTTTAGTTGGTTCAATAGTTTGCAAAGTTTCGACTTCAAATCCAAGAATCATAGAGATGGTGTCTAGTGTTAGATTTCTCCACTTTGGATACTTTTCACTAGTAACTAGATCTCTCAAACCATTTGATTCCTTCTTGACCAATACTAAAAGCTTTTAGTCTTGATTTTCTCCACGACTTTCAAAGTAGATTCGTCCTTGAATAACCTAGAGAATTAGGATAACCCTGGTCATCCTTGACACATGTTATACACCCCCGAGTTTCCTTACAACTAAAGAATTCAATTCCCTAGAGGAATATTGCAAAATGACATGCATGTAAGTAGGTATGAGAACACTCTTACTCCAACTCTCTAAATAAGCACCCCTCTTATGAAAAACACTCATTATCAAGTGTTAACTGTGGCTAACACCATTGATCTCCCTCTAAATTTCGCTTACATGTTCCTCGTGTAAAATGACCTAGATATAAGATGAGACCAGAAACTAAACAAGTTCTTAGGAATGAACATTGCCCCTATGTAAAATATTCTTTATTTTATCATAGAGTGTTACACATTCATCTCTTCAAAGATTATATATTCACCCAGGCCAACTTAGACAACTATGATGGACTTACAAACCTTAAAAAACATATATAAAACTTGTGAAGCATCTTGAAGCTTGTAACATAAGACAATAATTCTATATATAAATTTCTCTATATGATATTTCATGGATATTCTCGGACATGGTACCATGTCCTAGAGCCTGACTTCATCCTTAACTTTTATGATCCATGCACCAAACTATTCTTCCATTTTAGAACAAGCATACCAACTAGAAAAAAGCACTATTAAGCTTTTTTTCATCATATAATAAGAAGATGAGAGCACCAAAGCATATCATCACACAATAAAAAAAAAAAATAAGAGCACCAGAGCATATCTTTAAAGGTTTAATGAGGAAATGCTCAACATAAAGAGTCTACTTAAACTCATTACTATATAAGACTTGATTAATAGAGTCTACAACTATTTCTCGTCTACAACTATAATCTCATTGATTGAACTCTCCTCAATGTAAAATAGGCAATGAAAACCACATTCGAGTAGAAAAATCAAGTGTGACCAAGAAAGAACACCCTTCTTTCTAACAACAAGGAGTAGAATCTTCTAAGCACCATTGATATCCTAACAACCTCAAAGCATCGAAAAGGAACACCAAGGATCAATTTATGACCACCTAAATTCCCCAAAGCACCTGACCATATTTCTGACCACCACGTGTACTAGGAGCATTGGATGCCATCAAGGAAAAAGAGTTCATGTGATATTTACCTTCTATGAAAAGTGATGCAAATACAAGAAACCCCATCAATTTTATACCATTCACTATGACAATGCTCATGATATTAAAGAATGTCATGTCTTAAAAAAAATTATAAAAATATTGATTATTGGGGGTCACCTTCAATAATTTATAAGGAAAGAAATGTAACCCAAATAAAAAGATGTTGACACATCTTATGATGTATTACCCAAGATCAAATAGGTTCCAAGAATTGTATCTTCACTTGTGTGAGAAAATATTATGAGATTTTTAAAGAAAAAGTCAATATTATCTCTATAAGTAGTCCTCATACATTTTTCTCCATGATGTTGTTTATTTCCACGTCTCCAATAAAAATCTTCTTATCTCCAAAGAAGTATTCATATCTCTATGAGAATCTTCATATCTCCATATAAAATCTTCATATATCTAATGAAATCTCCATGTCTTCAATAATGAGCTCTTTTAACATTCATCATGGCATGTTAACAAAAGCCACTAAAAGTAACATAACATACATAATTTTTAATTCCCTTGTACTTCTACCAGTTACGTCTTTCATACGTAAATGTTTAAAAGGATTGGGGAAAAAATGATGGTGCTATAAAAAAAAGGTTATTTATTTAGGCAGTCTAAACAAAGTATGCAATCCATATAGGTAGCCTAAACAAATTGACCATGTTCATTCATGTCCCGATCCAACCCTAAAAAGATATTTAGACTTTGACCCAGTGCCACGTAAATTTTTAGTTACTAGCATGTGCCTCAAGGCAGAATTATGACCTCCAATAAATTTGGTATTATGCCACAATGATTGATGCTTATACATGAGTTGTTAATACGCTACCACCTTTTCCTCACTAATACCTACATATAACTTTAAAGGGTACCTACCAACCAACCACCTCTCTATTAATGGTATAGCAAAGCACCATAATCAATGGTGAGCAACAATCTTTCCACCAATGGTAAAACAACCAATAACTCATTTTCACTACAAGGTAGCTTTTCATTATTTATCCACTTTGTACGAGGTAAACTCAAGTGATCAAGCTATATAAATAACTTAAATCGCTAAGTGCTAATTTAATCCAGAAACTACACAATTAGTTAGGAATATACAAACTCTTTTTTTTATATATAAATTTTTATCTAAAATCTTATTCTATATCAATTACTCTCTTGGTATTCCATTGATGAATGAGTTGCTTTCATCTATTTTTGTTAAAAAAATTTAGGGAAAAATATTTTTTTATTATATAAACTTTAATTTATTTATACATAGTTTATCAATTAACTCTCTAAAAAGTTCTTCACATAATTCATTTAAACATAGGTATAAAAAAAATTATTTAAAAAAAATTTTTAGTGGTTTTGGGCATTTTAAATTGGAAATGGAAGGAGAAGGAGAAAACATCCCTCCATACAAGACACTTAATTACAAGAAGAAAAAAGAAGAGGTAAAGTTAGGGTAGGTTAGAATGAACATTGAAGATTGCACGACAAGTTAGCTTAACCACATAGACAATTCAAACACAATCAACCATCAAGTATTGACAAATAAGAGGTAGCTCAATAAACTTCCTATACAATATTGTTTTTTATGGAAGGAACTAGTTAACCAAATTTAAAATTCAAGTCGGTTCAATTCAAAATTTAAATTAATATTTTTATTCTTATTTTTGCTTATTTAAAAAAACTAAGTTAGAATAGGGAGTTGTCTTGGAAATTCTAGATTTTTATTTTATTTTTTGGAGGCCTAAATCAACTCAAAATAGTCCAAAAACTTTTAATTTTATTTCATTCTAGTCCTTGTAATTTTGAATTTCTAGTTCAATTAATAATAACTTCTTTTTCTTAAATTTTAATTTCTAGTAATTGTTATATTTTTTGTATCAAAGTCTGGTGAGCTATAATAGATAGAACGAGAATGTCATAACACAAGGTTATTCATTATTAGAAATGGTTGCTAGTGTGAACAAACAATAAAAGGAGAAACAATAAAATCAATTGACATGACAATGGAATCTACAGGATCTTGTACAAAAACTATAACATATATCAACCTAGATGGATCAAATCATGAAACCCCAAGAAAAAAGGCTAGTGGCACCATTGACTTTGATCAATAGGAACCACCGAAATGAAGTCAAATCACCTTGAAATGATCAAATTCAACTAAAGGTAATGAATTTGGATATATATATATATATATATAATTCAATAGGGAAGACCCGAAAAGGCAAGTGTGTAGTTCCAATTCGTCCTTCAACTATTATAACACCAACCCTCAACACAGGTTATTCATGGTCAATTTTCATATAGAAGGGAAAGTCATAGCTTGGTTTTAAGAAATTAAAGAGATCAGAGCCATTTACTAGTTAGGAGTCTTATAAAGGATTTACATATTTGATTTGGGGCATCTACTTATGATGACCTCATGGAAGCACTTATCAACTTAAAGTAAATTAATACGATAGAAAACTTTAAGTCCTAATTTAAGCTTATTTTAAATAAAGTTATTTCTTACAAAGGTTGGAAGAGAAATCAAAATTAGGGTTAAGATGTTAAATCCCTAGAATTTTGTTGCAACCTATGGGCTAGTTTAGCTATAGAAAGGAAAACGTAATGGTGGTTTGCAGAAGTTAAAAGCCTATTACTAGCAGGTTTTAATAGAAGCTCGCTTCCCAAACCCACTCTAGAGTTGATCCAAAATCCAATCTACTAGTTCAGAAACTAACACCAATCTAGATGAAAGAAAGAAAGAAAAGAAAGGCTTATGTTTCAAGCGCCCGGAAAATAAAGTCTAGGCTACAAGTGTAGAGGCTAAAAACTATTTTTAATTAAGGAGATAAACATAAAAAAGATGGGGGTTCTGCAGAGATCAAAAACTTGATTGATTTAGAAGAGCTTTTGGTGGTTAATAAAGAAGCATTGACATCCCTACATGTTATGATAATCAGTCTTAACCCTAGGACTATAAAGGTCCAAGCTAAAATAAATAACCAACTAATAGTGCTGATTGACACAAGGAGTACCTACAAATTCATTCACCTTAGAATTATATAAAAAAAATTTGGAATTGATATTGCACTACACTAGCCTTAAGGATAATAATTGCAGATGGAATGAAGATTATGAGCGAAGGTGGTTGTTTAAAGTCCAAGTTCATGATTTAAGGGTTTTGATTCTAGACACAAGCTTTAGTAATATAGGTATGAAGATGTGATATGATGTTAGGTGTTTAGTGATTAAGGCTCTATGAGACTTCTCAAAACTGGCCATGAAGTTTCAACTTAATAGGTTTATGGTCAAACTTAAAAGCCTAAAAGTGTGGGAATTAGACATTGATTGTGGGTCGAGTTTAATGCTTGAATTAAAAAAAAAAGTTAAAGGGTTAATGTTACAAACTTAGGGCATAAAGATAAAGCCCAAGCCCACTGGTGAAATACCAGTTCAAGTGCAGAAGCTACTCAAGGAATTCAATGTAGTTTTTGAAAAGCCCAAAGGACTACCCCTAGAGAGGAGTCATAAGCATTCTATTATGTTAAAAAAAAAAAAACAAAGGATGCCGCCAATTAGCGTCTGATCCTTCCATTACTCATACTACTCAAAAACAGAGATGGAAAAGATTATGAAATAACTATTTAATTTGGGAACCATCCAACCTAGTTAGAGTCTATTCTCATCTTTAATTCTTTTAGTGATAAAATTAGATGGATCATTCTAAGCCCTTAACTAGGAAATGTTGAAGGATAAATTCCCTATCTTGATGGTGGAACTATTAGATAAGCTATATAGATCATATTATTTCTTTAAACTAGATCTAAGGTTAGGATATCATCAGGTCAGATTGAGATCGAATGACATTTTAAAGACAGCTTTCCAAACTCACAAGGAATAATATAAGTTCCTAATCATGCCTTTTAAATTGAATAATACTCTACATTTTAGGATGATGAATGATGTATTCAGGCCTTTTCTTAAAAAAAAATATTCTTCGTATTTTTTTTATGATATTCTAGTATATAACAAAACAGAAAAGGATTACCTATATCATTTAAAGGTTGGCTTAAGGATCTTGGCCTAACATAAATTGTATGCTAAGATGACTAGGTGCAAATTTGCTTGCTGAGAAGTAAAATATTTGGGCCATATAATGTCGGGTGAAGGCTAATCTATATAGAAGATTTATTAAATGTTATGGGTTATTATAGGCCCATTAACTAGGCTACTTAAGAAAGAAGGATCAATTAGGGTGAGAAGATTGATTAAGCTTTCATGGGCCTAAAAAAGGCACCACCAACCTTGATGCAGACCTTTCGATCATGTGGTCAAGCAACCATCAACAAAGTAGATAACAGTTTGAAAAGCTGAAAATCAAATTTGATAGAACTTTGACCCAAATGTAACCATGTACCTAAAAACCAAATGTATTGGAAAAAGACTTAGACCTAGAGATAACCTTGTATCTAAGAACCCTAAAAATGTGAATGATACCACAAAGCCAGTTAATCTTCGATAAGTCAGTGTACAATCTTTGTCCCTACAAAAAAAAGTTGTTTTATCAGAAACAGACCAAAGGAAAACTCAAGTTTATTTTGCAACTTGCTGCTTAAATTTTCAGCAAAAAAAACATAATATAGTCTCTTCTAACTGGCCCTAATAACCCCCTTTTAAGTTGCAAGCTAATAAGCCTAAACTAGTAATCAACTGATATAAGTCTGATAATGAAATAAACATCTAAACAATATCTAATAGTCCATAAAAAACTCAAATTAAAAATAATACAATAGGATAAAAAAAAAAACAAAAACAAAGACTTCATGCCAAAATTCCTTCATGTAACTTGAATATTCAATTTTCATACATTCTTGGTAGATTTTTAGCTCTGTCTTCAAACACATTGTTCTCTCTTGTCTGGATTAATTACTAAGTCTACCATATATGGTTGGAAAGCTTGAGATGTTTAATTTCTATCCCAACTTGAATTGCAGCAAAATTCCACTTGTGGATCCATATATGTCCCAAACAATATACAAAAGCCAAGTGTGGCAGGTTTGATAAGATTTGTCTAGTAATTTAGACCCTCTGAAATAATATTTTTTTCGAACATCATTTGACCTGAAAATTTAATAAAATATAGTTTCAAGTGTCTAGTATCGCCCTATAAAATTACAGCTTGTTCTAATGTATGGTTTGAGATATATGCTCGATCTTGTAAAACTAGTCAACAAATATTTTAAGGCCAAATTTGGACCTGACTTAGTTCATATCATCCTCCCATTCTTTAAAAAGATTTGATCTCAAATCTGTATCATAGAAAACATCTTCTAAGGTCAACAAATTAGTATCTAGCTGAAGAATAGCATCATCATCATCCTCTTCATCCTTCCCATCGGTCTCAACCCTATTATTACCTTTCATAACCATGACTCTTTTATTTGGACATTGTAAGCAATATGACTAAAACCTAGACAACATAAACATTTAATCTCACCGTTACGAGAAGTAGGAGTAACATTGTTACCTTTAACAACTACCAAGATGTCTTTATTCTCTTTAGGGTATTTGATTTTGCACTCCTCATTCTTTTGTGATTAACCACCCCTAGTGTAATCCTTCCAACTGGGTTTCTAAGATTTTGAAGGGCATAATGATTGGCTTTGTCAAATGGTACCTTTTTGTTTAAGTTGTTTCTCCACCTTCATGACCGTATGCACCATCTCCTCCAACTCCACATAATAATGCAACTCAACAATATGAGAAATATAATGATTAAGGCCATTAATGAATCTATCCATAGTGGCCTCCCTATCCTCCTCAATATTAGCTTAAATTATAGCAATTTTCATCTTCTTGAAGTACTTATCAATACTCTTTGTACCTTGACTCAAACTCTGCAACCTTTAATACAATTCTCTATAATAGTGGCTTGAAACAAATCCCCTTATAATGGATTTTATCTCATCTCAAGTATCAACTTGCCTCTCATAATTCCTCATGCGATTTGTCACTAACTGACCCCACCACATAATGACATCATTAATAAAAGTAATTATAACAAGCTTGACTTTCTTGGGCTCTGGATAATTGTAACACTTAAAAATCTACTTCACCTTCTTCTTTTATTCTAAATAAACTTCTGGATTATTCCTCCCCTTAAAAGCCAGTATTTTCAGCTTAATTGTACCCAAATTTCCACTTAACTCAACATTATGGTCCTGATACCTATAATTACCCATTTGACCAAAATTATCATCATATTTTCCCCTATAAACTGACAATTCTACTATTATCCAAAACATTCCCCATGTCCTGTGAACACATCTTCAAAATCAACATAACTAATGTTCGCATTATCAGCCACAAACTCATCCACATTAGTATTAACTCGCCTAACAACCCTCCTAACATTATATTCTCTTCGCTCAGGCCTAATTTGAACCCTACCATAATCATTAACACATTACCTCTCCAACCTATCTCTAAATTCATTGGCCATTTGATCTATCCGTTAATTCATCATAACTGAGTTACAATTTCATTGTCTCCTCTTTGTGTTGCCATGTTGTTACTTGCCTCCAACATATTTGAATTTGAAAATTGGTTAGTTGACAGTAAATATATATTCTTCACCCACTCCTTCATGTGTTTACACGCCTCTCATGTTTCACTTAAATATAGGATTTTCACTCAAATATATTCGCTACACCTTTTTCCCTCTTGTTTCACCTTTCTTCGACTCTTGCGAAACCGAAATCAACACCAAATATAACAACCTTAGCAGCATATCGAAATATGTGTATATGACTCAAGAAGAAAGAAAAATATGAAAAACAAGAAAAGACAAAACTACGATTATAATTTTACGAGTAACAAGCAAATTTGTACGAAAAATAGATGTTTTTGAAGACGTGAAAGAAAAAAGATGCAACTGTTATATAAAAAACTTAAATGACACCTAAATATATCAATTATGATGTTATTATATTGTCATAATCAAAAAATAACAGCAACAAAACAAGTTTGAATTGTTGACATGAATTAGACCCATTACAATAAGTTTTAATACCCCATTTAATTACTATAGCAAACAAACTCTAAATGACCTAAAATTTTACATGAGGTGCGATTAGAACCTTAAGACCAAATATATAAAATTTTAGAATCTTATGAATTATTTGACCCAAAATTCCTTTCTAATACGAATCTAACATATTATGACAAGTTTTAATCCTGGCCTTGGTTATTATATAAAACAATCTCCAAATGAGCTAAAATTCTATATGAGGTGCAATCAAGACTCCTAGAACTATTATATAAAATTGTAGAATTTTCTGAATTGTTTTTTTTTTTTTTACTCTTTATGCTACGGATATATTCTAAGACAACAACAAACTAAAATAACTTCTTTTTCAAGGAACCCTAGATGCAAACTACTAAGCTCTAGACATAAAATAATCAAAAACCAAATCAAAGATAACTAAAGCTAAGGAAGCCAAAACTAACAAGAAGAAAATAAAGAATATAACCTGATTTTTAGAGCCTAGATCGGATACCCCTTGATGCGGACCTCTTGATCACGTGGTCAAGCAACCCCAAATGAAGTAGATAACAACCCAGAAAGCTAAAAATCAGGTTTGATAGAACCTTAACCCAGAGGTAACCCTGTACCTAAGAACTGAAGGTATTGGAAAAAACTTAGACCCGGAGATAACCTTGTATATAAGAACCCTAAGTATGCAAATGAGGCCACAAAACTAGTTAATCTTTGGTAAGTCAGTGTACGATCTTTGTCCCTGCAAAGAAATGTTTCTTTACCATAAACAAATAAAAGAAAAACATATGTTTATTCTACAACATGTTGCTGAAATTAACAGCTAAAAAAACATAATATAGTCTCCTTTTAACTAACTCTAATGGACCTCTTTTGAGTTGCAAGCTAATAGGCTTAAACTAGTAATGAACTAACATAAATCCAATAATAAAATAAACCCCTAAACAATGTCTAACGGGCCTGAACAAACCTATATTAAAAATAATTATTCAAAATTTAATAAATAAATAAAATAAGATAGTAAAAACAAAGTCTTCATTCTAAAATTCCTTCATATAACCCAAATCTTTAATTTTCATACATTCTTGGTAGATTTCCAGCTTTGCCTTCAAACACGTCATTTTTTCTCGTCTGGATTAATTACTAAGCCTATAATATATGGTTGGAAAGCTTGAGATGTTTAGTTTTCAGCTCAACTAAAATCACAACAAACTTCCACTTATAAATCCATACATGTTCCAAATAATACACAAATGTCAAGTGTGGCAAGTTTGACAAGATTTGTATGGTAGTTTAGACCCTCTAAAATAATATGTTTCCAAACTCCATTTGACCTGAAAATTTACCAAAACATAGTTTCATGTGTCTAGTATCTCCCTATAAAATTTTAACTCGTTCTGATATGTGGTTTGAAAGATATGTCAGGTCTTGCAAAAACTAGTTAGTAGACATTTTAAAGTCAAATTCAAACCTGACTTGGTTCATATCAAACCTACTAATTCTGACCCTACTCAACTTTACTAAACTTTTTATAGTGGAATATAATGTATATGGAGAGTGTATATGGGAAATACTAATACAAGATGGTAGGCCCATCTCTTATCAAAGCAAGGGTATTAAAAAGAAGGATGAAAAGGAGATTTTTGCCATTATAATAACAGAGCAAAAATGGAGACCCTATATTTCAGGTTACTATATACAAATCAAAACAAACCAGCAGAGTCCTAAGTATCTATTAAAATAGAAAATAGGAGCACCAGTTCATCAAAAATGGATTTCAAAATTGATTGGGTATGATTTTATAGTAGAGTATAAGTTTGTGAATGAAAACTTGGTGGTTAATGCTTTGTCTATAAAACTTAAAGAGCTACTTATTGGAGAATCGTAAGCTACTACGACGTTATTGGGATAAAGAAGTACAACAAACATTTTAGTAGATGAAGAGTAACACTATAAGTGCCCTAGATACCAAAAGAAGGGTGGGGTCTTGTTGTATGAAGGAAGAATTTACATCCATAATGAAAGTCTTTTTAATTTAACTATTATGCAATACATACATGACAACCAATAACAAGTCATTTAGGGTAAGAGAAAATCTTAAGGTGAGCTAGGAGGGATTTCTATTGGGTAAGCATGAAATTTTAAATAAAGGACTACATGAGACAGTGTGAGGTAAGGGTGAGCAAAAAAAACCAAAAAATCAATTAAACCGAGAAAACCGGAAAAAAATAACCGAAAAAACCGAACAGTGATAAAAAAAAACCAATTAAACCGATTAAAATTTTGAAAAAACCGACCGGTTCAGTTCAGTTTTGGTTTTATAAGCCTGAAACCGAAAAAACTGAAA
>Ga0307507_10010899_pt1 | contig 11601 bp, 11 predicted proteins | sample 7_EM_MG_FD_207223 | JGI IMG/M metagenome (GOLD analysis project Ga0307507, IMG submission 207223) | Populus trichocarpa ectomycorrhiza microbial communities from riparian zone in the Pacific Northwest, United States - 7_EM | ecosystem: Host-associated > Plants > Roots > Unclassified | place...
TTTTGTAAAAGTGAAGATTTATAGGCCAAATATATATAAAATATAAATATACCTCACAACTTTTAGTCATGTAATATACCTGGAGTTTACATGACTAATAGTCTGTTACCTATGGGTGACTGAAGTGCTCCCTCAATGAACAGGCCCTCCCTCCCTCAATGAACAGTTCCTTCAATCCTCAATGAACAATTGCCTCCTCCCGTGATGAACGGTTCCTCCCTCCCTTGACAAACAGTTCCTCCCTCCCTTGACAAATGGTTCCTCCCTCCCTCAACAAATGGTCACCTCCCTCCCTCAATGAACAGGCCCTCCCTCCCTCAATGAATAGGTTCCTTCCTCCCTTGACAAATGGTTCCTCCCATCTCTTGACAAATGGTTGCCTCCTCCCTCCCTTGATGAATGGTCACCTCCCTCACTCTCGACAAATGGGTGCCCCCCTTGACAAATGTTTGGCTCATGATTAGATAGCTTGAATGTGTATATCTTGTCTTGTAATACTTGTCAGATGTCAATACCATTCAGTTCAAAAAAATGACCAGCTACCCATTTGAGGACTTAAGTACCATGAACCAGTAGCCTTGGTAGATCAGAGACAATGCAAACAACATGTGATTATACTTGATTACATAGCCTTGGTTTACCTGGTAGCTTCTGTAGATACAGAACAACAGGCACAATCCAGGTCTACCTATCATGTACAGAAAACTACTAATGCTACTGAGATTAATACTAGAACTACCAGAAACTATGCATTAGGGGACTTGTCTACCCAGCAACTGAGGATATCAAGGTTACTGAAAGCTACTGACTCAAGTCAGCTCCTCCTGATGCTGTCTTTTGGCACATGCAGGGCCTAGCAGATTTTGGCCTTGTTGCACATGTGGATGGGCTTGGGAGCACACACTGCCAGTTTGTGTCTGAGGAGTCAGAGTTAGAGAACCAGTTGGGGTGTTGGAGCAATTAACATAGGTGGAATTAACTTGAGAAACTGGTAGTTTCTGGCAGAAAGCTTTGACTGTGAAATGGAGTATGAAAGATGCAAGGCAGCCTTCAGGTTCATTGGGGTGGGATGGGACCTTATGATTACTGCCATCCAAAATCATTAGAGAGAAAATAACCCAAAAGCTTAGTGTCAGATGAATTCTCTCTATGAGTTGTGAACTTGTGACACCCATTGTGTGTGTTTGTTGGCTTGATTTAAACAATAACAGGTTGAAATTTCTTGTGTAGTATCACCTTATCAGCAGGTCCTTTTGAGACTCCCAAGTGAGTTTCAGCAGAAGTACTGAAATGGTTGAAAGGATGCAGATCACAACTTCATAAGAAGGGATGTGCTTAACATTGATGAACCAGTACCAAGATGAGGCATTGCAGAGAACAACATGTCCAGACTGTTCATGAAGTTGATAATAAATGCAGACAGTTATGAGGCATCATTTTTGACTTAGTAGGGCAAGAACCATCCATTTTCAGTGTCAGAAAAGTCCTGGACCAGATGAACAGCAACTCAGAGTCCAGGAGCATGTGATCATAGTAACCCAATAGATGTTACTGAGAAAAGAAGCCGTCTTTGAAGAGGCTGCAGTATTTCAGTTAAAATTTCGAAGCCTAGCCTATTGCAATGTTTTGTTCTTTGATAGACATGGTTGTGGCCAATGCTTTTGAGCAGAGTTTACACCCAACAGAAAAGCATGCGGGTCATGATTTGCAGGTAAGGAAGACTGTGGAAGCAGCAACATCAGCGAGAAGTTGGGTGCAGCAGTATTCCCCACCCAAAAACAATATGCTAGTTGCAACACTTCTCAGGTGTGATACAGGAGGCATTCCACCACGAAATTTGGTGAGTCTCATAGCATTATTCTGTCTGCGCTGTGCCAGGTCCAACATTACAGAGCAAAGGCTGCAAGTTTGCAGTCTTCCAATCAGGGCTTTCACTCACAGTTGGTGGTGGTACATCCTCAGTTATCGTCAGTGCTAAATGCTTAATGTCTTTGAATGCATGCTATTCTGCAAAGGCCAGAGAAAAACAGGCCCCACAAGGTGCAAAATGATGCAGCTGCAATTCAGGATGCGAGGGCATCAATAACTTCAATTCGAATATGTATTATAACTAAGAAGTTAGACTTCCCTTGATGCCTAACTAGAATTTTCGATGTCATGGGCCATGTTTGATACCAGAGTGGTAATTGAAGAACTGAAGCATTACCCCATTGGCAAAGCTGGGTATAAAATGAGCACGACAATTTGTCAGCAGTTGCACCACCATACAAGAATGCCTCTGTCAAGGATACATAACATGAGATATGGAGTGTGTTAGTGGTGTGTGATGCATGGTGCATGGTGCATTGGTGCCCAGCTTATGAACAATCATCCCGTTGGACTATGGGGCATCCACTTCTGTGGACAACAAATAGACGTGATGTGGATGTGATGCATGCTGCAGATGTGGATGCATGACAGAAGTGAAGGTGTATGACCTGCTCAACAGCAAGGGATCTTGCTGTCAAGAGAAAGTTCTCTGTTGGAGATGGTGCTCAACATACTCCTCACTGATGGCAGTTTCTTGAAGTTGAAATCTAATTCGAGGGAAGCTCCAGTCCTAAGTGGGCAGCAGTGAGCTTTGAGATGTAGCCATGTGGGGAGTCCAAGAGGCCAAGTCTGTAAGTGCAGACACTAAGACAAAAAGTACCTGAGAAGAATCTAAAGAGTGAGTAGAGAACTGTTGATGCATCTGTGGATTCCCAAGCTTCTAAGGGCCAGTTCATCCAGCAAAGTTGCCTGTCCATGGCCTTCTGGGTAGCTAACACTTTCGGTGTGTTCTTGAGTTGTTGTGGAAAAGGTGCCAGAAAGCAAATGGAAAACAAGAAAAAGGTGCATAGATGCACCTGAGAAGGCGACGGCATGTCTCGCCCAAATCTCAATGTGATGGAGAGAAGCACAAGGGCCAACTCATCACTGTTTGGAACAGTTGATGAGTCAGTTTTGTCATGTGCTTTCTGCTTGTTCAAAGTCGGAATTCTAATCTAAGCTTGTTCCTTGCTAAGATGAGAATGCAATTTTGCAGATGTCAACAATGCCTACAAGGTGAAAGCCAAGATTAGAAAGGTATAGAAATGAGTACTGGTCATAAAAAACATACTGATGGTTGTTCTTCCAAGATAGCTGGTGCTATTCCTGCATCCAGGGCCTTAAGGTAGACTTTATTGAACTGCATACACAGGAGTCCTTCAGCTGTATTGATCCAATCTGTTTCCCATTTTGCATTCTTGAAGTACTCGAAGTTTTGAAGATTAATACCCTAAATAAACAGATGAAAAACAAGGAAAAATGTACTCATCATGATCTGATAAGCCTCTGAGTCATCTGTGTGAGAATAATACTGGTTGAGCATCTTCTTTGCGAGCCCCAGAGAAGATTGGATGGCTGGGGACACAGCTCAGTTGTTTGCTTTTACCATGAGGCAGTTGTTGATGACATCCATAATGGGAATCACATTGGCAAGATTAGGAGTTGAGCAAGAGAAGAAGAGAGTGGTGTGCTTGAGAACCTAAAGAGTGAGCGGAGGAGTTGATGAGGTCAATATTAATTACAGGGTATTCGGAAAACCTTGGGATTTTGTAAAAAAAAAATTGATGTTGTACCTAATATAGTAATTATTGATTTTGCTCTTTCCTTGCTGTGTGTTTCTTCCCTGCACCACGCATGGCCCCCAAAAGACAACAGGCCATCACTGCTGTGCCCCCTGCTGCCATTGAGGATGACAAGGATGATCTCTATATGCCTGGATCTCCTAATCATGATGTTAGCACCAGTGATCAGCCTACCACCATCTCTGACATGATCAATGAAGTAACAGCTGAATGTCCCACTGCCAGTATGTCCTGATAAAGACTGGGTAAGGACAAGGCTGATTGTTATTCTACAAAGTCCACAAGTTTAGAGTCACCAACCCCGAGATCCTTGAAACAGCCACAAAGGAATGCAAACAGAAAGCCAAGGTGGTAGCGCAAAAGAATCAGCCTCAAGCTCAGAAGAGGAGAGCACCAGGCATGTCAAGTAACACTGCATCTGACTCAGAACAGGGAGAGAACAAAGAGAGAGACAGGAAGAATAAGAAGAAGAAAAACAACACTGAAGGTGTGAACCCAAACCTGTACCCTCTCAAATATGCTGACTACTTACTGTTTTTTTTTTTCAGATACCTCAGCTAAGGTCAACAATGGGGAAGGCAAACCCACCGCCATCAATTTGACGCTCTATGTTTACATTGAGAAACCATTGCTTCCTTGACTGAAGGAAAAACCTTCAGAGAGCAACAAATATGTTCAGAAGGGCCCCTTCAAGCACAAATTGATGGACACCTATTCCAAGTTTCTAGTCAGCATTTCAGTGGTGCTGCCTTGCCCAGTTCTCAATATCATTGAGGCAAAGATAACATGGAAGTGTCAAACACCTCAGAACTTGCCTTCATTGCCTCTGGGAGGAGAAACCAGCTATTCCACAATGATTGAGGCTCTGCAGGCAAAAAGGGCTGGTTCACAAGTAGGCATAATCATGATGCCACTGCCTGTCAAGACAGTAGAATGACCTGTATGTGTTCTCTGTGTTTTTTTTGCAATAATCCAAAGATGTTTATCCCATTTACAGCACTGGGATGTTGAGAATACAGAAAAGGTGAATGAGAAGACCTTTGACTATGGTGAATTGGATGCTCACATGGGCACCACTGATGATGCCATTTCTCAACAACAGGTTAGTCCTTTGCTTGTATATCTACTTATCTCACCTTCCCTCACATGGAATTTCTAGACTCATTTCAATCAAGTTGTTGGCCTGACAGTAACAGAGCTAAAGGCAAAGTATCCAATTGGGAACCATCCCCTCTTTCCCGGAAAGCACATTTATACTGATCCATTAACTAAATGGAATTGGGACCTGACTGAGATCTGCCTCAATGTCTGGTGATACACATTGCATGGGGATGAACGTGAAAGTGCACAAAATGCGAAACAAGGATCAAGTGGCTCGGGAAAAACCCTAAAACACCTAACACTCACTAACACACACACACACACTATCACAATCTCAGTACAAGAGTTCAGGGCCTTTGATATTGAAAAATATCACTTGTGTTCTCAAAAGTCTCAATAGTATTGTTTGAAATACAAGTTTTAAGGTATTTAATCGCAAATCATAGTCCTAAGACTTTGAAAACAATTTAACACGAAGGGTGTGGTATAGGATAATTAGGTAGAATGAAGTTCTGACTTTTCTGGGGCTCTGGACCTTAAAATTCTAATTCTGTTCCAAACTCTTAATTTAAAATGTCTTCAAGCAAGTTGACTCCCAAGCATGCTGGCTTCATTCACACTGTACTATCTGACCACAAAGTAATCTCCTTATTGTATACAATTGCCCACCCCCTTAGTCTCTACTTGGAGTGCAGCTAACTGGTCAATGTGGGATGATTCCTTGCATATTTGACCCAGCTGCACACTCCTTAAATACAAAAATCCTTATCTATGTGTTTTACATGTGTTTCTTCAAGGTACAAATGTGAAAGCCAAATAACCAAGTCATTTTACTAGGGTATCATAATATTTTATAATCTCTCTCAAGGGACACTACAGGTTTTGTATTCACAGAACACATCAGTATTGATGCGCACCTGGTAATAGCTGGTGTAGCTATTTTTATCTCTCTTTGATCTCTCATGTTTGTTTTCTCTATAGTTCGGTTACTATTTTAATATATTGCATCCAATTTTTGATAGGTATGCTGATGCACTGATCTGTGTTGCCATCAACTTCGGGCTCATGATTTTCTCAGTAGATTTTCAATAGAAAATCCTTATCTCTTCATCAGAGTATGATAGATCTCTCTGAATTATTGTATCATATGTTTCTTGTATGGAACGAAGACATCCCATTGCATGAGATGCAACTGGAACAGGTTTCTTTCTATATGTGAGCTTTCTCACAGTTGTGGCTGACAACGCATCACTTTTGATGCGCACGCGGGAATTGCCATACATGACTTCTCTATGGCCGTAAACTGTACACTTAGTGATTTCTTTTTGTGTAGTGCATTGTAGGACATGACACAATGTATCTATCATATTTCTCCTTTATAAAACTAATATTTCGTCACAAGTTTTAATTTTTAAAACTCTAGTTGTTATCATTAAAATCCTGTATTCCTTCATAAGCCCATGATAGTTAATGCAATTTTATATTCCCTGCATTGGGGTGTCTACTCTAGAGCACTTTTTTATACTCCATTTCATGGTGGGTGAATCCTAGATAGACTCCAAGCAATGTCACAACACATAATACTGCTGCCAGCTCCAAGGTCTTGGCTCTATTTCAGATTCTACACATTTGCACTTTTAGTCTACTGAACAGGGTGTGTTCAAAGACCCTTAAAATCATTGCAACTGTAAATAGTGTCTACAGAGGTGTATGATACTAAAATCGCAAAAATTGAATTTTATACAGTTAAATTGATTTAACCCATATCACTGGGCCTTGCATATAGTTTGTTGATTTGTTTTTGTACCAAGGAATTATTAGCTGACATAGATTTAGGGCCATAATCAAGCAACACTCAATCATCCTCCTGAATCAAAACATTTCAACAGGGCAGCCTGTATAACACCCTCAAAGAACAGGAAGCAGAAGCACCAACTCCTGCTATCGTAACTCCTCTTGTTGCTCTTCCCACCCCTGTGGCTGCACCACCTTCCACCTCCACCAGATTTATGGAACTCATGATGCTCAGCATGTTACAGCAACAACAAGCAATGATGGCTAACAAGCTTCTGCTGGCAGTCCCCACAACTGTACCTGGGTCTGTCAAGGCTGCTCCCACTCCTGCCACTATCGCTTCAGGATTGTTGACTATACCTGATGTTTCTCTTGAAGATTTTTGTGTTCAGTATCATGTGGATGAGCAAGATAAATTGCATCTCGAGAACATGGAGTTTTGACCTGGCAACAACCTGGATGATCTTGGAATCACAGAGTGGAAAGAAGCTGGATTCCTCTCACTGTCCTGGTCTCGTATCAAATTGAAAAATCAAGACTTTTTATGCAATGTCAAACTTGGCTTGTGGAAGGACTCAGATGTGATGCAGTGAGTTGTTCAGACTGTAATTTCTCTATGTTTTTTGTACATCAGTCTGTCAAGTCAAGGGAACCATTACTGAATGCTTGTAATCACAATTTCTATCCAGCATCGTCGACTATATAACCTGCATGATGAAACCAGTGAGCTGCCATCTCTGCCGTTATGCATCCAATCGAGTCAAGTAATGTGAATATGGGGTCTTCAATGTCATCGAGTGTTGCTCCACATCATTGCAGGTAAGCTTTCCATGTGCATTATGTCTATTGTTGAATAGATTGAAAACCAGAAACTGAGTCAAACCAGAGAGTAAGAGTGTTGAAAAAGCCTACTTAATGCATTGAGCACTTCCAGTAGTGCATCAGTGTGGTGAATTCAACAGTTGTCCATCACCAAGACACTATGCTCATCCAGGAATGGCCTCATGACAGGAATCTGAGGGGTGTAGAGTGTTGACTGTTAGCTCTATACTTCTCAGGGATCACAGGGAATAAGAAACATGCCACATCTTTGACAATAAAGTCAAAGAATTCAAAGGCATCAAGAGATCCAGGTATAACTAGTGTTGCTGCATTTTTGAGCTGGTTAATTTTTGTTTTGCTTATAGAGAGTGCAATTATTATTCCGACTTTACGTTCTTAGGCTCTCCGGATAGATAGGAAGAAGATCTAAATTTGAAAAAAAGAACGTAAAAAAGTATAAAGTTCTCATTGAGTTCTTTACATTTAGCTGGTTGCCAAGTCGCAGCTCAAATGAGCTGGCTATTTCTCAAAGCCGGTCAAATATCTCAATCAAATCTTGGTATTTCTTGGCGATCTTTTTTTCTAAATTTAGATCTCCTTCCTGTCTACACGGCGGTTTTAAGAACATAAAATCTGAGTGAGAACTGCGCTCTGTATAAACAAAACAAAAAACAAGCCAGTAAAAAAATGTGGCAACACTAGGTATAACATGTGCTGCAAGATATCCAGCCTTGCTCATTGCAGCAACAAGAGAGTATTGTTGGCCTCAGATGAATAGTGATGTGAGGATGGCATCTTGTCCTATGGGTACACATTCATAGTGACATGCATATGTATGCTCATTTTTGCTTGATTCATTGATAACCACAAATTCATTGCCAGTTCCAGAAAAATTGTGCCATATACAGTGTAAGAACTTGGCGCAACATGCCTCATTGCATTCACTCGCAATTTTGTGAAGCACTTTCCAAGTTAGTCCAGCCCTGATGAGAGTTTCTTGAAGAGCAGAGACAGAAATCACAATATTGTGATGGATCGCGAGATACCATTGCAGTTCATCCAGATAAGCATGTGAATTCCAAGCATAAATGTCCTTTATTGTGCTCATTGCAGCCATCCCTATGATTCTAGGTTGTCCATGCATCAGAGATGGAGGAGGAGTTACTGAGCCAAAGTCCTCAAAGATCTGGGCCCAGCAATAAAGACTAGACTGTGAGACACAAAGAATAGAGCATATATCTTCTTTAGACCAGCCAGTTTCCCAGAGACAGATGCGCAATCCTTCATATTGCTGCTAATATGCTGGTAGACCATCACAGCAGAAGGTCTATGTTGTGGAAGGGGTGAGAGAGAGGATACAAACATGACAAAATGCTTCTATGAGCCAGAGAATATGAATTACTATATTAGGTATGACATCACTTTTTTTTATTTTAAATCTCAACATTTTCCAGATACCCTGTAAGTTAGCAATGACTAAGCATTCCATGGATTGCAAAATATACCTCCAAGATGTTGCACAGCTGCTTCACCATGATCCAGTCGTTTTCCTTCAATTCAAACTTCCTCAGATTATTCCTTTGATCACCCATGAACTTATTGATGGCCTTATGATGCTTGTATGCAAACCACAACATGTCGAACATTGAATTCCAATGTGTTTGAATGTCTCAAGGGATAATCCAATAAGGAATATCTAGTACCTCAAAGCATTTGGCACATGCTGGGAGGAGAAGAGTCATTGAATGGATGGTTTTGAAAGCAATTTTACAGATCTATGAAGTCAGGTCAGTGGAGTTTTGTATTGACATTTGTAATTTACCTTCACAAGGATCATCCAAACAGGTCTTAAGCTGTTTTGCAAGCCCTCACATTCAGCTTGAGAGAGAGCGGCCATTTCATCAATCCACTCCTTGCTATCATCATCTGGACCCCGTTCGTCATTGCCAATCTCTTCCAACAGTGCCTCCTGTGTCTGCCATTCCTCAAGGTCAATATCTCCTGCAAGCTCATGGAGTTCCTTGTCTGGATCGTCATTGTCATTGTCAATGGTGGTGCCTGGTTTTGATTTTGCCTTTGGTACATCGAATTGTCTTACAAGTGTTCAGGCTACCAAGTTGTTGACATGAAGAAAGCATTGGGTATGGTTGATGCAAGAGAATCCTGGCAGCAGATCTTCAAGCTCCTCCACCACAACATTGTTATTTGATGCATTATTGCATGTTACACTGAGAATCTGAATGTCTTTAGTGAGTATTGACCTCTCATCATTGATATAATGGCCTCACCTTATCAGAAATTCCAAATTCCTTCAGGATGTCGGCAAAAGCAGCTGCAAGGTTCAATCTGGTGTACCACTACAAGGTATGCATTAAGTTCTCTTCCTACAGCAGAACAAGTTACGAATTCTAACTTTTTCAACCTCAACAATGTCTAGGATCATACAAATTGGGCTTCCCTTGTGCTTGAAGTGTACCATGACCACAACATATGCTCAATGATTTGGGGATGTCCAAGCATCTGTTGCAAAGTGGAGTTTGCCATCATGTTTCTGGTAAGGGATTTTAATTAACATTCCTGTAGATAACAACAGACTTACATGTAATAATGCAGCTATGCACTGGCACGAACATGCAAAGACCATCCATACATCATGAGACACAGTTGAGGGTGAGGGTAGGTAATATTCTGGCTGGCCAGTTTTCATCAAGCTTTTGAAACCTCAATCGCTAACAATACTAAAAGGTCAGCTGTTCTCTGATACCCAATGAATGATCTCCACTCCTTCAGAACAAATGATCATTAGCAAGGTCTATGCATTGTGGTTGATGCTTACTTTGTTTGAGTTTTTGTATGCTGCTTATGTGAGTATGATACCTTTCCTTTCCCTTTAACCTTAAACATGGCTGCAATTGATCCATCCTTTGAGTTAGCTAAAACCACATGAGTGTTGGTTACATCCTTTGCTTCTGATGCAGCCTTGACTGTGTCAACACCCCAACAGATCTTAGCATGCTTGTGCATATTACCAGTTGATCCAGCATCTTTTGTATCAAGATAACAGAGGACTGATTTCTTACACCCAGATGCAAAGCAGCAGAATTCGTGATAGTGATGGCCTTTTTGTACCCGATAGTCAGAATTGGATGAAAGAATGCATAGATTGGTGCATTCCAGTCTTCCTGAAGTCGCTCTTTGTTTTGTTTAGCACATCTAATATTTTTTTAACATGTCACCAGTGCTTACCAAGTTCAGCATCTGACGACTCTTCACCCTCATCATCACTGTTACTCTTCAGACTTGGGGTTTGGGTATCATTGTCCTCAATTGAAATGACCAATGCTTGGCACTGTCATGGTTCTGGGGGTGCTGCAGCAGTTCCACTTGGGGCAATAAGTGGCTCTTCCTGAACCTCTTCAGGTTCCTGTAGATGGGAATGTTATCATGCTATTTTCATTGACCCTGTCCATGTACCTGAGTGTGTTTACTTTTTTTAGGAGGCTTTTCCTTCAGAATGGTTGATTTCGGCTTCTTCAGTTGCTTGGGGATCATGGACTTTAGAACCTCAGCAGCCTTGTGTTTGAGTGTAGGTTTGCTTGCATGTCCAGACTTGCTAACATTAGCCTTGTCAGGATTGTCCATCATGATTGACATTTATGATGTGTTCCTGGTTGCTATTTTTATTCAAGTTATGTTGTGGCTTGATCGACTGTACAGTACAAGGACCTCTGAAAGTACCCTTGGAACCCAGATCCAGATCCAGATAGAAGTTCTCGAAATTTTTTGAAAACCCATAGCACTGTCCAGATAGAAATTGGGCCATTTTGGCTGGAACCCAGAGGAGGATTTCTGGATAGAAATTGGACTGGCCAACCTAACCCAGAGCCACTTCTGGATAAATTTTGGTGCAGTTGGGGGTCTGAACTCATCAACTGACACATTAACATTATAACCACTACACCAAACAGGTATGTCTTTTAAATAATTAGACCTATACTCTACCCCTTGAGATAAAAGATGTATTGAAATTTTATCGATCCACCAGCCTTGAAATCTACTGTCAGTTTTCATCTCCTGTTCACATCTCTTTGTACCCCATGTCATCGCTAAACACTTCAGTCACCCATAGGTAACAGACTATTAGTCATGTAAACTCCAGGTATATTACATGACTAAAAGTTGTGGTGTATATTTATATTTTATATATATTTGGCCTATAAATCTTCACTTTTAC
>Ga0307507_10010900_pt1 | contig 11600 bp, 7 predicted proteins | sample 7_EM_MG_FD_207223 | JGI IMG/M metagenome (GOLD analysis project Ga0307507, IMG submission 207223) | Populus trichocarpa ectomycorrhiza microbial communities from riparian zone in the Pacific Northwest, United States - 7_EM | ecosystem: Host-associated > Plants > Roots > Unclassified | place...
AAATTTCTTTATGCTTCATGTATCATTTCTAAGTTCCAGTATCATTCAGTTCAACAGAATTCTGTGGTAGATACGGACCTCTGGACCTCCGTATCTACTGGAAAAAAAAATATAGTATGGTAAGGTAAAGTAATGGTAAGTTAACTGTTTCTGGGTGCGCCAAGATTACATGAAACAGCAAAGTAAGCTAAGTTTTTTCCACATTTTTAACTTTGAATACCCCTACTGTACAGTACGGTACGGTAGACTACATAAGTAGATGCTGATGTACTATACTCGAGTACCGTAAAATCTCGCTTTTAATGAGCTGTCCTGGACTAGGCCAGTTTACAAGCGGCTAAATTTCTAGGATTGATGATAGGTTAAATGTCTTGTCCCCCAAAATTCCCAAAAGCTTAGTTTCTTTGCATTGGAGATTTCGAAAAGTCCTAGTCTAGGCTAGCCCATTAAAAGCGAGAATTTACGGCATCGTTCATGCTTTAGCAAGTCGGGGTTAGAACCGGACGTAATTGGTCGGTGAGACTTCAGTGGATGAGTTGGCTGGGGCTTAGCTAGCTTCAGCCTACCTGCTTAGGGGTTTGCCATGGTCCGTCAGATACTGTATGTTCCTCTGGAATCTAGGCGCTTAGTATCAATCCATGTGATCTCCCACTCCAAGGACCAAGGTCTGTCTTAGCACTGTGAGCAACATCGTTGAGAAAGGGGGGGGGAAATTCTACAGAACCTCTCACACTAAATTGTGACTAGCTACTCGTGTGGAGACTTTTCTCGAAAGCCATCTTCTTTTTCGGAGCGATAAAGGTCTTTCGGGCGGAGGAGAAAAAATTTAAATTTGAGATATTGGCTGTGGATCGTAGTTGGAAGAGACCTAAGGTTCTGAGAATACACTACTCGAGTAGCAACGGTCGTTGGCTCGGGCTAGGTCTGCCTTATCCTCCTTGCAGATCGTCCGACAAGCATCATCATCGTCATCATCATTTATACACCCCCTTGATTGACCGCCTGGTCTACTAGTCACAAGCAACTTGGTTCCGACTAGCTAGAGAGTGGGTGTTCTAGTCTCCTCGAGCTCATTCTGGTTAGTTCACCTTCGTGGCATGAGGGCGGAAGTGGCGCATAGCGTGTAAGCGGCATTAATTACAATAATATTATTGAAGGGTTAAGGGCGACTAGGAGGGCGGGTTAACAGAGGAACAGAGGCGCCCACTGAGTTGCGTAATTTCGTGATCAGGCCTTTTACTAGGGAGAATTTGTGAATGGATCGGGTGTCATATAATTATAGGGAGTGCTCCATAACACCCGGGCTTGTACTAGTACTAGTACAATGTTTCAGGGGCCAATTCACCAGAGTTCTCATGGACGGATCCTTCTGGGGATTACTTTCAACCTAGTGGATTAGCCTGTTCTCGCATACAACGATATCTCAATTAAATCCGCCGAATCGAGTTTTGGCAAAAAGAAGATCTTGTGTGCTATCATGGGGAACTGGTTTCGTTTCTACTAAAAGTAGTGCAGTGGGTGGAATGGAGATTGAACCCAATTAAGCGGGAAAAGCCCCAATGATGAAAGAAGAAGGATGTGAATGGCAGGGATTATATATATCTCGCGGAAAGTATGCCCTTTTTTGATAAAGAATTTTCCCATAAATGTCTTCACGATAGCTCCTAACTTAGGGTACACGAGCGCTAAGTTAGATATTGAGAAGGTGAAGGATATCCCTAAGATAGCACAGTGACCCCCCATAGACTACACGCTGGGATTAGTGCGCAAATATCCTTCCTCCCAGCGGGATAGTAAATGGGCATTAATGGCGGTATGCGGAGAGATAAGGGGCCACCCAATTGGCTCGCGCGTGTGGCGGCAAGCCTCGGCGTGTAAATGCTGAGGCTTTGGCAAACACTAGTATAATAGAGGCTTTATGTAGGCGTGTGAATGCAGGCATATCTTCACACCTACCAACTATGGAGGAAATAGTAGAGTACGATACAAGACTTTATTTATTGGCCGTCTCGCATCCCCTCTGGTTCCCCAGTCTGTCGTCTTTTTGATCGATCCCTTGGATTATAGCAGCCCCTTACCAGGAGACCTTCATCCCCCTTCGGTAGGTGCACATCTGCCCGCCGGGTAAGAGGCATGTGTGTCCGCTGGTGGTTTATTGTCCTGTTGAGTGATGGTAGATGGAGGGGTAGGGTGCCCTCCTGCGCACATCGTGAGACGGAATTTCTCTGTGCATGGATATCCATCTCTTTTTTGTGCTGCCAAAATACAGATACTGCTAATAAATGGCCTGGGTTAGATAAATACGTAGGGAATGTTATCCTTAGCGCTCCCGGTCGGGGACCTTGCATTAAATGGCATCTCGGGCCCATTTCCCGCCTGGGGGAGATAAAGCTACAAGAACAGGGGAGTTTCCTGAGCTCGAAATCGGGGCCCGTTCAAATTTTCTACATTTCACATAATCTCTAATATACTATGGGAGCCTTGGTCGGCACTATTATTTCCTGTGTCCACGACTGATCACTTGAAGCATCTCTCTCAGAACATGTGTCTCTTGGGGGTTATTGGTGGGAGAGGAACTGTATTGCGGCAAGACCCATCTGGATAATTTATAAATCATACAGCCTCAATACAGAATCTTGCTTGATGTTTCGATCCTAGTCGTTCACAACGACTAGGACTCGTTCTCAACAACCGGTTGACTGAATATTACTCTTAAGGTGTTTTGTTGGATTGATGAGGCACGCTGCAGCCAGTTGGAAGAGTAGGATGGATGGGGCGAGAGGATTTTAAAGTATCCTATGGAAGCTGACAGATATCCCTAATCTAGGGGGCACTATATTCTGGGGTTTGGTCGCTACTAGAGAGAGATCTATTACCTATTGAAGGTGATGATGTTTTCTTTTCCTAGTTAAGAAGCGGTCCGGCATAAGATAGCCACCAAGAAACATTGCTGGCCAGAGGTTCCGGTTGGAGGTCAAACAGTTCTATTAGGCCACATAGTCCTCAAGTGGCTCGGGGAGGTGGGGAGAGTTTACCGATATGGATTTCGGAGCCCCGTGATTGACGAATAGTTTCTCTCCTCAAATGACGCTCGGAGATATTTGACCGAGGAAGCTAGCTGGAATCATAAAGGCTAAGTTTCATCAAGAAGGGATATGCTGGTTGCACGATTGATATTTAGGAGCGAAGCCGCCATTGACGGCTGGTAGGAAAAGCTTTCTTCTGCCTTTGCGAGGTTGAGGAGAGTTTGGATCTTATACCATCTTACTCTAGGCTACTTCTTAGCGATCTGCCTAAGGGTAGACCTGAGGAATTTCAATTACTGAGGAATTCTAGTCATTGCCGACGATCCTTGGTTGGCCTCTCAACTTTTGGGTTATTTTGAGACAACTCCTGAAGATCGTCGCGGGGATTTGAACTTGAAGCAGGGTTCGAAGGAACGTGAGCGAGCATTTATCTAGGCGGATTCAGCCTTCTATTAAAGCGAGCATGAATAGTTGGGAAAAAGTGTCGCTAATGTAAGTGCTCCCGCAAGGGCATTACTAGAACGGAGCCAGGGGATTTTCTGCCATGGACCTTTAACAGGTAAGGAAGGGGCAGAGTCCAGAGAACGACCTTCTGGTATTAAAAATAAATGTCTGTGGCTAACCTGATGACTTTGGTTGGTGCGACCAGGGTTGCCTATTGGCTGCAGGGATGAATGCAGGCATGAAAAGAACTCGGCTAGAGGTACGGTATTGTGTTGAATATTGAATTACCTTTAGCCCTACCAGTGCTTTATAGTACGGTGTCAACTGTGTGATAGGTGATGGAATAACTCTGGGCCTCTCACTAATAATGAGAATTACGAGTGCTAGTATTCTTGCTTTATCTCTGGTTCTTGATTCGCTAGGATACCTGGGGTTTAAAGATGTGTCGGACTCAAGAGACCTTACCAATCCAACGGGAATGGTGATACATATCCATTGGACACCATAATAGCGAATGATTTCAAGTCGTTTGAAGGGTTGTATAAGCCTAGGGACACCGCAGTATGCTGGTAGCGGCGCGGAATAATATAGCTATTCATAGGGCTTACCTTATATGCCCTTGCCTTCTTTGGCACCAGCTGTGCTCTCATCCAAATGCCCCTTGGATGACGGAGACTGTTTTAATGTCCCTTGAGCTGCTGAAACATCTATTGGTCTACCCTCTGATATGGAAACCGAGGGCAAGGTGGTTGGGCTAGGAGCAAAGTGTTCGGGCTATTGCGGGGCACTTTCAATTTCATCATTCAGAGAACAATTGGAAAGGGGGCAGGTGCTAAAATTCCGAATACTAGAGTCTGAGCCAGCTCGATTCCTTAGCAGCACCGTATAAGTAGCACTTTGGTGGGCTTGGCGTCCCGGCATAGTACTCGAGTACTGCAGTTAGCGCGCAGAAGCATTTCGCATGAGGCTGATTCCTGGTCAATCGTCCCATCTCATGTTACCTTCTGCAACCAAACTTCTCTGATAACTGCAAGATTGAGCTAACGTTTCCGGGGTCATGAAATCACACTCGGCCTTTTTGCACCTGAGTGGTGATAGATAGGCCTCAGGCTAACTTCGCGGATGAACTTGGCCAAGGGAAAGAGGGGCGGCAAAGGGAATTTGCCTTAGCGGTGATAGTTGCTGCCGGGGCAGTTGTGGACCACTAAGTTCCGTACATGATGGCACTTGCGATGGCTTTGTTATCTATCTTTCGGGGAACTCTGACTGATCCTTTTCTGCCTCGAATTACCTAGGCAACTATTTCAGCTTCTTTGGATTTGGCACTGGGTTTTAGTAGCTTGTACCTACTCATGGAACTGCGGCGCTCTTGCGCCGCGGGTGGGTTTTGGAGATACGCTGTCATACAATTAACGAGTTTCCCTCAGTCTAGATTTCGTGAAAATCAGCCCGGGAGCGACTTGGTGGGAGGGATATTGGCACGCCGTTGGATATACTCATTATTAGGCACGATAGCCGACGTTAGCGGGTAAGGCGGGGCTGAGAGCCCCAATTTTGTTTTCCCTTGCAGCCTCAGAGGTAGAGTACCTAACTACAATCCACCCCGGCATCGCGGTTATACGGTAAAGCACTTTGATTGATTGGTGTGCTGTGGGTGGGCTCCATCTGGGCTTGGATTGGTGATTGCCGATTTGTTAGTGAGATATTGGGTGGAGGGTTCATAGGGCCTGTACCGATGAGCATAAGGGGTAGCGCGTTTATTCCACCCTACCCGAAAGTCTTCTTTGGCGTTTCGTTGTGGCTTTGCTCTTTCGTCCCTTTCGGTATTTTCGCAATATTCTATGCGAGCATGCATCACTCAGGTGGCTTTTATCGGCTCTGAACCCGTTTGTTTTGCGCTCCTGTTCATGACGCTGACACTCAGGAGTATTAGCGGTTAATACAGTGCGGCTGGCTGCTTAACGCCGCACTGGTAGAAACCTTAAGTATGTGTTGTCGTCGAATGTCGAGGAAGCCGCCTTATACACAGACGCCCTTTTAAAATTCCGAACAACCTTTACCATATGTATGCATGCGGTATGCGGGTCGGGGAGTGACTAAATGTAAGTTAGTAGGAGCTGCGGCTAGGGAGGAGGTTAGGTGGGAAGGTATCGCGGCTATCGCTTCTAGGCTCGGAAGCTGGCACCGCCATTTCGTTATTGAAATTTCAGGTTCTCGGCTAGCATCCTCACTCTTGGTAACGAGAGATTAATCTTGACCTTTAAGCTATGGCATGGGAGCTGGTAAGGGGTGCTTCATTCTAGAACACCCTGCCACAAGGGGAAGAGAGTGTGTTCGAAGCTTGAGGTGGGGTTAACGCATTGATTTGGCCAGGTTCGGCGCAAACGCTTTCATCCGATTAGGTCGAGGCGCGGTTTATACACCGAAGAAACCCCCCTTCCCTCATAAACAGATTATTTGGGGCTCAAATGCCAATATCACTGCCTTGTGTGGCTTGGGAGCATGGAGGGGTAAAAACTAAAGTAGTGGTAGTGTCAAGCGGGCTCCTTTGGGTTATCTGATAGCTGCCCTTTGCAATGACATTTTAGCTTGGCCGGATTTCACGTCCTTGGGGGAATGGATCCCGGGGCGAGTTTTCAACGCTTTTGTTTGATCTAGATCAGCGGCTTCCGGGGGATAGATCGTAAGGCGCACCACATGGGCCATGGCCTCGAGGTGGGAGGGGGAGCTCTTGTCCTGCGGTTCGTGCCATCTGCTCCCTCATCCTTCCCTGTGCTCTAGTGCCATCGATAAGCTGCTTAAACTTACCCTTTCAAACATTTTCCGAGCTCTTACCAGGGCCGGGAGGCATTCAATGACGTTTACTTGGGATCGGGAATCTAGAAGTCCCCTCGGTTTAGATTCGTATATTAGGGGCCCTTGGGTCCCTCGGCCCTATACTCATTCCTAGACAGCGATCAACACGATATCAGAAAGATACACACTTCCTAACTTTCAATCCGACTTATTCGAAGCTCAATTTCGATTGTATACTCTCTTCTGCCCCAACTCAGAATTTGAGCAATTTTATATCCCCACTACCGAAAATACTAGTTCAACAAATCACCAACTAAGTCACCAAGACTACGACCACTAAAAACCCGAATAAAAGGATGTGCCATTTCAAGGTGGTGAAGTGGACTGGGTGTGGTTGTGAGAGGAAGTACACTGTGTCTATGTGTTCACAAGGTAAGTTTTCTGACTCATTGGGGTTGGTCTACACACTGCTTTGAATCATAAGTATTTATTGGCTTCGGGCATGGGGGACTTCAATCTTACCTTTAGCTTGGAATACTTTGGCTAACATTGATAATCTCAAAGGGAATGGCGAAGGTAACTGTAGCGGAGCTTCCAGATATGAAAGAGGAGTTCAAGGGGGGGTCTGTGGATATTCCGATTGTAGATACTATGAGTATCATCGCGCGACTAGATGGAGCACCTCAAGCAACAGAGGGTTTCCAGATCATCGCAATAGATATATTTCATCATCAGCTCGGCGTCCCTCTAGCCACTCATCCCCTCTCATTTCAATCCGCGAGCCTAATTACCCCTCGGGAGTGAGAGGCCCAGGCTCCGAGTTAGCGGCATATCTTGGCTTCGAGAATACCGGCATCAACAGTCAATTTGCGCACCAATAATGGCTCTTTCGTCAATTGGAAAATAAACCTAAGCCTACCTAAGGCGCTGGCCGGGATCCCCATCGAGGTTCTGATCCGTAGTTTGCTGAGGTCGAAAGAATGCCGCCCCGGCCAAACGTCTTGACACTGGTTCGAGAGGGCTATTCATTTCAATATATCTGTCCCCGACAGGGGGAGATGGGGAGTTCTCCCGACGAGCGGGAAAGCTATCCCTAGACACATTATAATGTGTTGAATTCTTAATTTCTCGTATTTATTTTCTTACTCGGGAGTCCGGTGTTTTTATGCCTCTAATATCATGATTGGGTTATTAGATGTTTTCATTCTATCTCATTTTTCATTTCCATATCTTACGCTCTTCCATGTTTCCCTCCTTCCCTATTCTCCTTATTCCTTTTATTTTTTTAGATTTAGAACTTCTCTCCTGGCACTTTTAGACGGTCGGTGTTACGGTGGTATTTTTACGACTAAACGCTCTTATTACCCAAGATTTCTTTCCTCTTACCTAGACCGATTTCGCTCCCTTTCTTTTTCAACTCATACACTTTGTGCTTTAACTTAGATGATTTATAATTTTTGAAGCTTTAATACCATACTTTCTTCACCTGAACATAAAGTGTCTTTATTAGCCTTTTTTCATTTCAGAAAGCCCGTTGCCAAGCACGACCCTATGTCCGCCGCGCAAGGCGAACCTCTTTAGCGACAAATGATTTTTTTTTTCTTTATGGCAAGCGGTACCTAACCTTGTTCTTACTCCCTTCACGAATTTTCCACGGCTCTAGCACTAGGTTGGACGCTAGTGGCTCCACGCTATGGTTTAACTGCATGAAGCAGACAAAATCCTCGGCTGTGTGCGCAGCACATGGTCATTTGGCGCTTGATAAAGATACGCGAGTGCCAGCCCAGCCGCAGAAACTAGGGGGCGCCACAGTTCTACTGTCTGCCTGGTTGATCATTTGGTTACGGGGGCAATTTTGAAGCTCTTCATTGCTTTAAATTGGATCCGGAAGGAAACAATAGCTAGTGTTGTATTTGTATGACGTAATACTGGCACTATTGTTTAGGGCAAAAGCCCTTACTATTCCGGGGAAGGATGTCGGTCGCTTGGGAATTTTTACCAGTGATTGGAACTGTGAAGCTAGGCGCCAAGTCTTTGGCGGTAAGAGGTAACAACTATCTATTCGGAAGTAGCACGGCCCCTGGAGCTGCCGTATCTTCCGGCGCTGTGAACTTCCCGTCCACCGGACCACTGAGCAGAGGTTCTAAGAAATTCCTGGCGTCTGATATGATGCTCAGGTCGATACTTTTGATATCGCTCGGGGTGCCCAATGGATTGATTATTAAGACACCGGTAGTAGAGGTGCTAAATCGAGGGTATACTTGCTAGTAATATTTTGGGGAGGTTTCTATTTTTTCACTCTCCCGGCCTGCGCTCACTTGATGCCAAGCACGGGCCAGTGTCGTACGAACACTAAGCATCTAGAAGCCTACAAAGAACTTTAATAAAGGGGCCCATCTCCTGTGCCGGTGGTTAGCAAAAGAGTCCAAAACCACGAGGAGAGTACGCCTTGGAGGTGAGCGTGGCCAGAGTACTCCTAGCTGTAGCATGCGATGAATGGCATGTTGGAGACGATTCCGGGCGGGCATCAACTTTGGCACTGGTCCATTCTTTGCTAGGTTGGTCTTTGCAACACTGCTGCCTGGGTTCGACAATGGCTTTCTTGAGAATAGGAAATGATACTTTTGATGTCTTATCACGTCATTGGCATAATGGACCTAAACCCCCACTCCCAACGGCGCTCTGTGCTGTCTTATTGAAGGAGTGTAACTGTGTTTGTAAGGGTGATGTGTTTTGGAGAGTATTAAATATTGATAGTCCTTAATATTATAAACAATTATTCTTTAGAAGGGTGCTGGAGCGATGGGGGTACCTGCAAGGAACTCGTACGACTACAGATCGCTAGGCGTCTCTCTTTAGCTTAGGCTTGGATTGGTTGGATTCCCTACCGTACTTGCAAACTGGCGATCCTTGCCAAGAGTCCCTGCTTTATGCCGGGCCGTTTGTGCCTCTGCATTTGAATGTCGCCCAACCTGTACCCTTTTTCCTTCACCTCTACAAGATCTTACAGGTGGGAAATCTGTAAGAGGCTCAGACGGGCAAACTATTGGTGACCTATACTAATTTGATCCACTATATATCCTAAAGATCAAATACCACATATACTCGAATATTCTTTTCAGTGCTAAGCGGCTGAAATTGTTTTGGGATGGATTGGTATTGCGATGTCTCTGCCTGTGTAACCTAGATGGGATGGAATCCCCAGTCACAGTTTGGGCTGCCTGGGGTCAAAAAAAACCTCCGGAGTAAACCTTGAGAAATCTGAGATTGAATACAGCCTCAGGCAAAAAAAAAACTGAGAATAAGGCATGGGATTTCGGGTTTGGTGGCTCGAGCCAATCCGTATCCGTGTTTCTAGCCCCTGTTTTCCTATTATTATTTTTCCGCGATAGGCTGTACTTGTACAAATCAATGGCAGATCCTGCGAGGTGCCTCTCGTATGGCCACAGCAAAAGGATACTACCAGGGTAATGGTAAGGACAAGGGAGTTCAAGTTGATGCCTCACTGCGCTCTTAGTTTTCTATGCTAGAGCAAGGAGTTTTTCATGGGCCTTGAGAGTAACTTTTTATACAAAATGGGATGGGTTGCATGCGGAGCCGGCTTCACCCCTTCATCGTTTTGGGTGCTTGCAAAATTATCTCTTTGGGGGTGTTTCAACACTAGGAAAAACCATCACGATATATTTCTCCGCACCCTTGAAATCGGTGTCTCTAGAGACCTCCGGAGATTAAACGCTACCTCTCGCCTCTAATACTGAGAGTTGTTCTGACTTTGCATTAGAGAACGTTGCGAAATGCGCTGGGAGATCGGCAGGCATCCGTCTGCCTCGGCTCGTGCCCTCACCAACGCATAAGTTAAACGAACCAGCGCCATTCTACTCTGGGGTCTGTTGTTGGAAAACGGGACTTCATCTTGCCTCATTTCTGACTCACCTGGGTTTAGGGAAAGACCCAACGCCTCCAACTATTTGGCCCGCCGAATACTGGTATATAAGCCTGTGCCATTACTTGTACCAAGCAATCGAGTTGTGTACCGTAGTAGATCTAATTCGAATTCTGGTTTCATCGGGTAGTTTGACATTGGAAGGCGCACAAAAGTCCTGCTTTCGAGACACAAGCACACTTTTGCAAGACCTGAATTGGGTTTATTAGTACTGTATTTGTTTTGTACCTCCCCCAGGATCCCTCCCGAACACGGTTGTGCCCCAGGGAAGCGCTTGTTGTGCACGGGTTCAGCACCTTAAATTAATTCACGGATTCTACGGCGGGGATGTTTTGCCTTGCTTGTGGTACTTGTACGAGTAGCAGTAAAAACCTATTATTAGATGGAATGCTCTTCTCGCAGGAATTTTCCATGCGGTGTCCATCCACTGAAAATAGCCAAGCGCTATAGCAAGCCACACAGTGATCGAGAGGAGCCCATAGCCACAATCCCAGTGCAGGGAATTCATACTCGTGGCGAGCAAAATAATCCGGTTGCCAAGAAGTAGTAGCGCTGCAAATTTTCTGGGTACAAGTAGAGAGACATCTTGGCAACCGGATTATCAAAGCTCCGTCGCAACGATTTTCCTGACCCACCTTGAACCTTCCTATTTAGGAAGGCGAAAAGCGGGGTTCAACACCACGACCCAATCTCACGATCCTGCCCGGCCACTGAACTTGGAGCTTCATAAGTGTGCTGGAATGGTGTCCTCTGAGATAACAACACAGTGGCTGGCACCCTACTGCTAACTCATTGACCACCCTCCCACAGTCGGCCCCTCGCCAATGGTTGTCCGAGGTTACTATTTCCTCCTTCCGGTCAACCTCCTCCTCCTCTGATCGGTCGAACGCTTTTACTCCCCAGCCGGGATCCCGGCGACCTGCGCTGGTATTGCACTGCCTCCGGTTCTCACTGTCCGACCGGCCGGGCGCTACGAGAAACGGGGAATAGCACGCCCAGGCTACCCTCCCCTTTAATGCAATAAAGGGAGCTCGCCCCTTCAACGAGCTACTTGGGTTACCGGTTGAACCCTCCACTTACCTCGAGGCTGGGCTGGAGCAAAATCCGGAAGCGTTGTCTTACCACCAATAGTTTTTATGTTTTGTTTCTTTTGTATTTCCTTTGTTCAGAGTATACGGTGTGGGTTTTCTTGCTGCTTCCTGCCGGCACTTGTTTGAATTGTCTACTGTATGGTGGAGTTCTTTCTTTGGGCTGGATGTGCGGTTAGTTGTTACAATCCTCTCCTCTCCGGGTGATACTTGCAGCAGGTAACCGATAGTCTTCTAACGATCACTCCTCTTGGCCCAATAGCTGTTGCGATAGCTAAGTCCGTTGACTCCTATCTAGCAACG